>Ga0209211_10000622_pt1 | contig 71341 bp, 68 predicted proteins | sample RifGroA2_FD_183992 | JGI IMG/M metagenome (GOLD analysis project Ga0209211, IMG submission 183992) | Groundwater microbial communities from Rifle, Colorado, USA - Groundwater A2 (SPAdes) (version 2) | ecosystem: Environmental > Aquatic > Deep subsurface > Groundwater | place: Rifle, Colorado... | reverse complement strand
TGTCGGCGCGGATCCGCGATTCCGTCGTTCGCCGGTTTCCTGCCGCGCGGGAGCGGATTGCGGTTCTTCCTATTTTTGCCGATCTCGTGGCGTTTCGGCGTGCGGTCGCGGATGGCGCGGCACCTGTTGCGTCCGTCAAGAAGCGGTTTCGCATGTGCGCCGCGGGCCGCTTTGTGGAAAAGGAGAAAAATTTTTTGATGCTTATCCGTATGATGGCGGAACTTCGCACGGCGATACCGGAAGCGACTCTTTCGATTATCGGCGACGGCCCCGACCGTCTGCGTTACGAGCGTGCGATTGCGCGTTTTGGCCTCGGCGGGTGTGTTATACTTGAGGAATGGCGCTCCGACATCCACGAGTACTTCCGTTCGTTCGACGTATTTCTTCTCTCGTCGTATCACGAAGGATGGGGGCGCGTGGTGCTTGAAGCAATGGCGGCGGGACTTCCGGTTGTTATGACCGATGTGGGGCTTGCGGGTGAGGTCGTAAAAAGCGGCGTAAACGGCATCGTGATTCCAGTGAATGACAGAGACGCATTCCGATCTGCCGTTGAATTCCTCTCGAAAGATCCGGAGCTCCGCGCGCAGTTTTCTCGCGCGAACGTGGAAGTAGTGCGGTCGTTCCCGTCAGACGAAGAAGAATACCTCCTGCGCTACAGAGAAACATTCACTATCTGTTTTTGATGAAACTTCTCATCCTTACGCAAAAAGTCGACAGAGAGGACGACAATCTCGGAGCGTTTTATTATTGGTTCGAAGCATGCGCTCGCCGCGCCGAGAGCGTGGTGATTATCGCGAATGCCGTGGGTTTTGCGTCGTTTCCCCCACACGTATCGGTCTATTCTCTCGGGAAAGAACACGGGTTCTCGCGCCTCAAACGGATCTGGCGCTTCTTGGTGCTTTTTTCGCGTCACTACGCGCGCGCGGACGCCGTGCTTTTCCATCAAATTCCGGAATTCGTCGTTGCCGCCGCCCCCTTTCTTATTTCTCTCAAAAAACCGAGCGCGCTCTGGTACGCCCACAAGAGCGTTACGTGGAAGCTGCGGCTTGCGGAAAAACTCGTCTCTTTCGTGTTTACGTCGTCCTGCGAGGGGTTTCGGATTCATTCCAAAAAAGTGGTCGTCGTGGGGCAGGCGATTGATACCGAACGGTTTTCTCCCGGGAAATCGCCGCTCGCGCATCCAAGCGCGTTACGGCTCGTTACTATCGGAAGGATTTCATCCGTAAAAAATTATGAGGCGCTCATTCGTGCGTGCGCCGAGCTCAAAAAAACGTGGGGGCGGCAGTGGGTACTCACAATCGCGGGCGGCCCTCTTCTTCCAAAAGATTCTTTCTACCTTGACTCGCTAAAAATGCTTGTCTCTCGCCTCGGTCTTGATCGGGAAATTGTTTTTCTCGGGCCTCTTCCATATCGTGAAATCCCGGATATTCTTCGCGATCATGATCTTTTCGTTAATCTTTCAAGGACAGGGTCCATGGATAAAGCGGTGCTTGAAGCGATGGCAGTCGGACTTTCCGTCCTCACATCGAACGAGGCATATCGCGACATACTGCCACCCCAGTATTTTTTGGTGCACCAAGGCCCGGAGTTTCTCGCGGGGCGAATCAAGAATCTTGCAGATGAAAGCCGTCCGAATCTGACCCTTCGCCGCACCGTGGTCGAGCATCACGCGTTTGAGAAAACAGTTGGCAGGATGATGGACGCGTTGTCCGAATCACTTGCACCTCGCGGTTTATGAATGGAAATTCGTTGTCTCGGGCCGCGACCATAACATTTGTCGTCAACTCGCTCTCAGGTGGTGGCGCGGAACGGCTTGTGGTCGACGAAATAAACGAATGCATCCGTCGTGGGATTCCGGTGCGGCTCATAACGCTCCGGCCGGAAAAAGCAGGGGCGTCGCTTCTTGCAGAATGCAGGATTGCCGAGAGTAATCGGAGGAATATAGTTTTCCGCGGCATGCTGGACCTTTCGTCGTGGCTCCGATTCGTCTTGACGATCCGCGAATGGCGTCCGCGCATTCTTGTCACCCATCTGTGGTTTGCGAATACGATTGGGCGTGTTGCGGGCGCGATATGCCGCGTGCCAGCGATTGTGTCGTTCGAGCATAACGTGTATGACGCCGTGAAGTCGCCGTGGCAATTTTTCGTTGATCGGATGCTTCAGAGGTTTTCGGACCGTATCGTTGCGGTTTCTCGGGGCGTCTGTGAATCGCTTGTGCGCCACGGTATCAACCGCGGGAAAATTGTTATTCTTCTGAACGGCGTTGATCTTTCGCGCATCCGCGAAAGAAAAGGCGGTATGAAACGGGAGAAATTCGGTGTGCCGCAGGGCGCGTTCCTCTTTTTCTTTATAGGCCGCCTGACGCGTCAAAAAGGCCTTGATGTTCTTTTTGCTCCCTTGCGGGACATCCCAGGCGTGTTTCTTCTTGTTGCGGGAGACGGGGAGGAGCGGGCGCGGCTTGAAGCGCTTGCGGAGGAATATCGGCTTCGCGAGCGGGTGAGGTTTCTCGGCGAACGGCGCGACATTCCACAGCTCCTTTCTTGTGCTGATTGCGTTCTTCTTCCTTCCCGCTGGGAGGGGTTTGGGATCGCAGCAGTCGAAGCAATGGCTGCGGGAGTTCCGGTTATTGCCTCAGACGTCGGCGGCTTCCGGGAGATCATCATTTCGGGAACGAACGGTGTTTTGGTTCCGTTGGGTGACGTCGACGCGTTCAAGCGCGAAATGGAACGAATGATGCGCGATGCCGGCTTTCGGCGCGCGATTTCCCGAAACGCGCTGCTTCGCGCAAGGGACTTCGATATTCTCCATCATGTCGATCAGTTTCTTACCATGCTTTCTTCGATTGAATACCGCCATGCCGGAATCATTTCTTGACGATATTCATGTCGTTGCGCGCGAATATGTTTCTGGACGCTTCCCGCGCGCCTCGGAGCGAGAGCGGCAAAAAATCATTGCGGACTGGGCGAACAAGATCGCTCGCGCGCGCGGAATCGTGGAAGATTTCCGTATTCGCATCCGTGATCCGAAAAACCTCCGCGTGCTTGACGTCGGATCGGGAAACGGAGGCGTTTCCATTGCGTTTGCTGAAGCGGGCGCCGAGGTGTCCGGCGTTGATATCGAGGAAGATCTTGTTGCCATTGCAGTGCGCCACGCGGCTGCCTACGGCGTCTCGCCCAGTTTTTTCTTTTATGACGGGAGCGCGTTGCCGTTTTCCGACCGGTATTTCGACGCCGCGCTCTCCATAAGCGTTTTCGAGCACGTTAGAGATCCTCGAGAATATCTTTCGGAGATATGGCGCGTCTTGAAGCCGGGCGGAGTCCTCTATCTCGCCTTGCCGAACCGCCTTTGGCCAAAGGAAACCCATACCGGCCTCTGGGGCCTTGCGTACTTTCCGCGCATTTTTCAGGATGTATACGTTCGGATCTGTGGGAAAAATCCGCTCAAGGACAATAACCTTCATTTTTATACCTATTGGCGCGTATTGAAATTCGCCCGCGAGAGCGCGCTCAAAGGTCAGCCGTGGGAAATCCGAAGGGAGCTGGGAAGAACGCATAACCCCTTCAAGCGCGTTATAAAGGCGGGCATGCGCGTTTTGGGTTTGCCTCATCGCGCGCTTCTTCCTCATATTATGCTTCTTTTGGAAAAACCCTATGAAACTGTCTAAAAAGCCCTTATTCTACTGCAATTGTCCGATTTCGGCTCCGCCTTTGTCCGTCCTCCTCGGCGTATATTCTCCATATACGCCTTCGTCGTCCGTCCTCGGCTCGCTCGAAATCAGACAATTTCGCGACGAAACAGACTTTTTAGACAGTTTCTATGCCGGATAAACTTCCTATTTCTGTTTTCATCCTTGCGAGAAACTCTGCGCGAACGTTGCGCCGTGCGCTTGAATCGCTTCGCGATTTTGACGAGGTTTTTGTTTGTGACGGAAGCAGCAGCGATGAAACAGCAAGCATTGCGCGTGAATTCGGCGCGTCGGTCGCAGTGCAAGACGCGCGGCATCGCGACGCCGAGGGAGAAATTACGGACTTTAGTGCGGTTCGGAACAGCTGTATGGCGCATCTTCGGAATCCGTGGGTATTCTATATCGATTCCGACGAATATGTGTCAGCGGAATGCGCGGAAGAAATGCGAAAGATCATTTTAGCTCCGTCGGCGTTTGCATGGTGGACGCCGCGGATATACGTGCATCAAGGGAAGCTCGTTCGGTGCAGTACGTCGTATCCGAATCAGCAGATGCGGTTTTTTCACCGGGGCCATGTGAAGGGATTTATAAAATCGGTACATGAACGAATCGAGGTTTTGCCCGGCGAGCGCGTTGGCGCCTTAACGCATCCTATCCTAGTGCCCTTGGGGGACGTCGCAGGCGTCCGCCGGAGGATGGCGCACTATCTTCGTATAGAGTCAGAGGGTCTCCGGTCTGTTTCAAGGATAAAGATTCTCAAGAAGATGCTGCATACTTTTCGAGCGTCGCTCGTTCATGTTCTCCGTATGCCCCGATTTTTGTTTTGCAGCGGAAAGCGCCCCCCTCTTTTTTACGAATACGCGCGCCACGAGTATAACGCGCGCCTTCTCGGGCTTCTCGGGAAGCGACTCCTATGGAAATAGTATACGTATCGCATTGGCGGTTTCCGTCCGAAAAGACGATGTCGCCTCTTATTATGAAGACGTGTGAGGGCTTCGCGCGTTCCGGACACGAAGTTGAACTTTTGGTTCCGTGGCGTAGGAATCCCGCTTTTCACGGCGTTGATCCGTTTTCTCATCACGGGATCGAGAAAAACTTCCGGATTCGACGGATACCGGTTATTGATCTTCTCGGTGTTTTTCCCGGCTCTTCTTCTTTTTATATCCTTCTTGCGTCATTTAATGTATCCGCGTTTTTTTCTGTCGCGTTCCGTCGCCGCGCGCTTCTCTATTTCCATGACGCGCGGGACGCGGCGTTGATTTCGTTTCTTCGTCGCCCCATGACCCTTGAGATTCATGATTTCTACAAATCCCGCATTGAGGCGTTGAACCGTTTCGTATTCCGGCGTATATCGGGTTTCATTGTCACAAACCGAATCAAAGTGGAGGCATTGAAAAATGATTTTAGCATTCCTGTTTTCCGCATGCTCCATCAGCCAAATGCTGTCGATATTGATATGTTCTCGATCGATATCTCGCAAAGAGAGGCGCGGGAAAAATTATCTCTCCCCCTTGATAAAAAAATCGTATTGTATACCGGCCATCTGTTCGGTTGGAAGGGCGTTCAAACGCTTTTTGATGCGCACCAATTTCTCAATGAAGACGAAATACTGTATTTCGTTGGCGGCACAGACGAGGATATTGAAAAGTTTAAGATTAAAAGTGAAAAGTTAAAAGTTAAGAATATTGTTATCGCCGGAAGAAGGCCTCATGCCGAAATTCCGATGTGGCTTCGCGCCGCAGACATTCTTGTGCTTCCCAATACCTCAAAAGACGAAGCGTCGCGCGTTGAGACGTCTCCGGTGAAACTCTTTGAGTATATGGCGTCCGGGAGGCCAATCATTGCTTCTGATCTTCCGTCTATTCGAAATATTGTTGATGATTCAATGGTTTTCTTCGCAGAGGCAGACATCCCTTCGTCATTTGCACGTGCTATCCACACCGCATTCGCAGACCCCAAGGAGACGGATCAACGAGTGGAGAGGGGTAGCCGCGAAGTACAAAAATACTCATGGGAGAAGCGAAACGCGGCTATTCTTGAATTTGTCCGTTCTCTTGGTTTTCCAACTAAGCCATGAAAAAAATCTTTATTACCGTAAATGACGGATCGATTGCGAGAAATATTCTTCGCTCTTTTGTGCTTGAAAAGATTATTCAGCATAGCGATGTTCACGTGGGACTTGTTACACATGCGGACAAAGAAGAGTTCTATCGGACAGAATTTGGGTCGGATCGAATTTCTGTTTTTGGAATTCTCGGCCGGCCCCTCTCGTTTTTTGAACGCGTACTCTCATACTGTATTCGAAATGGTTTATGGACCGAAACAATTCTTATGGATCAGCGGACCCATATGGAGGGAAGGTATGTCGCTTTTGCCGCAAAGAGGACTTTTATCTATCTTTTTGGAAAAAGTAAATGGTTCCACGCGTTTGTGCGGCGTCTTTTTTTGCTTCGTGCGCCTTCGCGTGCCATGGAAGAGCTTTTTTCTCGTGAAAAGCCAGATTTGCTTTTTTCCACGGATGTCCAAATCGAATTAGATTTTGATGCAACGATAGCAGCGCACAAGAATAATGTTCCGGTTGTCGGTATGGTGCGAAGTTGGGACAACCCAACTTCTCGCGGCGGTCTTGTTCCATATATTCATGTTGTACTCCTTGTTTGGAGTCCTTATATTGCAGAAAAGATGGAATATGTGCAACAGTACCCGCGGGAACGGATCCGACTAGTCGGCATTCCTCATTTTGATTGGTATGTGAAGGATATAATAGTGCCGAGGGAGGAATTTTTTCGGAAACTCGGTATTGATCCAAAAAAGAAAATGATTCTTTTTGCGGGAATTGGGGATTTTCATGCACCGCATGAAATTGAAGTACTCGAAATAATCGCGCGGAAGCTCCGGGAGGGGATGATTGAAGACGCAAAAGAGGTTGTTCTTGTATTTCGGCCCCATCCCGCTTTTCGTTTTGATGAGAATTCTGTAAAGCGCCTCGGGAATGTGGTTTTTGATAGTGGTATTTCGTCATATAGCGGGAAGGACCGGTCAAGTTGGGAAATGGAGCAAGAACAGGTTGTTCATCTCGCGAATTCCCTTGCACATTGCGATGTGCTTGTGACAACTGCTTCCACTATGACCGTTGACGCCGCTGCGTTCGACAAGCCGATCGTATGCGTTGCGTTTGACGGAAAGTCGCAGGAGCCACATTGGCGCTCCGTAAAGCGTTACTATCATGATTATTCCCACTACATTGCGCTTTCGCGCACGAAAGGATTTGCGATTGCGTATACGCGCGAATCGCTCATTACATATATAAATAATTATTTAGATAATCCGAATCTTGATGCGGAAGGACGAGAACGAATTCGGCAGGAATTTATCTGGAAGCTCGATGGTCATTCAGCGGATCGCGTTGCACACGCCGCTCTCATGTTTTCTCGCAACTAGATGTGGCGCATTAGCGCAATTTTTTAATCAGTCAACTCAAAAACTTTTCAATAGCCGTATACGTTATATTTGTTGCATGAAAGTTAAGAAAGATATTCTCGGTATTATTCCCGCGCGCGGCGGTTCAAAAGCGATCCCGCGCAAGAACATCAAACCGTTTTGCGGAAAGCCACTTCTTGCATGGGCTATTGAGACGCTCAAGAAAAGCGGAATCGTTGATCGCGTTATTGTGAGTACAGATGAGGAAGAAATTGCGGCGGTCGCGCGTATGTACGGAGCAGAGGTTCCGTTTATGCGTCCCGCGGAACTTGCCGAGGATAATACGCCGACTCTGCCGGTTTTGGTGCATGCGCTTTCATGGCTTAAAGAGCGCGAAAACTATGTGCCGGAATATGTCGTGCTTTTCGAACCGACGTCTGCCGCAAAACGGCCCTATCACGTCCGGGAGATCGTTGAGAAGTTGAGGGCGACCGGAGCGGACTCGGTTATCAGCGTTGCAGAGGTACCCGGCGTATTGAATCCGATGTGGCAGGTTACGATGGCTGCACACGATCGCCTCTCCATCTTTGCCGGGGGTCCGTTAAAAAATTTTGTTCCCCGCAGGCAATCGCTTCCCAAAACATATTATCGGAACAGTTCCGTCTATGCGTTTCAGTCGTCGCTCTTGTTTTCTCCGGAGCCGAATATCTACGGCGATGATTCGCGCGGGTGCGTAGTAGATAAGAAATTTGCCTTTGATATCGACGAGCCGTCAGATTGGGAAGCCGCAGAAGAAAAATTTAAAAAAATACTAGAAGAAGAGAAACCCTAGCATTATATGAATCCCTCTATTACTATTTCGGAAAGAAAAATCGGTCTTGATTATCCGCCGTTTGTAATCGCGGAAATCGGCATTAATCACAATGGGAATCTTGCAAAAGCAAAGCGGATGATCCGCGATGCGGCGCGGGCTGGGGCCGAATGTGTGAAATTTCAGGGGCATGTCCTTGAGGATGAAATGCTTGAAGCGGAAGCGCGAAAAACAATTCCGGCAAATTCTAAGGTTTCTATTTGGGAGGTTATGGAGCGCTCGGCGCTTTCGGAAACGCAAGAGCGCGAACTGAAGCGCTACACGGAAAGATTCGGAATGATTTTTCTTTCAACGCCGTTTTCGCGCGCCGCTGCGAATCGACTTCAAAAAATTGGCGTGAAGGCATTTAAAATCGGATCAGGAGAATGCAATAATTATCCCTTGGTGGAGCATGTTGCTCGGTTCGGAAAGCCGATGATTGTTTCAACCGGCATGAACGATATTCCGTCAATCAAAAAAACAGTTGCCATTTTACGCAAGCATAAGGTTCCGTTCGTACTTCTTCACTGTACGAATATGTATCCAACTCCCTGGAACCGCGTGTATCTTCAAGCGGTTGCAAAGTTACGCAAAGCGTTCCCTGATACCGTTGTAGGGCTTTCGAATCACTCAAAAGGCCCGTGGGCGGCCTTGGGCGCGGTTGCACTTGGCGCATCGGTTCTTGAACGGCATTTTACGTCCGACCGTACATGGAAAGGGGAGGACATTCTGGTTTCCATGGATCCGCAAGAATTAAAAATGCTTATTACGGGATCGCGCGCCATCTGGGAGTCGCGCGGAGAGCACAAAGGCCCCCTCAAAGAAGAACAGCCGACGATTGATTTTGCGTTTGCGTCAGTAGTAACTATTGCGCCGGTAAAGAAAGGAGAAAAATTTACCATGGAAAATCTTTGGGTGAAACGGCCGGGAACTGGTCAAATCCGTGCAGAGGGATTTAAACGTATACTCGGGCGGCGGGCTCGGCGAGATATACCGAAGGACACACAGCTTCGATGGAATCACGTGAAGTAACGAAAAAGAAAAAAATTTGTGTTGTCACAACAAGCCGCGCCGATTATGGACGGCTCAAACCCGTTATGGGGGCTGTTCAAAATCATCCAAATTTTGAGCTTCAGGTTATTGTTGGAACCCCGCTCTTTTTCGACCACCTCCTCTGGTATCTTCGCCACGGAGAGCCGGTGTCGTTTTTTCGTTCTCTGCCATGGTATATTCGTGCGCGCACATCAGCGCTTCTGAAGCCTCATCACGAAATTCATCAGATGGAGTATCTTATGCGGGTACTTACAGCTGATGGTTTCCCGATCAGCGCGCGGCTTCCTTTGTTTCTTGAAGGTGGAAATCTTACTACAATGGTCAAATCAGCCGCCTTCGGACTCTTGGGTATTCCGGACATTTTTGAAAGTCTTCGGCCAGACGTTTTGCTTCTTCACGGCGATCGGTTTGAGATACTTCCGGTCGCGATGGCAGCCGCGTTTTTAAATATTCCGATTGCGCATCTCGAGGGCGGAGACGTTTCCGGTACAATCGATAACAGTGTCCGCCACGCGATTACGAAATTGGCTCATATTCATTTTCCGGTGACGCAAAAATCAAAAGAGCGTATTCTTGCAATGGGTGAGGACCCCCGCTCTGTCCACCTCGCCGGTTCCCCTATTATTGATTTTTTGATGGGAATTGATCTGTCGCTTAACGAGCCATTTCGTGATATGCATGGCCCCGGGGTATGGAAAGCGGATAACCTCCGCGGCGTTGATCTCCGCAAACCATTTATTATTGTTTCCCAACATCCGGTAACCACGGAATATCGGTCAAGCTATGAGAATATGGAGAGTATTTTGAAAGCAGTTGATGTATTCGATCTGCCGAAGATTTTTATTGCTCCGAATATTGATGGAGGTCAAGACGGTATTTCTTCGGCAATTCGGGAATATCGTGAACGTCAGCATTCGGCCGCAAAGACAACGGCGGTGTTTTTTCGCGGATTTTCTCCAAAAGATTTTTGTCGAATTCTTAAACATGCCGCGGTTGCGGTTGGAAATTCTTCCAGTTTTCTGCGGGAGGGAGGATATTTCGGCACTCCCGTTGTCCTCGTGGGGAATCGCCAGGATGGACGCGAGCGGGGCGTGAATGTGATTGATGCAGAAGCTCACGCCGACGACATTCGTTCTGTGATTGAGTGGCAATTGGAATATGGCCCGTATCCTTCAACCAATCTTTTCGGAGACGGTACTGCCGCAAAAAAGATAGTCGATGTTCTCAGTCGCATTGATTTCCCTTCGTTTTCCGTTCAGAAACAATTCCATGCATCCTTGTAGAAGAGAAAGGTATGATTGAAGAAGGTATATGAAGGAGACGTTTCGTCTTTTGATTCGGACATATCGCCCCTACCTCCCTCAACTTGTTCTTATGGGATGCGTTGGGCTCGCGGGGAGTATTGCAGCGAGCGTCGGCGTAGGTATGGTGATTCCGCTCCTCTCGTTTGTCATCGGGGGAGAGGGCGGTGGGGAAAACATGATTACCCGCTTTGTGGCGGCGGTTTTTCAGTATCTTCCGTTTCCGTATGATATTCGGTCGCTTGCAGTTTTTATTATCATCTTCTTTGTTTTAAAGGCGGGCTTTCTTTTTTTGTTTAGTTATGTCCGGCTCAGCGTTATGTATCATTACCGTACGCGGGAGATGGGTGATATCTTACGAAAAGTACTTCGCGCGCGATGGCCGGTACTTCTTTTTCAGAAGGCAGGCTACATCCAGACGGCGCTCACCCAAGACGTAGATCGGAGTTCGCAACTTCTCGGTTCTCTCGCATATTTGCCCCTTGCATTTGTGAGCGTGGCGGTATTTTTGTCTGTCGCGTTCACCATCTCTTACCCGATCACAATAATTACTGTCATGGTAGGAGGAATTCTTCTCGCTATACTCGGACCTTTGCTCCGGAAGACAAAGGTGCTCCGAGAGGCGTTTGCGCGTGAAAGTAAGAATCTTTTCCAATATCTCATTGAGCATTTGGGAGGGCTTAAGACCATTAAGGCATTGGCGGTGGAAGATGAGGTACTTCTGCGCGGCGAAGAGCAGTTTAATCAATGGCGCTCGCTTGAGTTGAAAGGGAATATCATTCGGTCGCTCAATAAGCAAGCGATTGAACCGGCGAGTGTTGTCCTTATATCAAGCATTTTTCTTTTCTCATACTATACGACGGAATTTCACTTTGAGTCGTTTGTCGCAATCATCTATCTCGTACAGCAGATATTTTTGCAGATTGAACTTATCCAAGGCGCTCTGCATGATATCAATGAATCGTTACCCCATGTCGTATTCGTGGAGCAGTTTAAGCGTATGTTGTCAGGTTCTCAAGAGGAATTCCGGCAGGGACTTCCGTTTCGCTTTGAGCATGAGGTAATGTTTCGCGGCGTTACGTTCTCTCATACGGGTAAGACGGAGCTCTTCTCTCATTTGTCGTTTTCCGTAAAAAAGGGAGAAATGGTAGGGATTGTAGGAGTTTCAGGCGCCGGGAAGACAACGATTGCGGATCTCCTGATGAGGTTTTTTTCGCCTCAAGGGGGCGGAATCCTTCTTGATGGAAGACCGGCAGAGGAATTTGATCTCCATGAGTGGAGAAAACGCATTAGCTACGTATCGCAGGATATTTTTTTATTAAACGATACTATTGAGCACAACGTAAGATTTTATCGGGGTAATGTATCAGACGAAGACATACGTTTTGCATTGCAGCGTGCCTACATACACGACTTTGTGATGTCCCTTCCCCAAGGAATCCGGACGGTGGTGGGAGAACGGGGGACGATGCTTTCTGGCGGGCAGCGCCAACGGATTGTCCTCGCACGGGCTCTTGCAGAACTCCCCTCCGTCCTTATACTTGACGAGGCGACGAGTGCTTTGGATATTGAGTCCGAAAGGCATATACAGCACGCCATTGAGAATTTGCGGGGGAAAGTCACGATCATTATTATTGCGCACCGTCTTTCAACGGTAATGGGCGCAGATCGAATTTTCGTGCTAGACGAAGGATCGGTGAAAGAGGAGGGGCGGCCGCGCGACCTTCTGGCTGATCCGAAGTCGGTTTTTTCTCGCATGCATTCTATGCACAAGTGATATGGAAAAAAAAAGAAATACGGTAATTTTTCTTACGCTTGCGGCGGGCCAGGAGATCCGTAATATCCTCTACGGTGATTTTTACTCGATTTTGAAGGCGCGCCAAGATGTAACCGCCGTTCTCTTTGTTCCGGACGAAAACGCAAAGAAGTATCAAGAGAAATTCGGGAATGAGCATTGCATTATTGAGTCAATTCCGCCCGACATTGGTGGAGATCGATGGGTAAAACAGATGTATCGGATCGCTTGTTTTGGGTGCGTACCAACCCGTACGATTTCTTCTCGAATCTGGTTCAGCTATCTGAATGGCGGCTCGCTTGTGAATTTTTTGGTTAAGCAGGGATTCTGGGTGTTGGGGCATTTCACGTTTTGGCGCTGGATTATGCGGAATATCGAATATTATATTTTTCGTGACGATGCGGGATGGCATCTATACTTCGAGAAATATCAACCTGACGCCGTGTTTGCGGCCGGGCTTCTCACGGAGAGTGATTTTCTCATGGTGAAATACGCTCATCGCCACGGGATTCCTTCGATCGGCATGATGCGAAGCTGGGATAATTTCACCTCAAAAGGGTTTCTTCGGGTGCATCCCGATGTTCTCTTGGTGCAGAATGATTCCATGGTTGAAGAAGCGGTGCGTTTCAATAGCTACCCACGAGAACACATTCGTGTGGTCGGATTTCCGCAATGGGATCATTATGTTGACCCCGCGTGGCGGATGTCAAAGGAGGAGTTCGGAAAGATGTTTGGGATTGATTCTTCGAAGCGCTGGATCACGTATTTTGGAGGCGGGCTCATGGCGGGACTCTTTAACATTCCGGAAACAGCCGAACACGTCGTGATGCTTGTGAAAGCGATTGGGCGAGGAGAGCTCCCAAATTCGCAGGCGGTCATTCGTCCGCATCCAAGTCCCTATCATGTACGCGCGCTTCGCGAGGAGGCAAAGCAATGTCCGGTTCTTGCGTTCGGGAAGGGATGGGATTTTACCGATGCGGATCTTCGGCTTCTCATGAATTTGGTGCGCTTGAGCGACGTTACGCTTAATATGGGATCCACTGTTGCGCTCGAAGCATCGATTTTTGATAGGCCGATTGTCCTTATAGGATTCAATGGGTATACTCCCGACTCGAGGATTCGATGGAGCCAGCGTTTGTCCGCGGCGCTTGATAATACGGTCCATTATCAGGAACTGGAAGCTACAGGAGGCATGCGGCGCGCTTCCAATGAAAAAGAGCTCATCGAGGTTGTACGTTCGTATCTTGAAAATCCGTCCCGTGATCGCGAGGGGAGGGCGCGTATCGTAAAAAAGCATGTTGGGCCGCTTGACGGGAAAGCAGGCGAGCGCATTTTCCGGATCGTACATGCTGTCGCGTCACATTCAGACCTCCGTAAGATTCCCTACCATGAAATTAAATGAATTCGTACAGAGAATAATCCTCCGCTTTGGGTACGTAGTGTTTCGCGCCCGAGAGGGGTATCACTATGTGCCGACCGTATACGGACGTTCGGCCAAGAAACTTCGCGATATTCGGGCACACAGCGTCTTCTATCGAAGCGCGCGCGAGGTTGTCGAAGCGAAGACCACGGGACATTTTTATGATCGGCTTTATCATTTGTATCAGGCGGTCGAAAATATCACGCGGATTCGCCATGGCGGCGAAAAGATTTTTATCCTCGAGGCGGGAGTACACAAAGGGGGAACGAGCCATTTTCTTGCAGCGCTCTGCCGCCATTATTTTTCCGATGGCGCGGCCATGTATAGTGTCGATACGTTTACCGGGCACGACGCACGGGATTTGCCACACCTTCGAGAAGGGAAACGCCACGTTCCGGGCCTTTTTTCCGATACGAGTTTTGAATCGGTTCGCGCATACCTTTCTTCTTTTCCGTTCGTTGAAGTACTAAAAGGGAGAATTCAAGATATCGCGCCGCGATTTTTCCATACGAAATTTCATCTCGTACATCTTGATATGGATATTGAGGAGCCGACGAAATTCGCTCTCTCTTTTTTCGGAGAACGGATGGCCTCAGGGGGGATTATCATTGTCGACGACTATGGTTTTTATGAAACCTCGCCCGGCGTAGAAAAGACAGTCGAAGAATACTGCGGTTCTCCCGCAGGCAAACGAATACGGCGGTTTAACCTCATGACGGGCCAATGCCTCCTTGTGTTTCCATGACATCACTTTCTTCTCGACAGTTTACCCCGCCACTACAATTTCGACCGCCGCAGTCGGTTCCATCGGATACTGGTGAACATATTGTTTTGGAATCCAACGTTCTCCCGCCGGCTCCATCAGGGCGGCACAAGAACCAGTCGAAATTTAGTGCGGGGTTTACCATTCTTTTTGTCATCCGCTCGTGTGGCGAGTTTAGTGTCTTTCAAAGCGCGATTCGGGCGATGGCAGATCGCGGCAATCGCGTGCATGTTCTTTTCGATCGTGGTCTTTCAAAGAAATATTCTATTGAGGATCTGCGGAAAGGAGAATCCGCCTCATCTGGGATACTATTCGACTGGGCCCGCGATGTATCGCGGCGAGGAACCTTCCTTTTTCATGTGCGGGAGATTTTGAGCTATCGGCGTTACCTCCTCATGCCCGAGCAGGAACAATTCTATGCAGAACGGTGGCGACGGTATCTTCATCCTTTTTTGCAGAAATGCGTTTTGTGGCTGCCGGTCCGTTTTTTGCTTCGTACCGGCGTAGTAGGCGCATGTCTTAGACTCTTTGAGCGTTTCGCATCTGCTCACCCAAACGCGATTCTGCATATACAGGAGATACATCCGGATGTGGTACTCGCTTCTCCCACCAATATGCGGTATTCTTCTGCTGAACTTGAGTATTTGAAGGCGGCGCGAGATATGAAAATTCCAAATGCTATCCCAGTGCTTTCGTGGGATAATCTCACCAATAAAGGAGTTTTCCATATAATTCCCGACCGATTGTTCGTGTGGAACGAAACGCAGCGCGATGAAGCTGTTATGTATCAGGGAATGGCGCGAGAGGATATTCGCGTTACGGGAGCGCCGTATTTCGATGAGTGGTTTGTGCCGCGAAGTCCTTCTCTCGAGCGCAAAAATTTTTGTGCGATGTACAAACTTCGCGCGGAAGATCCGATCCTCCTCTATTTGGGGAGTTCTGTTGCTGCAACGATTGACGAGGCAGGACTTATTGAGTGGATACGGTACGCGCTCGACAATGCTTCCAATCCACACATTCGGAAGACACAGGTTATTATCAGGCCGCATCCAACGCATTTTTCAATGTACGAGCGGGTATCTGGTTTGCGTGATGTACGAGTTATTCCAGCGTTCAATATACTGCCGGTCGCTATAAAGAATCTTCAGCTGTTTTATGATTGTTTGTTTCATTCCTGCGCCGTGGTTGAAGGCGCCAATACAAGTGCAGTCATCGGTGCTATAATCATCGGAAGGCCGGTGATTTCCATTCTTGCAAAACAAAACAGGCAGGAGCATGCGATTCATTTTCAGCAGCTCATGGAGGGCCGCGTTCTTGAATTTGTTCGTTCTCCGGCTGAATTTGTAGATGCCGTGTGTCTGTTGGCGAGCGGAGTCGATCGAACAGAGGGAAATAGGAAGCGCTACGTTCGGCGTTTCATCAGGCCTCGCGGCTTTACGGTTCCCGCTGGCGAGATCCTCTCGCGAGAGATTGAAGAATTTGCATCGCATAACGCACGAATATGTATGAAGGAAGGGGTTATTACAAAGTGCCGCGTATGCGGCTCCCGCGAGTTGAGTGAGGTTGTATCGCTTGGGGAACTCCACATAAACGCGTTTGTTGGGGATCCGTCTCACAAGACAGCATCCTCACCTCTTACGCTGGTTCACTGCGGCGGGTGCGATCTTGTTCAGTTGAAGCACACGGCTGATTTCCGCGTTCTCTATACGGATCATTACTGGTATCGGTCTGCGTTGAATCCTATGATTATTGATGATTTGAGAGAGATCGCTTCGCTTTCTCTTGCTATTGCAAAGCCGGCATCTGGAGACCTCTTTTTGGATATTGGCGCAAATGACGGGACACTTCTTTCGTTTGTCCCATCGTCCTCTCTCAGGGTCGGCGTGGAACCGGCGCAAAATTTGATTCCTGAATTGAAGCGATACGCCGATGTCATATACGGCGTGGCGTGGGAAGATGTCCATATCCTTCCAGAAAACAGGAAGGCAAAAATCATTACGGCGATTTCCATGTTTTACGACAGTGAAGATCCGAATCGCTTTATGCAAAATGTGAAGAGGCATCTTGCTCCCGATGGCGTCTTTATTGCGCAGATGATGACGTTGCGGCCGATGCTCGAGCATAACGACGTCTCAAATATCTGCCATGAGCATCTCGAATATTATTCGTATCGCGCTTTGAGGCATCTTTTTGAGAGAAACGGACTTGAGATTTTTCGTGTCACGGAAAACAACATCAACGGCGGGAGTTATCGGCTTTTTTCGCGCCATCTTGCGTCGGGAAGTATTCAGTATCCGGAAGACGTCGGGGAAGAAGAATTTATTCGTTTTCGAAACGCGATTGAAAAAAATCGGGATGATACCATTGCGTTTATGCGGAGTGAGATCGCTCGCGGAAAAATTATTTATGGGTACGGCGCAAGCACGAAGGGGAATACGATTCTCCAGTGGTCCAAGATCGATTCTTCATTGCTCGCCGGGATTGCAGAAAAGCATCCGGAAAAGATTGGGAAGTTTACGGTGGGGACGAATATTCCTATTGTATCTGAGGCAATGGCGCGCGCAAAAGCCGACTATTTTTATATTCTTCCGTGGGGATTTACCAATGCGTTTCTCGAAAAGGAGAAAGAATGGAGATTAAAGGGCGGCAAGTTTATTGTAAGTATTCCGGAATTTCGCGTATTGTAAAACCCCTGGGTTTCCTCAGGGGTGATTTCCGGAAAGTGATTGAAGGTACGCGTGTATGAAGTCGACATGATGTGGGACCATCGGAGAGGGAACCTCTGAAAAAAAACGTGCGTGATCATTCGTATGAGGACGTTGGTCAACCGTGCATGCGTACACAAGAGAAATCGGATTGCCATACGGATGATCTTTCCAGAGATACGCAGTGATAAGTCTTGCGGAGATTATTGCGGAAGCGTTTCCGAGTTCTCGTGTTGCGACTGAGTTGCACGCATCAATGAGCGAAGTATGAGTTGTTCTTACATATCCTCCGGGGATATGCCATCCATTCCAGTATTGATCATTGCGTCTGGTGAGGAAGAATTCCCTGGGAATATCAGGATTGATAACAAGAATCTCTACGGCCGCCCATGGGATGATCTTGTGGATTGCTTCAAACGACTCTTGATTTGGCAAATACCCTTTCTCTCGAGCAACGATGCCGAGAAGTCGTACAAGTTCATCAGCGTCTTTCTTTTCCACTTTCTCCTCCCTACGAGCTTTGATTACAATAATATGAATCTTTATAAAAGTCAATAAGGAACTATTTTGTGAAGATTGGCATTATTCTCAGAAAAATTAAACGAAAAGACGGGATGCAGCAAAAAGCGTTGGGGCTTGCGCATGAATTACAAAGGATGGGACATCAGATTACGGTATATACGTTTGAATACGACCCAGCACTCGCATCACCAGAACTTACACAAGGTCTCAGGATAGTATCGCTACCTCGTGATCATATATCCGTTCAGAAAAGATTTTTGGGGATTCTCCGTCGCCCGAGTTATTTAGTGAGATGGCAGCAAAGAAATGAGCACGCGAGACGGTTGGCATACCTCGTTGATCGCGATACGGAGTTACTCGACGCGCATTCCCATAATACATATCCGGTTTCCGTATATTTTAAAAAGGAGATAAAAGATATCCCCTGTATCTGGGAAATGTCTTCTATGCCTCTTTTCGGCTGGAAGTTTAAATCGGGAAAGGCACATGATCCGCGATTTCGTGTTCCTTTGTTGAAGCGTTTTTTTTATTACTGCACGGACATGATAGAGATAGGGAAATTTATACGGCATAATACGATTGTTGTGTATTCAGAGCGGAATCGTGAAAATGTGAAAAAATTTATCGGGCGGAAATCTATCGTGGTACAATCCGGTATAGACGTAGAACGTTTTCCTTATAAAGAAAGAAAGCCGCTTAGAGACCGGAAAGCACACCTCCTTCTTACGGGAACCCTGTTTACGTATAGGCGTTTTGAAGACGCGATTGAGGCAGTAAAGCTTCTTATCGATAGGGGATATGATATACGAGTGAGTGTGGTAGGCGCGTATGAACATCGGAGAAATTATTACGAAAAATTGAAAAATCTAGCAGAACAGCTCGGTATCGGAGATCGAATCGTATTCTTGGGTTTTGTCCCCGAAGAGGAGCTCGCAAAGACATATCAAAACGGTGACATTGTAGTTACCTCCGCGGTTATGCAAGAGGCGGGTCTTCCATTTACCGTTTCTGAAGCTATGGCATGCGGTACTCCAGCGGTATCCGCAAAAACAAGCGGTCTTGCCGGAATATTAGTGCATAGAGAGACCGCGCTTTTTGCCGAAGATAAATCGCCGAAAGATATTGCGGCATCTATTGAGGCGTTTTTCGATAATCCGGAACTCTATATGAAATTGAGTCGTAATGGACGGGTTTTTGTTGAGAAACATTTGTCTCAAAAAAATTATGCGCATGTCATAGAGGGCATATTTCAAGAGGAGTATAAAAAATATTTAAAAGCATAATGAGGTATCGTATAAAGAATATTCGTCGTTTCCTGTGGCTTTGGAAGGAAACCTTCCGGAGAGCACACAGGACAAAGACGCTCGGTCGGACATCTCTTGAGCGGCTGTTGAATTCTTTCAAGGTGAATATGAAAGAGCAGATGCAAGTGACAGCGATACTTGACTATCCACGGCGTGATATTCGGATGGATGTGGGTACCTATACATTAACAAAGAGATTATCCTATTGTGCCAAAGAACCGGAAACCGTACGTTGGCTGGATACCCATATAGGATCCGGGGATGTATTTTATGATATTGGAGCAAATATCGGTGTTTTTTCTTTGATTGGTTGGGCGGCGTGTAAGGGGAAGTGCAGTATATACGCATTTGAGCCGGGATTCGAAAATTTTTCCGCGTTTTGTAAAAATATCGCAATGAATAGTTGTTCTGATCGAGTGTACCCTTTTCAGATTGCGCTTGCGGAAGAAACTAAAATTCATACATTCCGATATACAGATATCGGAGCTGGTCGCGCAAAGCATTATTTAGACAGTGGGAAGCAAGTTCCTTCGCGGCGTGAAAATTATGAATTTAATCAGTCAGTTCTTGCGTTTCGGCTTGACGATTTTGTTGAACGATTTAATGTACCGCTACCGAATTTGATAAAAATTGATGTGGATGGCGGTGAGCTTGGTATAGTGCGAGGCGCAAGAAAAACGCTAGAGTACGCAGGACTCCGGTCTCTTATAATTGAGATTGATGAGAACATCCCGGGCCATGGGGAGATTTTTGAGCAGTTGGGAAAGAGCGGATTCGCAGTTGTTTCTCGTCCTTCTTACATTCCGGGGAGCGCGGCAAATTTTATTTTTGAAAAAAAGTGACTATGAGCGTTATTTTTCCGTTACATTAATCATGGAAGTTGTAATTGTTGGTGCAGGGGAACACGCCGGCGTCGCAGCGAATATTTTTAGTTATGATAGCGGTGTTCGGGTTTTGGGATTTCTCGACAGAGAATCGAAAAGGGATCCCTATCTGGGAACCGACAAAGATGCAGAAAAATTTATTCGCCAGGGATGCTATTTTTTTGTCGCAATTGGCGATACCGAGATTCGAGAAAAAGTATTCAGGGCGTTAAAAGAGAGAGGGGCAGTATTTACCAATGCTATCCACCCCACCGCACTTATCGATAAAAATGTTCATATAGGTGAAGGTGTTATGATCGGCGCTCGCGCCTTTATTCATACCGGTGCGATAATCGGTGACGGCGTAATCATAAACAGCGGATGTTTGGTGGAACATGACGCTATTATAGAGCCATTTGTACATCTCGCGCCCGGCGTGGTTACTGGCGGTAGCGTTCGAGTGGGAAGGGGTACATTTATTGGTTTAAGGAGTGTTATTAATGATCATATAACGATCGGCGAGCGAACGGTTGTTGGATCAGGGTCGGTGGTCGTCGATGATTTGCCTGCGTATGTTACCGCGGTCGGCCATCCGGCAAAAATCATAAAGCAGAGACGTTAGACAAAACCATAAAATTATGGAGACGAAATCAAAAAAGAAAAAAGCTCTCGTTACTGGCATAACTGGCCAGGATGGATCATATCTCGCCGAATTATTACTAGAAAAAGGATACGAAGTTCATGGTATTGTACGGCGTTCAAGTTCGTTTAATCGAGGTCGTATTGAACATCTCCACAAGACTGTTCCTCATGAGGAGGGCGTTATTCTTCATTACGGCGATCTTACCGATTCGAGCAATCTCGCAAGAATTATAGAAACAGTATGGCCTGATGAAATCTATAATCTCGGCGCGCAAAGCCATGTTCGGGTAAGTTTTGACATACCGGAATACACCACAAATACCATTGCGCTTGGCACTTTGCGCCTTTTGGAGGCAATACGCGATACGAGGATTAAAACGAAATTTTATCAAGCGTCTTCTTCGGAGATGTTCGGTAACGTGCCGTCGCCGCAGAATGAAAATTCTCCCTTTCATCCGGCGAGTCCCTACGGTATCGCAAAGGTCGCCGCTTTTCACTTTGCAAAGAATTATCGCGAATCATATGGTCTTTTTGCTTCAAACGGAATTCTTTTTAATCATGAGTCGCCCAGAAGAGGGGAAACGTTTGTAACACGAAAAATAACGTTAGGAGTTTCAGAAATTCTTGGCGGGAAACGAGATGGTATTCATCTCGGAAATCTTGACGCAAAACGCGACTGGGGCTACGCCCCGGAATATGTCGAAGCCATGTGGCTGATGCTCCAGGCAGAGAAACCCGATGATTATGTAATCGCAACCGGTGAAACCCATACGGTTCGCGAGTTCGTGGAAGAAGTTTTTCGTCTTGCTGGCATTTCTGACTGGCAGAAATATATTGTCATCGATCCTCAGTATTATCGTCCTACAGAGATTGATGTTCTCTGTGGCGACTATTCAAAAGTTAAGCGAGATCTCGGATGGGAACCGAAAATGAAATTTAAAGATATTGCAAGGATCATGCTTAATGCGGATTGTGAGAAAAACGGCGTTTCATTAGCTTAGTTTCATGAGAACAAAAAAAGAAATTATAATTTGTACGAGCGGGGGGTTTGATCCGGTTCACGTTGGTCATATTAGGATGTTCCGGCACGCGAAACGCCTCGGCGACGTTCATATCGTAATTTTGAATAACGATAACTGGCTTATGAAAAAAAGGGGGAAAGTATTCATGCCCGAGAGAGAACGTAAGGAGATATTAGAAACATTGTCTTGTGTCGATCGCGTGATCTTGACCGATCACCCTAAAAATCCGGAGGACATGAGTGTCTGTGATGCGCTTGCTAAAATCCGACCACATATTTTTGCAAATGGCGGCGATAGAACAAAAGAAAATACACCTGAAAAAAGAGTGTGCAAGCGATTGGGGATTAGACCCGTCTATAATGTTGGGGGAGGGAAAATTCGTTCAAGTTCGGAATTGCTAAAAAAATACCATGCGGCATAAAAAAATTGATATGTCGAGTGTTTTTTATCCGGTATCAAAGCCCGATCTTTCCGGTAAAGAATTGTATTATGTCACACAAGCGATAAAAAGCGGCTGGGTTTCCTCCTCTGGCCCCCACATTTCGAGATTTGAAAAGGAGTTTGCTCGGTTTATTGGTGCGAAGTACGCTATCGCCTGCTCCAACGGTACTGCCGCATTGCATCTTTCGCTTTTAGCCCTTGATATTGTACCAGGGGACGAAGTTATTGTACCCTCGTTGACGTTTATTGCTACCGCTAATGCCGTCCGATATGCGGGAGCAAAACCCGTATTTGTCGATGTCGACCCAATCTATTGGCAGATTGATCCCGAAAAAATCGAAAGGGCTATTACGAAGAAAACAAAAGCGATTATCCCGGTACATCTCTATGGGCATCCTGCCCGGATGGACAAGATTATGAGAATTGCTCGCACCCATAAACTTTTTGTCGTAGAGGACGCTGCAGAGGCGATTGGCGCGGAGGTAAATAAAAAGAAAGTCGGTACATGGGGCGATGTAGGAGTTTTTAGTTTTCATGCTGCAAAGGTGATGACAACCGGAGAGGGTGGAATGGTGGTTACGAATGATTCTGGACTCGCACAGAAGGTCAAGGTACTCCACAATCACGGCAGATCAAGGACGGGGCGATATTTTCTACACGATACTCTCGGGTTTAATTATTTGATGACCAATCTTCAGGCAGCGGTCGGATTGGGGCAGCTGGCAAGAGTAGATGCCTTTTTGAAGGCGAAGATCCGTATTGCAGAGTGGTACTCACGCTTTCTTAAAGGAACACGTGGTGTTGTCTTGCCTTCGCAGGCGCCGTGGGCAATGAGTGCTCATTGGCTTTATTCTATTCTTATAGATCCGAAAGCGATTGGAAAAAATAGGGATGCGGTAATAACCGAACTTAGGAAAAAGAAGGTAGAATCGCGGCCTTTTTTTGTCCCTATACACACACAATCTATATATAAAGAATATAATCATATAAAACTGCCGAATACAGAATCTTTGGGAATACATGGATTGAATTTACCATCGTTTGTGACACTTCGTAAAAAGGATGTGAGTGAGATCGTAAAGCGATTGCAACGTGTTCTTGACGCTTGAAATATCATGATATGAAAAAAGCCGTAAAACACAAAATTGGCGTAGGCGGGGTAGTCATTTCTCCCTATGCGAAAAAGTTGGTCAACAGAGTCCTTGATTCCGGCCGTATTTCTTATGGGCCTTTTTTGCAAAAATTCGAAGAAGGATTTGCACGCCTTTGCGATAGGAAATTCGCGATTTCGGCAAATAGCGGAACAAGTGCATTACAAGTCGCACTTCAAGCCATGAAGGAATTGTATGGATGGGAAGATGGGGATGAGGTTTTGATTCCCGCAGTGACATTTGTAGCTACCGCCAATATCGTTATTCACAACGGCATGAAACCGATATTTGTTGACGTCGATCCGAGAACGTATAACATAAACCCTTCACTGGTTACTGCGAAGATATCTAAAAGGACGCGTGCAATTATCCCCGTGCATCTTTTCGGTCTTTCCTCAGACATGGAGGATATTATGTCTCTTGCTCGGAAACATAATCTCAAGGTAATTGAGGATTCCTGCGAAACAGTGGGAGTGACCTATAAAGGTAAACCGGTTGGCTCTCGAGGTGATATATCCTGTTTTTCTACCTATATGGCGCATTTGGTGACTACTGGAGTGGGAGGACTTGTCTTAACAAATGATGCGAAGGTTGCGGTAAAAGTTCGAAGTTTGGTAAATCACGGCCGTGATTCGATCTATTTTTCCATTGATGATGACAAGGGGGTCAGCGGAAAAGCACGACTCGTGATGGCGTCCCGCAGATTTTCTTTTGAGAGTATTGGTCACAGCTTCCGACTTACGGAATTAGAAGGCGCATTAGGAGTTGCACAATTGAAAGAATTGCCTCACAATATTCGTTTTCGTCAGCGGTATGCGTCGTATCTCGTTCGCGCGTTAGCACCCCTGAAAATTTTTTTACAGTTTCCATATATACCCAACCATTCTGATCATGCATTTATGGTTTTTCCGTTAGTGATCAAGGACAAAAGAATTTCTCGTGATGATCTCATTTATTGGTTAGAAAACCGCGGGGTGGAAACGCGTTATATGAGTCCCATGATTAATCAGCCGGTGTATCGGCGTCTCTTCGGAGATCTGGAGCCAAAGTATCCGGTGGCGGCATATATCAACAAAAACGGATTTTATATCGGATGTCACCCGGAAATTGCCAGGGAGGATGGTAATCGTGTAATAAAGGCATTCCATGATTTTTTTCATAAGTATCGGGATAAAAGATGAAGGTTGGTAATAGCTTCAGAAAATTATGAAGAAGCGCTCTCTCGTTAGGATACCAGTAGTGGAGCCTTGGATAGATGCACAAGAAAAGAAATGGCTTGATAAGGTTGTTTCCTCCGGGTGGGTCACTGAGCATGATCTTACTCACGAGTTTGAATCCCTGCTAAAAACATATACAAAAGCTAAATTCGCTCTCGCTGTTACCAACGGTACGGCTGGTCTTTTTGTTGCTTTAAAAGCGATTGGAATTGGACCAGGGGATGAGGTATTGGTTCCTGACTTGACTTTTATAGCGACCGCGAATGCGGTTATTATGGCAGGCGCACGCCCGGTATTGGTGGATGTGGATCTACATACGTTTGGTATTGATATTCGTGCAGCAGAAAGAAAAATAACAAAGAAGACGAAGGCGATTATTCCCGTACATCTATATGGATTTGCTGCGGATATGGATGCGGTTATGAAACTAGCAAAGAAGTATCGTCTTTTTGTTGTGGAGGATGCGGCACAAGGGATGGGCGTTTTTTATAAAAGTAAACACCTCGGTACCCTGGGACATATCGGCATGATCTCTTTTTTCGGCAACAAGACAATGACGTGCGGTGAGGGGGCAATACTTTTAACGAATAAAGAATATTTTCATAGAAAATCGTACCGATTAAAAAATCACGGCAGGGATAATCGAGGAACTTTCATCCATACGGATATAGGATTTAATTTTTCTTTTACGGAAATGCAAGCGGCATTAGGAATTGCTCAGTTTCATAAATTGAGGAGAATCATCGCTCGAAAAAAGCAGATTAGAGATTTGTATGAACATATTCTTAAGGATGTACCCGATTGCAGGTTTTGGAAAACTCCGCCGCACGTTCGTTCGGTATTTTGGTTTACCAATGTGTTGGTTCCTGACGCCGCAGGATTATCTCGTTTTTTAGAAGAGAAGGGAGTACAGTCGCGAAGGTTTTTCTATCCACTCCATAAGCAGCCATGTTATCGTCATTTCCGATTCGGGAAAAAATTTCCCAATGCAGTATACCTATATAAGCACGGTTTATCCCTGCCTTCTTCTGTGACAACACCATTGCATGAAATTAGACGTGTTGCTTTTCTTGTAAAAGAATATTTTTCGTAGGAATTTTAAAAATGAAGATTGCAATTATCGTTCACCGACTTACGTTTAAAGGGGGAACCCAGCGTCAAGCGCTCGAGCTTGCACGAAATCTTCTAAAAAAAGGACACACGGTAAAGTTATATGCATTTGAGGTTGACCGCAAAAATACATATACGGATCTTATTAACGGACTCGATGTTATCACACTTTCGGACTACGATCCTCATCGCGTAGAATCATTTTTGGGGTTCTTCACGCGTCCAAGTTATCTCGCGTGGTGGTTTAAAAGAAATCGAAATGCACGTCGTCTTGCGCATCTCATAGATCCGGATACCGACATTTTGAATCCGCATGCCTTTTATGTGTATGCGGTATCGTATTATTTTAAGAAAGAAATACGAGATATCCCCGCCGTTTGGATGTTGAATACGATGACTTTTCGGACGTGGAAGTTTTGGAGAGCAAAAGAGCTCAATCCAGATTTTTCGGTCTCTTTTTTTAAAAAGCTTTTTTATCGGATCATGGATTGGACGGAATTACGTCTCTTTATTAATCCTCATCGAATTGTAGTGCTGAATAGTATTAATAAGGCACTTGTTCAGAAGTATATGGGGAAGGAGGCGATACAAGTGCGCACGGGCGCCGATTTGAATCGCTTCATGTACCGCGCGAGAGAAGGTCGACGAAACAAAAAAGCAAGGCTTTTCGGGGTGGGAGCATTATTTGAACACAGACGATTTGAAGACGCAATTGAAGCGGTAAAAATTCTTAATGATCGAGGGTATGATGTATCGCTTGATATTGTGGGAGACACCGCCCAGCGCTCGGCATACTATGAGATGTTAAAAAAGCTTGTGAGGAAGTGGGATCTTGGTGCGCGGGTACGCTTTTTGGGCATTATTTCCGAAGAAGAGCTTGTGAGAGTATATCAAGGCCATGATATCGGAGTTTTTCCGAGTATCCTCCATCCGGGTAACCTCGCAACGTTAGAAGCGATGGCATGTGGCGCGCCTGTTATCGTATCGAAAGGCGCATCGCTTCACGAAATGCTGACGGACGGAGAGAATGCTCTTCTGGTGAACGAGAAATCATCCGAGGATATTGCTGAGGCGGTAGAACAACTTATTTCTCACCCGGAGCTTTATCGTACATTGAGCAAGAACGGACGAAGGTTTGTAGAAAACAATATTTCGTGGCAAAAGTATGCCGAAGCAATGGAGTCCATATTTCGCGTAGCGGCCTCGAGAAACGTATGAGGCGTCCTAAGGAGTTATATGGGTAGAAGGATAATTGGTGTATAAAAGGTTTGATGAAAGTATTGGGAGTCATTGGCGCGCGCTCTGGTTCCCGAGGGGTACCAGACAAGAATATCCGGCCGCTTGCCGGGAAGCCTTTATTTGCGTGGATTGCGGATGCGGCAAAGCAGTCCCATTCCGTTACGCGCCTTATCATGTCTACTGATTCACCCCGGTATGCGGATCTTGCAATCGAGCAGGGAATCGAAGTTCCATTTTTACGGCCGAAAGAACTCGCAAAGGATCATACGCCCGATTTTGATTACTTGTATCACGCGGCAACCACGCTTCGCGATCGCGAAGGATGGCAGGCGGACGTGATATTGCGTCTTGCACCGACGACGCCTTTGTGCCGACCGGAACATATTGACGCTTGCGTAGAGCTTTTGAAAAATGACCAGTCAGCAGATTCTTCGCGCACCATTGCCTCTGTTTCAAAGCACCCCTATAAATTATGGCGCGCCTCTACCGATGGTTACCTCGAGCCGTTTTTATCTGAAGAGCATACGGGATTTAAGGATGCTCATAATATGCCGCGCCAGTCGTTTCCAAAAGCTTTTCAGCACGTTGACGTGATTGCGCTCAGATGGCGCACGCTCGTCGAAGAGAAATCAATGGCGGGGAAGCGTGTCCGGTACCATGTGATTCCGAAGCCGTATGCGATTGATATCGATACGCCTCTTGATTTTTTCATCGCGGAGAAACTGATGGAGAAATTGAAAGAAGATCCGGGGGGTTTTATTGTATAAAAAATCTGTATGCCAGGAAGCAATAGAATTTTAGCCATTATCGGAGCGCGATCCGGCTCGAAAGGAATCCCTCATAAAAATATTCGTCCGCTCGGCGGAAAACCGCTCATGAGTTGGATTATTGGTGCTGCGCGGGAATCGAAATACATCAATCGGATTATTGTTTCGACTGATTCAAAAGAATATGCAGAGGTTGCAAATCGTTCCGGAGCCGAAGCGCCATTTCTCCGTCCGGCGGAGATTTCTGGTGACACCTCTCCGGATTTTGAATATGTTATTCATGCAGTGAATTGGCTTGAAGCGAATGAGCGCTATATTCCCAATATCGTCGTTCGCCTTATTCCCACGGTTCCCTTCCAACGTACGGAGGATATCGATGCATCTATCGAGGTTCTTCTGAAGAATCCCCAGCTTGATTCCGTAATGGGTGTGGCAGAGGCGCGTCAACATCCCGGTAAAGCGCTTCGGATTACCGATGCGGATTCTCTTGCGCCATTCCATGACCACTATACGCTCAATACCTACCCCAATGCCCGCCAGAAACATGAGAAAGCATATTTCCGAGGAAATATCATTGTGACGCGAACCTCGGTTCTCAAGGAGAGAAAACTTCTCTACGGAGAACGAAGCGGATACCATATTATTCCTTATCTCTACGCCCTTGATATTGATTCGGAATTGGATTTTGCGATCGCGGAGGCGCTTCTTGAAAAAGGAGTCATTGCGCATGCATAGTTTACATATCGAAACTTTTTTATGAATGCATCACTGCAAGAGCGTGCAAAAAAGATAAAGGCCTTGGTTCTTGATAGCGACGGCGTTATTTTTACCGGCCACGTGATTGAGGGGCCCGAAGGGCCGCTTGCAAAAATCCGCAGCCACGCGGACGGGCAGGGGATATCTCTTCTTCGGGGAATCGGAATTGTGGTTTGCTGTATTACCGGTGAGTCTGGTGTGAATGCTTCATTTCTGGAAAATTTGGTCAAGAAATGGAATAGTTTGTCTTCGGTCGCGTCCGGAACGTGGGAGCCGATAGCGGTTTTTTCCGGGGTAGAGCGTAAAGCAAAAGTAGAAACAGCAAAGACATGGCTTGCTTCACATGGACTTACGTTTGGTGATTGTGCGGCAATGGGTGATGACATGACTGACTACGAGATTCTCAAGGAAGTCGAGCTCGCCGCCGCGCCTCTACAGGCCGAGGACATAATAAAAAAACGCGTGCATTTTGTCGCAAAGCGCCGCGGTGGGGACGGCGCAATTCGTGATCTCGCAAATTTCATCCTGGAAGCACAGGGAAGAGATGTTGCTACGCTTGCGCTTCGATAGGGACATTTAAGACCTTTTGCAAAATAAGTTTTTGTGATAATTTTCACAAATTTCGAGCGAAAAGGGCGAAGAGGAATGTAGGCGTACTTGATATAAGTACGGTAAGTTCCGATGAGTCCTTTGCAGCCGAAATTTGGGGAAATGAGCCAGAATGTTATTTTGCAAAAGGTCTTTAGTAAGAAAAAGACCGCTCGCGCTTGCGCGTGGCGGTTTTTGGCTAGAATCCGAAGAGTTCGATTTTTGCTGAAAGGCGTTGTGGGAGGTCATCCATTGAGATGAGTATCGCGCCTCCGATGATGAGAACGCTTGCCCAGAAGCGCTTCTTGAAATCCTGTTCCCGGAAGATGATGTTTCCGAGAACGACTGACATGAGAATGCTGAAGCGTTTGAGCGTCCCCACGTAGGCAACATAGGTATGCGTGTACGCTGGGTTAACGAGAAGAATATGGAGAATCCACGCGATACTTGCGGCTAGGAAGAGGATGATGCCGGGATAGGCGATGAAGTAAGGAACTGCTTTGGCTTTTTGTTCCGGAGTCGCATCTGGCCTGAGGATGTACCAAACCGCATAGGAGGCGGTGAAGATTGCCGTGAAGATTAGTGCGCCGAGCGTAAGTCCTTGGAGGGTTATGCCTCTTCGGGTAAAGAGGCCATCCATGAGAAGTCCGAAGGTCCCGAGCGACGCTGAAAGGAGCGCAAGGCGGACAACGAGCGCCTTTCCCGAGTTGACGGATCGTACTCCGCTTGCCTGCACGCTGCCCGTGGCATTGCGTAGCCAGAGATATTTGAGTTCGCGGATCGGGCCGAGATATTCGTATGTTCCCTGGGGGGTCTTTTGGAACATGAGAATCCATGACCCGGATGCCATGATTATGATGCCCGTAACGCCAAGCGCACTTGGAAATTCGCCAAGGGTAAGCGCGAGAAGCGTGATAAGCCCCGGCGTCATTGCTTGAAGCGGCGCTGTGAGCGACACTTCGCCTGCGTCAAGGGATGCCGCTTTCGCGTTTGCGAATTGGATGCCGACGTTTACGAACGCACCGGCAAGTACTGTCCGGAAAAACCCCGGAAGAAGCTGAGGAAGCGTAAATCCCCAGAGCGCGATATAGACAGCCCCGAAGAGTGCGGTTGTCATCGCATACCAGAGTATGAGGTATTGGAGCACGGAAAGGGTATTCGACTTCATGATCGCCCGTTTGAAAATGCCGATGAACGCCATGGAGACCGTGCCAAGGATGATAAGCCATCCGAAGGAGATCCAGAAATCACCCAAACGGCCGAAGAGTTCCATGATGCCACCTCCAGAGAGTAGTAGGTACTGGGCCTATTTGTGACACGAAATGTAATAGATGTCAATGCTATTATATGAGAAATGCTTGCCCGAATACCTTTTCCGGACTATAATCGTTCTATAAAAAGAGGGTCTCCATGAGAGGAAAACGTATGAATAAGGATTTTATTTCTGATATGTATAATCTCGACGGTGAAGTCGCGATTGTCACCGGCGGTCTCGGAAGGTTGGGAAGTCAGTATATTTCGACTCTTGCGCATGCGGGAGCCGCGGTGGTCAGTTTTGACATTGCGGAAAGAAAAAATCCGACTACCGAAAAATTGGTTTCTAACGGCGCCCGGTTTCTTTCGTTACCTGTTGATATAACAAAAAAAGAAGAGGTGCGTCGTGCGGTAGACGAGGTGGTAAAGAAATTTGGCGTGCCTTCCATCCTTATCAACAATGCGGGCCTTGATTCGCCGCCGGATGCCTCTGTTGCAGCGAACGGCCCGTTTGAAGACGTGCCTGAATCCGCATGGGATGCGTTTCTTGATTCTCATCTGAAAGGTGCATTTTTTGTTTCTCAAGAATTCATTCGAGCATACCGTACAGGAGGAGGACAACAGGGAAGTATTATAAATATTTCTTCCACGTATGGCGTTGTAACCCCCGACCAGTCAATTTACGATTTTCGTCGAAAGGCGGGCGAGGTGTATTTTAAGCCAGTTGGGTATAGCGTTGCAAAATCAGGAATGCTAAATTTTACCCGCTGGCTCGCAGAATATGGGGCTCCGTTTGGGATCCGGGTAAATACCCTTGTTCCCGGAGGGGTATATGCAGATCAAAACGAGGAGTTTGTCCGCGGGTATAATGCCCGTACAATCCTTGGGAGAATGGCTCATGGTGACGAGTATAACGGGGCTGTATTGTTTCTCGCGTCGCACAAAGCATCGTCGTATATGACTGGTTCAACCCTTGTGGTTGACGGCGGGTGGACTGCGCGCTAGAGTCCCTCTTATGGCTTACCCGAAGAAGATTTTTCACTGGATAGACGGGAAGGAGGTTCGTCCGGCATCGAACAAATTCTTTCCGAAAGTAAATCCTGCGACAGGAGAGGTTTTTGTTTTGGTCGCGAAAGGGGATAGGCGGGATGTTGAAAAAGTTTTGAGATCAGCTGAAAAAGGATTTGAGGCATGGTCGGAGATTTCTGTTGTGAAGCGTGCGGAGATCCTTCGCGGCGCTGTGTTCCTCATGCAGGCGCGAAAAGAAGAACTTGCCGAGATCGTCGCGCGCGAATCCGGAAAATCAAAAAAATCAGCCCTTGGGGAGGTTGACGCCGCGATTGAATGCGGATTTTTCTTTGCTGGCGAGGGAAGGCGATTTTTCGGCGAGGTACTTCCAACCGCAGTTCCGAATCGAAGCGTAAAAATGGTTCGCGAGCCCGTCGGTATAGGAGCACTCATTACACCATTCAATAATCCTGCGGCAGGAGTTGCATGGAAGATTTTTCCCGCGCTACTCTGCGGAAACGCCGTTATTGTGAAGTCGCATGAATATACGCCGTATGTCGCGGTATGGTACGCGAAAGTTTTCAAGGAGGCGGGCGTTCCGGCTGGCGTTATCTCCGTTCTTCAGGGAACGGGGCCGGAGATCGGCGCGCCATTGGTCGCGGATCCGAGAATCGAATTTGTGAGCTTAACCGGCTCTGCCGCGACCGGACAGAAAATCCTCAAAGCGACCGCGCCTCGCCTTGCCAAGGTCTCTATTGAAGCGGGAGGGAAAAATCCTTTTGTGGTGTGTGATGATGCGGATTTGGAAAAAGCAGCGGCAGTTGCGGTCGCCGCAGCATTTGTTGATGCAGGCCAGCGGTGCGCCGCGGCATCGCGCATTATCGTATTCGACAAAGTATATGAGAAATTCAAGAAGCTCTTTCTACAAAAGGTGAATGCGCTCAAAATCGGCACCGCGGATACCGACGACTACGGCGCAATTATTTCAGAGAAACGAATGAAAGAAATTTTGAATGCCGTTCGCGGCGCGCAAAAGCGGCGAGGAGTTCTTCTTGCGGGCGGCGTGCGCCTTGCGGACGACATGCATAAAAAAGGGTTTTTCATTTCTCCGACGGTATTTGAGCGTGTATCGCCGAAAGACGAGATTTCCTTGGATGAGCTCTTCGGCCCTGTCGTTATTTTATATCGCGTGAGAAATCTTGAAGAAGCGATCCAGCTCGCCAATGATTCGAAATTCAAACTCTCCGGCGCGATCCATACCGCATCAATTCACCGTGCAGAGGAATTTGTACGCCGCTGCCGCGCAGGCGTTGTTCGCGTAAACGGCCCGACGCACGGCTCCGAGCCGCATATGCCCTTTGGCGGCATCGGTCTTTCGGGCAACGGATGGAGAGAACCCGGAACCAAAGCGCTTGAATTTTATTCCGAGTGGAAGCAGGTGAGCGTGGATTACGATTCGGAAAAAATATAACGACGCTTGACAGAGATTATTTTCCGCGGTACGAATCGTAAGGAGATCTTTTTAGGAGGAAGCGATGGCGGTGATGAGGCGGCTCGAGGTCCTTGAAATCATGCGCGCGCACGGGCTTGTTCCGACGGTGAATGCCGGGAGTGTTTCTGATTACCTCCGAGTGGGCGAGGCGCTTCTTGAAGGCGGAATCCCGTTCATGGAGATTCTTCTCCGTCCGTACAAAAACACGCCCCCGCGCGTGAACACCGATGCGATCTATGAAGCGCGCAGGCATTTCGGAGACGCACTCATCGTTGGAGCGGGCACGGTTCAGACCTCTGAACGGGCGCAGGGCGCGATTGACGCGGGTGCGGAATTCCTCGTGAGCAATCTCACGGATGAGGGAGTTATCAAGATTGCGAATCTCTGCGGTGTTCTCGTAGTCCCCGGTGCTCGCGACGATAGCCAGGTACGAATTGCGATGAGCCTCGGCGTCATGATGGTGAAGCTTTTCATGCCCATGCCCTCGCTGGGCATCAAAGCAAACCTCAAGTTCTTGAGCGAGTTTCGCGGGATATTCCCGAGGATGGAATTCATCGTGACGGGCGGCGTGGACATTGATGTTATTGGCGCGTTTCTCCGCGCGGGGTATCTCTTTGTTGTGCCGAGTCTCGGCATCTCTGATGCGGTGAAGTCAAGCGACTGGGCGAGCGTCACGCAAAACGCAAAGCTCGCGGTTTGTGAGGTAGTCGAAGCCCGCACGCAATAGACAAGTTTTGATTTCCGGCGCGTACGCACCGGATTTTTCTTGACTTTTTTTGGAAAATTTGTATACTATATTCTGCTGGAATCCTCCAGTGTAGCTCCAAACTCGAACGACAAGGAGAAGAGGGATGGAAAAGAAGGCGGCGGTGTGCTTCGGAGATCTAGGTACGGTGGAGTGCATCGGGGAGCCCGTGAGTCAGCTCATCAGCGAGGGACTATTGATCGAGGTCTTCCTCGATCCCAAGGGCGCCGGGAAGAAGCACCTCACTCGCCTCGGGATCCCGTTCATCGAGGCCACGGAGATCGATGTGAGCCGCTACGCCCTTGTCATCTCCGGCACGAACGGCAAGGCGCAGACCCTCTGGAAGAATGCGTCTGCCGCGGCGCTCAAGGCCGGGAAGCCGGTCATCTGGTGCGGGGACTTCTACATGTCGGGGTGTGAGGCCGCGGTACGAGATCTCGTGCCAACCTGGCTCACAACGCTCGACGAGTCCGGCCGCAAGCTCGCGCTCCGCGCGCGGCCAGATCTTGGTCCTGACAGCGTGGTCGCGCTCGGCAATGCGTCATACGACGACATCGCAGAGTATGGCAAGAATCGTGTCGCCATCTGCGCCCAGATGCGAAGCCGCCTCAACCTTCCGTCGGATGCGAGGATCGTGTACTTCGCGGCCTCTTCCTCGAACCAGTTCGACAAGACAGAGATGGAGGCGACTATCGATGCGCTCGTGGGATCTGTCAAGCATCTCTTTCCTCCTGCATACATTCTTGGCTCGTTTCACCCGGCGGATCCGGAGAAGGACGAGCTTGAGGGTATGATGCGGGATCTTCTCGACCGTGCGGACATCGGCCACACCATCGGTGAGCGCGTCATGTCGGGCGTCCCGGACTTCGTGGGCGCAGACGTCGCGGTGGTCCAGTACTCGACAGAGGGAGTGAAGTCCTCCCTCATCATTCCTACGGCGTTCGTGCTCTTGCCCTCGATGCGCTACTATCAGCGGACGCGCGGTGGCAGATGGCCATTCTTTCCGCAGATCGCGGTTGGCGCGGCCGAGGCAGTGTGGCACGTGGATGCATTCGACTCGACTCTCGAGCGTATGTTCGAGGGCGAGGACGGCTACTTCACGGCTATGGGCGAGGCCTGCGCCGAGCACTTCAGCGGCCTCATGGATGGTTGCTCGACCAATCGTCTTAAGATGTTCCTCAAGGCGCAAATCAAGGCCTACACCAAGTAGGCAAGGAGGGTTTCGTCACAAGACCGAGGGGTTCTCGCGTATGCGGGACCCCTCATTTTTTTGAAACTATAAAAGCAATAAATTCGTTCTAAATATACAATGGCAAACTTGCTTTTCCGCGTTTCGATGCATGAAATTGACCGTGTACGGAATTCCGTTTCTGATACATTTTTGCGCGCGGAAGTTCTTGTTCATATCTTTCGCGATAATCCGATTGGTGCATTTTAAGAAACCCTTTTTATCCTCTTCTTGTTCTAATAAATACGTATGAGCGAACTCACATCAGCCGCATTATCCGAAAAAACGTTATACTACGTTCCTCTTTCTGAAATTCAAAGGATCCGGAAAAGCATTTCGGACCCTTTTTTGCTTGCCTGGGTTCTTTCGGACGTATTCCGGATAAACGCGCTCTACATGATCCGAAGCACGAATTCGGGTCATATCGGGTCAAGCTTCAGCTCGATCGATATTGCCACCTGGCTTTGGACGCAAGAATTGCGGAACCCTAATGAAAGCGGAAAGGACCCGAGCGATATCTATTTTTCTTCAAAGGGGCACGACGTTCCAGCGCTCTATTCAATTTTAATAGGTCTTGAAAAGCTTGATTTTGAGATGATTCACAAACTTCGCCGTTTGGGCGGCCTTCCCGGGCATCCGGATACGGGGACGCCGTATATCGCGGCAAACACCGGTTCCTTGGGCATGGGGATTTCAAAGGCTCGCGGAATGGCAAAGGCAAAACGTCTTCAGGGGAAATCAGGTCGCGTCTATGTTCTCACGGGAGATGGTGAGCTACAAGAGGGACAGATTTGGGAATCGCTCCAGCCGACGGTAAACGGAAAATATTCCGAAATTACTGCGATCGTTGATCATAACAAGATTCAGTCTGACAGTTGGGTAAGTGATTTAAATGACGTTAGTGCCATTGAGCAGAGATTTCGCGATTTTGGTTGGGAGGTTTTGCGTTGCGACGGGCACGATTTTTATGCATTGAAAAAAGCTTTTGATCGAGCAAAGACCGTGGGTGACCGCCCCCAGATGCTTATTGCAGATACGATCAAGGGGAAGGGGGTTTCTTTCATGGAGCGCATGGATGCGGACGGAACATATAAATTCCATTCCGGCGCGCCGGCGTACGAGCAGTATGTCGCTGCGTTCGAGGAAATACGGGATCGGGCGAATTCCAATTTGAAAAGCACGGGCCTTGATGTGCTTCAGTTCGAATCGGCGATGATGCCAGCAACGACTATGCCCGGAACGGTGGAACGTCTGATTCCGGCATATGGTGACGAGCTTCTTAAAATCGGCCGTGAACGGAAAGACGTGGTAGTGCTCGATGCGGATTTGATTCCGGATACCGGCGTTCTCGCGTTTAAAAATGAATTCCCAGACCGTTTTGTAGAATGCGGCATTGCAGAGCAGGATATGGTTTCAATGGCGGGCGGCATTGCGCTCCAAGGGATGCTTCCCATTGCGCATTCGTTTGCCGCTTTTGTTTCAACGCGGCCAAATGAGCATATATACAATAATGCGACTGAGAAAAAAAGAATTATTTATGTAGGGACGCTTGCCGGGCTTCTTCCAGGAATGCCGGGGCATTCCCATCAGTCCGTCCGGGATATATCCGCGCTCGGCGGAATACCTGGTCTTGTCGCGATTGAGCCCGCAAATGAGCGTGAAGCGCGTATGGCAATCCGCTGGGCTGTTGAAAAAAATCCGGAATCAACCTATATCCGGTTTGTGAGCGTTGCGAGTGAGGCGCCGTACCGCCTACCAGAAAAGTATGAGCTTGAGATTGGGAAGGGGGCGTTATTGGTTCAAGGAACCGATGTCCTCATTATGGCCTATGGCCCGGTGATGATGACCGAAGCCGTAAAAGCCGTTGAGCTTCTTCGGGGGAAAGGGATTTCTACGGCGGTTATGAATTTTCCATGGCTGAATCGGGTAGACAGCGCATGGTTGTCAAAGGCGCTTAACGGGTATCCACTGGTCGTTACCATTGATGATCACTATGTGTCGCTTGGCCAAGGCATGCAGATTCGGAGCGCGCTTGCCCCGCACATGAAGGGACAGCGCATTCTTTCGCTTGGCGTCGAGGAGATTCCCGCCTGCGGACACAACAGCGAAGTATTACAATATCACAAACTCGATTTCGAATCTATTGCAGAGCGAATCGAAAAAGAAACATAAAGGGTTTTACTATACCTACATGAATACGCCTTCACCAGTCGTAACCATTTTCAACAAAAAGATAGGTCCCGGACATCCCGTGTTTATCGTTGCAGAAATCGGAAATAACCATAACGGGAATATCAATTTGGCCCGCCGTTCGATTGAGGCCGCGGCGCACGCCGGAGCAGACGCCGTAAAGTTTCAGAAGCGGACCGTACGGGACGTTTTTGCGCGAGAGCTTCTTGAAAAAAATCAGGCGCATTCACGCTCGTTCGGGAAGACCTACGAGGAGTATCGACTTACCCAGGAGTTGAAGGATGAGGAGATTGCGGGTCTCAAAGAGTATGCTCATTCTTTGGGTGTTGCGTTTTTCGTGACTCCGTTTGATTTGAAAAGCGCCGAGATCCTTGCAAGCATCGGCATGGATTGCTGGAAGATCGCGTCGTTTGATCTTCGCACAAAACCGCTTCTCGAATTCGTTGCAAGAAACCCCGAGCCCTTATTTTTGTCGACGGGTACCGCCACCCTGGATGAGATCGACGACGCGGTGAATACCGTCCTCGAGCATAATAGGAATCTTATCATCAAGCAGTGCGTTTCAATCTACCCGACGCCGGATGAGAATTTGAATATCGGCGCGATAAAGACGCTCAAAGAGCGTTATCAGCCGATCCCCGTGGGATATTCCGGGCATGAGCTTGGATTTATTCCAACCATAGCGGCAGTTGCGCTCGGTGTGGTGTCTGTTGAGCGGCATTTCACGCTTGATAAGACGCTTCCCGGTCCGGATCACTCGACGGTAAGTTTGGATCCGTTTGAATTCACCATGATGTGTTCGCAGATCCGGCGCATTGAGAAGGCGGTCGCCGATACCGAAGTTCGCTGTGACGAAAAGGAGATCGGCATGCTCAATAAGCACGGGAAAAGCGTTGTTTCTCGCGGCGCGATTCGCGCGGGAACTGTTATTACTGCGGACGTGCTTACGATAAAGAGTCCGGGCTACGGCATAAAACCCGCGCATATGCACACGGTCATCGGGAAAACAGCGAAGGTTGATATTCCGGAAGACACGGTTATTGTAGAAAATTTTATCGTATGATCGCGGGCGCATGATGAGGAATATTCCTCGTGCCGTTTGGATAATCATTGGCATCGCATTTTTCGTGCGGCTTGCGCTCTTTGGTTCGGCGGTGTGGTTCTTGGGAGAAGAGTCGCTCTTGGTTTCTGACGCTCCGCGGTTTTATAAAATCGCGGACGCCCTTGTCGCGGGTCATGGATTTACCCTTGGCGAGCCGCCCTTCGAGCCCTCGGCGTTTTTCCCGCCGCTTTTTTTATCTTTCCTTGCGGGGTCTCTTTGGGCGTCGGGGTCTTTTGTTCCCGCAGTTCTTGTTCACGTGATACTCGGTTCACTTCTTCCTCTCGTCGTATGGGGGATCGCGGGGCGCTTCACCGAGGACCGGCGTGTCCGCACAATCGCAGCGGCGCTGGCCGCATTTGAGCCGCAGATGATTTTATGGAGTATTGTGCCGACAACGGAGATGCTTGCGGGCTTCACTATGGCGGCGTCGCTCTATTTTTTCCTTCGGCTTCGCGAAAGCGGCGCGTCGCGCGATGCTATTTTTTCCGCCGTTTTTCTCGGTTTTTCGACGCTCACGCGTCCGCACGGGCAATTTGTGTTTCTTATTTTTGTAGCGATCCTTTTTTGCTCCGTTCTTTTGTCATGGAAAAGACCGGAAGCGGGTTTATGGGCGATGGGTGCTGTGCGGAAGCGCATGCTGCCGGTCTTTCTCTTCGCGGTTTCGTTTTTTCTCATCCTCTCGCCGTGGCTTATCAGGAACTATTATTACTTCGGGACCGTTAGCGTTGCGACAACTGGTTTGCGCAATGTCTATTCGGATTTCGCGGTCTCGGTCATAACCGTGGCGACCGGCACGGAGTTTGGTGACGTTCGTCAGGAGCTTCTTGGCGGCATTGCCGAGCGCTACGGCGTAAGTGTCAAGGAGGTTCGGGAGGACCCGCGGTGGGGAAGCGTTCTCGCGCAAGAGGGATTTCGCATTATTCGGGAGCATCCGAAAGAAGCAACGGTGGTCCTTGTTGTTGCAGGACAGGCATTCTTTACCCAAGACCTCTATACGTCGTATTTGGGCCACTTCCGTGTGATCCCCGATCGTAATCTCACGTTTAATCCGCTTGTTACCATATTCACGAAAGGATTTGGTGAGTTTTATCGCATGGCGCGCGAGCATCTCGGGCCATATTTTGCGATTCCTATCGTTGGCCGCATGTTTTGGCTCGCCGTATTTTTCGCATGGATCGGCGGCGCGGCGGTTGCGGTTTTGCGTGGCGGGAAGGAGCGCGCCGCAGCGCTCGTCTTCGTCGTGCTCATCGGCTATTATGCTACAACAAGCATGGTTGGCGCGTTTTCTGACCAGGGACGGCTGCGCTACCCGGTCAATTCCCTCATGTTTATCCTTTCTTCCTTTTCATGCGTTATAGGGTATGATTGGATAAAACGGCGAAGAGCGCGTGTAATCAAGGGTCTTTCTGTGTGAAGTATAAAATTCATCCCAATGTTTCTGTAGGCGATGGGTCCACCATAGAGGAGTGGGTCTCTTTGGGTATTCCGCCGCGCGGGGCGCGGTCCGGGGAGCTCCCGCTTTCCATCGGAAAAGGCGCTGTGTTGCGCCACGGGACCGCGGTATATGCCGGAGGGACGATTGGCGATTCGTTCTCCACCGGACACCACGCCGTTATTCGCGAGCGTGTGTCAGTCGGGCGGAACGTCTCGATCGGCTCTGGTTCCGAGATTTCTCCTTTTGCAACGATCGGATCGAACGTCCGTATTCATTCGCGCTGTTTTATTGCGGAGCATACCGTGATCGAAGATGACGTGAAAATAGCGCCTGGCGTTGTCATGGCTGATCTCAAATACACGTTTCTTCCGGAAAAAAGAAAAGTCCGCGCAGGGCCAGTGATACGAAGGGGCGCCTATATAGGCGTGGGTGCAATAATACTTCCCGGTGTCGTCATAGGGGAAGGGAGTTTGGTCGGAGCGGCGGCGGTCGTCACAAAAGACGTGCCCTCGGGCGTTATCGTCATCGGGAATCCCGCGCGGTTCTATATGACGGTGGAAGAACGCCTTTCGTCCATCGGCGACAAAGACGAGAGCGAGTAACCATGAAAGACATTCCGCTTCTTAACCTTACGCGCATCCATGAATCGATGCGCCGCGAACTCGACGAGGCGATCGACCGAGTTCTTCGGAAATCCTCTTTTATCCTCGGTGAGGAAGTTGAGGCGTTTGAGCGGGAGTTTGCCTCATGGGTCGGGAAAAAATTCGCGGTAGGCGTCGGAAACGGCACGGACGCGATTACCCTTTCGCTCCTTGCGCTCGGCATCGGCGCGGGCGACGAGGTCGCGACGACTTCGCTTTCCGCCTTCCCGACCGCGGAAGCCATCTTGCGCGCGGGCGCGCGACCGGTGTACGTAGATATTGACCCTGCCACGTTCAATATTGATCCGGAAAAAATCGAGCGAGCGATTACGCCAAAAACAAAGGCGATCGTGCCCGTCCACCTCTACGGATTGGCCGCCGACATGGGGCGCATCACCCAAATCGCAAGGTCAAGAAATATTCCCATCCTTGAGGATTGCGCGCAGGCGCACGGAGGGACGTTTCAAGGGAAAAAAGTCGGCACGTTTGGCGCCGCTTCCGCGTTCAGCTTTTTTCCGTCAAAAAATCTCGGCGCTATGGGAGACGGCGGGGCAGTAGTGACCGACGATGAGGCAATCGCAAAACGCGTGAGAGCGCTCCGCGCGCACGGTGAAGAAGGGGGCCGGTTTAGCCACAAATACGTCGGGGCGAATTCACGCCTTGACGGCCTCCAGGCCGCGATCCTTCGCGTAAAGCTCGCGCATCTTGACGAACATAATCGCGAGCGTCGGGCAATCGCGTCATTTTACCGTGAGCATCTTGATGGAGCATCCGTGATTCTTCCCTCGCCTCCGCCGGGATACCCGGCGGAGCACGTCTATCATCTCTACGTCGTCCGGGTAAAAGATGCGTCGCAGCGCGAAGGGTTTCGAGCATTTCTCGAAGAACGAGGAGTGAAAACAAACGTGCATTATCCGATTCCTCTCCACAAGCAACCGGCGTATCCCGTTTCCGCATCGTTGCCGAATGTGGAACGGGTTGTCGGGGAAATTGTTTCGATTCCGCTTTTCCCAACTATGGAGAAAAAGGAAATGGAATATGTACGGGATGTCATACTATCATGGAGGAGGTAGAAAAAAAGCGCGTAAAGATTGGTCTTGTGGGCTGCGGCCGGTGGGGACAAAACCACGCAAAAACCATTGGACGCCTCGCGTGTGAGTTTGTCGGCATTGCGGATCCCGATCCGGCAAAGGCGGATTTTGCAAAGGGCCTCGGTGTTTCGTATTACTCCGATTATCGGGAACTTCTTCCGCGTGTTGACGCACTTCTGGTCGCAGCACCCACGGCTCTTCATTTCGACATAGTGCAGTCGGCGCTCGCGGAAGGGAAACACGTCCTCGTGGAAAAGCCGATGACGCTTTCTACGCGGCAAAGCGCAGAACTTGTGCGGCTCGCTCATGAAAAAGCGCTTGTTCTTTCCGTCGGATATCTCTATCGTTTTCATCCGGTTGTGCGCGCGCTCAAGGAGAAACTCGCCGCCGGACAAAAGATTCATTATATCACCGGCCGTTGCATCGGCGGCAAGAATCGGCTCTGGGCGGATTCCGGCGCTATTTTCAATTTCGGAATCCACTTCTTCGACATTTTAAACTTTATCCTTGATCGCCGACCGGCGAGCGTATTCGCAGAGCGGCAGAACCTTTTGGATCCCGAGCGAGAGGATTCGGCGATGGTGAACCTCATCTATCCGGATTTTTTTGCGTCGCTCGAACTTTCCTGCGTGCATCCGGAAAAAGCGCGGGATTTTTGGGTGATTACGGATCGGGAAAAAATATATGCCGATTTGGAAAAGCAGGAAATGCGCGTATATGATTTTTCCATTGACGCCGCGGGGAATGCGTCCGGCTCTTTAGAACCCCGTGTTCCGCCGATCGAAAAAGGTGATCCCTTGGCGGACGAGTTTTCGTATTTCTTTCGCTCTCTGGCGGATCATGACCCCGTCTCGTATGACGCAAAGAAAAATATCGGGAGAGAAGATCTGGCGACCGTACACATATGCGAAGCCGCGCTCCGGTCTGCTGTTCTGGGGAGGAAGCTCGCCATAGAATACATCTCGTAAATACTCGGTATCAAAAAACCCTTGCCTCTAGGGCAAGGGAGCGATTCCTATTGCGTCTTCGAATGCCGCTTCGTCGATGCGGGAGATTGCCCAGCGTTCGTTCTCGCGGATTGCGACCGGTATACGGTGGTATCCCCAGCCGCTTTCATAGATTTTCGACGCGAGCGAAAAGAGCTTTTCTTCTTTCTCCGGCGTCGTCTCCCATGCGCCATAGGGCCATGCAAACGAGCGCGGAGGAGATGCGACGGCGGAGATCTCTTGATGCGAGGCCGCAATCTCCTTTTTTGCGTCTTTGAGAGAAAGCTCATTTATAAAGAGGTGGTGCACGGAATGAGATCCGATTTCCATGTCGAGTGCTTCTACGCCCCGGATCTCCTTCTTGGTAAGGTAGAACGTACGCACAAGTTTCTGCTCGTTGAGACCGAGTACCCGCGCAATACGGGTAAAGAGTTCGTTTCCCGCCGGATGGTCGCCGAGGAATTCTTCCACCAGATGGCGCAACCGCATCCGACTGTCTTTTATTTTCTGTACCGAGAGATGCGGGGCGATCTGCGAAAGAACTATGCGGAATCGATGGGATACCGGTATGATACCGCGAATGGTCGAAGAGATGATGAAAAACGTTGCTCGCACTCCGAGGCCGTGGAGAATTTGCGCTGCCGCGAGATTGTCGCGGTATCCGTCGTCGAACGAGATTGTCGCGTATCGTTTGGCGGGGTCGAGTTCGCCTTGGTCGCGCTTCGAGACAAATTCGGCGCATGAAAGAATCGTCCAATCATTCTCGAGGAGATGTCCGACGATTGTTTTCAAGCGTTCCGGCGTTGTCCACGGATCGCCGAACCCCTCGTCTTCGCGCTCTCGAATGCTGTGGAAGACGATATGCACGACGTCTCTTTGCATCAGTTTCTCCGAAAGGATCATTGCGGTATTATCTGATGTCTCCGCACGAAAGTCAATAGAGATCGAAAAGGATTACGGTGTGCACTATTTCTTTTTTTCCTTTATCCCTGCAATCATCTCGGCAATAAAGCCGAACATGAAAAATTGGATGCCCGAGATTACGGAGAGGACCACGAAGAAGAGAAGCGGGATATGGGCTCCGATGGAGCCCTGTGCGATCTTGAGATAGATAAGGTATGATCCGCCGGCAAAACCCGCGAAAAGCGAGATGCCGCCGAGCGACCCGAAGACAAACATGGGTTTCCGGGAAAACGAGAGCAAAAGCCGGATCGAAATGATATCCAAAAGAGCACCGAACGCGCGGCCAAATCCCGTTTTTCCGAATTTTGACTTTCCGAATTTTCGCGGGTAGACCGTTGTCGGCACTTCAAGAATTTTAAATCCTTTTTCCGCGGCAAGGATCAAAAAAAAGCGGTGCCAGTCCGAGCGAAGCGGTCCAAGCTCATCGAGGATGTCGCGCCTAAATCCCTTGATCCACCCAAGATCCCGAAACGATACGCCAAAAAGAATCCGCGAGACCGCGTTGAATATCCTCGAAGAGATGATTTTTACCGTTTCTTCCACGCGGTTTTGCCGGAATCCCGCCGCGATGTCGTACCCTTGTTCGAGCGGTTCTAAAAGCTTTGGAATATCTTCTCCCGGGTCCGATTGAAGATCAGAAGGGAGAAAGATGATGTACGTTCCTTGCGCCACGTCGTATCCCTGCTGGATCGAACCGGTGATTCCCATGCGGACGCGGTTTTCGATGATCTGCATGTTCGGTGTTCGCGCCTTCAGTTCGTGAAGCAGCGTTCGCGTCCGGTCGTTCGAGGCGTCATCCACCATGATGATTTCGCCTTCAATCGAATTTTTCCTGAATGTTTCAAGGACCTTCTCTACAAAAGGTCTTATATTATCTTCTTCGTTATGCGCCGGCGCGATAAGCGAAAGTTTGACTGGTTTCATATATATAGAGTATAACACGTAGAGAAAAAAGCGGGTTTCCCCGCTATTTCGGATCGAGCATTTGTTCTATTTTTTCTATGTTTGTGATGATTCCTGATCCGCTCGTGGAGGCGCCTCGTCCCATCGCTTCTTGTTCATATCGTTTCCACTCGGCCAGATAGTTGATTAGTGCGCGTTCGGTGTCGTCATCCATAACATCCCTCCATCGGTTGCTGCCTTAACAGTATCAGTCCCAGAATTTATCGTCAACCCCCTATTGAAGTGTTGCGGGGAAGCGAGTATACTGGAGCAAGTGTTTTTTGATATGGCGCGCATCCTCGAAATATTGAAGCGAATACCTCTTATCGGTTTTTTTGCGGAAAAAAGCTTTATTCATTACGCATGGATGGGCAGTTTTTTTTCGCTTCTCAATATCATTCTTTTGTGGCTCTTGATTGATTTTTTTCTGATTCCAACGCTTATTTCGAGCACTATTGTCGTCGGCGGGACGTTTTTGCTCCGCTATGCCTTTTTTCGATGGTTTAAAATAATGTAGCGCTTTATTCTATACGCCGCGAACATGAGAAAAAGTGCGTTTGAACAATTTTCCCTCTGGATTGTAAAAATCGGGCTTTGGACAATTCCGTTCTTGCCCCTCTACGTCTCATCATCCATGCTCTTCCCGTTCATCACCGGGAAGAATTTCGCGTTTCGGATTATCATTGAAATCATTTTTGCGTTCTGGGTGGGACTCGCTGTTTTAAAGGAAGAATATCGTCCGCGCCTAACGCCTCTTTTTAAGGTTGCGACGGCACTCATTGTTGTGCTCTTCCTTGCGGATTTTTTCAGTCCGAATCCGTACCGCGCGTTTTTCTCGAACTACGAGCGCATGGAAGGGTTCCTGATGCTTTTCCATCTCTATCTTTATTTTGTCATGCTTGCATCGGTATTCTCGAAGCGCGAATGGATGGTATTTTTTCACATGACGATTTTCGCGAGCATCGCGGTCTCGTACGTGGCTCTGCTTCAAAAAATGGGATACCGCGTTTCGCTGCAGGGAGGTTTCCGGGTTGATTCGACAATCGGAAACCCCACATACTTGGCCGCGTACCTTCTTTTTCACGTATGGCTCCTTGCTCTTTTCTTATATCAGTGGTGGGGTAAGTGGTGGCGAACCGCGTTCTACGCGGCGATAATGGTTTTTGAGCTTGCGATTATCTATTTTACGGCGACACGCGGTGTGACCCTCGCGTTGGCACTTATCCTTATTCCGTTTGTCGGTGCCGTTGTGTGGTTTTGGCCGCGGATAGCCGCAGAAGTTCAATTCTTTGGGAATAGAAAAGGGAGAAACGACTTGGAGAACCAATCCGGGATGGGTCCTTATTCCGGCTGGTCGCTCGGTCGGAAATGCGCGCTGGCTTTTTTCATTGTGAGTATTGCGCTTCCGTTCTTTTTCTGGAGTATACGGGATTCGGAGTTTGTGCTATCTCGCCCGGCGCTCAATCGCATCACGAAATATTCGCTCCAGGAGACCACGATTAAGTCGCGATTCCTCATATGGCAGATGTCTGCGAAAGCCGCGCTCGAACGGCCGTTTCTCGGCTGGGGCCAGGAGAATTACTATCTCGTGTTTCAGAAATATTTCGAACCCGGGCTTTTCGCCCAGGAGCCGTGGTTTGACCGCTCCCATAATGTGTTTTTTGACTGGCTTATTAATACGGGTTTTTCTGGGTTACTTTTGTACCTCGGGCTTTTCGGCTCGGCATTTTTCATGATGTGGCGTGCGGTGGCGTGCGGCGCATTGCGCGCCTGGTACGGTATTGTTCTGTCGGCACTCTTTCTTTCGTACTTTTTCCAAAACATATTCGTATTCGATAACCTGAATACGTACCTTTTGTTTTTTGCGTTCCTTGCGTACGTTCATTTTTCTTCGGCTTCTGTTCCAACGCCGACTGTCATTCCCCGCTCGCTTGAGAATCGGCGAGAGGCGTCTGGAAAAGCGTATGCGGCTACAGCACTTTTCCTTGTGGCGTTTTCCTTTGGCGGTTACTATCTTCACGTGAAGCCGATCCAAGAGTCAAAAGCGCTTATCCGTGCGCTCAACTTTCCCAGTACGCATCAAACGTTCACGCTTTCGGAACTTACAGCCGCATTTGAAGAGGCGCTTGCATTTAATACTTTTGGTGACTCCGAAGTGCGGGAACAGCTTTCGAATTTTGCTCGTGGCATCGCGGCAAATGAGTCGTTTCCCGATGGTGACCGGAGAGCATTTTTGCAATTTACCATTGATGAGCTTAAGAAGGAGACAGTGGGTCCGGGAAGAGACGTGAAGCATCTTCTTTTTCTTGGAGCACTCCTGTCTCAAAAAGCATTTTTTGATCCTACGGCCGCGGGTGAGGCGGAGCAGGTCCTTAAAGAAGCAATTCGCGTAAGTCCCACAAAGCAGATCATTTATTTTCAGCTGGCGCAGCTCTATTTGAGCATGGGAAGAGGCGATGAAGCGATTCAGGTGCTGCGGTCCGCATGGGATCTTGACCGGAACTACCACGAGGCCGGCGCGAATCTGCTGATGCTGTCGCTTATTTCCGGGAAATCTGATCTTGTTGCGGAAGTCCGTTCCGAGCTCTTAATCAGCGCATTAAACGCGGAGGTGCTTACTCGTGTGGGACAGGTCTATCGTCAGGTGGGGGATTACGCAAACGCGCTTTCGGTCTATAAACGCCTTACGGAAGTGAACCCGACAAGCTTTGAGAATCGGCTCATATACGCCGCATTGCTCGGCCAAGCTGGCCGCGGGGAAGAGGCGCGTCGCGCCGCGGAGGAAGCGCGCGCCATTGCTCCTGACCGCGGTGCGGATGTGGATCGTCTTCTTGAGGCGTTGAAACAAGTGCCGTAGAGGATCAGTTATATTTTTTGATGAATGGTATGCGCATCGGTGTTGTGGGTGTCGGCATGGTGGGGATGCCCCTTAAACGTTACTTCGAGGCGGTGCGGGGACTCACGCGCGGCGAGAATCTTTTTTTATTCGACCGCGATCCGGCAAAGGGATTTTTTGACGACGTGGAGCGCGCCGATATCGTGTTTGTTGCTGTTCCCACGCCGCGGGCCGCATCCGGCGCGGCGAATACGAGTATTGTGGAGTCGGCGGTTGCGGAGTTCGCGTCGTCGAAAATCATCATCCTTAAATCAACGGTTCCGCCCGGGACAACTGAACGGCTGCAAAAGCAATTCCCGATGCATCGGTTTTTGTTCAACCCCGAATTTTTGACGGAGCAACGCGCATGGGAAGACTTTGTGTATCCCGACCGACAGCTCGTGGGTTGGACCGCGGAAAGCCGCAGCGCGGCAGGAGACATTCTCGCGCTCCTGCCGGCAGCGTCGGTTTCTTCCCCTTCTGATTCGCTCGATCTTACGGCAACGGAAGCAGAGATCGTGAAGTATGCGGGAAATGTGCTCCTTGCGCGCAAAGTTGTTTTTGCGAACGCGATATACGATATTGCGTCTCACCACGGCGTCGATTACGAAAAAATTCGAGCGGCGTTTTCCGCGGACTCGCGGATCGGCGCTTCGCATTTAGACGTGTATCACGGCGGCTACCGCGGATACGGAGGGTACTGTTTTGTGAAAGATACCGATGGCTTAATCGCGCACGCCGAGGAGCGGGGGCTCGCGCGGGTTCGTGCGCTTCTTGCTGCAGACCGCACATACAACGAGGAGCTTTTGCGTGATCAAGGGCTTACGCCCGATGACGTAAGTGTCCATGATTATGAGTGGATTGCGAAAAAACTTGGCGTTCGGAGCCCGGAGGTAAAGAAGGAATTTACAAAAATCGATTAACATACTGTCATGGCAAAATACGTGGTTACCGGAGGAGCGGGATTTATCGGCTCGCACGTCGTAGACCAGCTCGTCCGGCGGGGCGATGACGTCCATGTGATAGACAACTTATTGACGGGGAAGCGCGAGCGTCTGAATCCGGGCGCCACGTTCCATGAAGTCGATATTCGTGATGCGGAAAAACTTCCCGCGATTTTCGCGGGTACCGCGGGCATTTTTCATGTCGCGGCTCAGCCGCGGATGCAATACTCAATTAAAGAGCCGAAGCTCACCAATGATATAAATATCACCGGAACTCTCAATGTCCTTCTTGCCGCGCGGGATGCCGGGGTTTCGCGTGTGGTGTATTCCGCTTCTTCTTCGGCCTACGGGCCCCGCCATCCCATGCCCCTCAAAGAAGACATGGCTCCGGAGCCCGTGATTCCCTATGCGATTCAAAAGCGCGTTGGCGAGCAGTATTGCCAAATGGCGTCAAAATTCTACGGGCTTGAGACCGTATCGCTTCGGTATTTCAATGTCTACGGGCCGCGCCAAACCACCTCAAAAGACGGGCCGTATGCGACCGTCATAGGGATTTTTTTGGAGGAAAGGAAAAATAATCGTCCTATGCCTGTGGTCCCCGATGGTAAACAGCGGCGCGATTTTACCCACGTCTGGGACGTCGCGGCAGCAAATCTTCTTTCAATGTCACCGGCGAGTGTCGGAAAGGGGGAGATTATAAATATTGGTACGGGGAAAAGCTATAGCGTTCTTGAGGTCGCCCAAATGATCGGCGGCGAGTGGGAATTTACGAATCCGCGCGAGGGCGAAGTCCACGAAACACTCGCGGACAACAGGAAAGCAAAAGAACTCCTCGGCTGGGAGCCGAAGATCTCTTTTGAAGAAGGGATCCAAGAGCTCAAGAAAGAATACAATCTTCCATAAAAAACGTTTTCCGCGAGCCAATATATTTTTCGACAATAGGAGGCGGAATTTTGAGAGCTTATGCAACAAGCGAAGAAACCTGCTTTTTAAAAGATTGGATGGTTGAATATTTAGGGCGAGCCTATTACGTGTTTAAAACAATGGGAGGCGAAGTTTGCATGGTCTTCGACGAGCGGGAGCGAGTCGAAGAAACTTCGCCGACCCTTAGTGAGTCCCGCGCTGGCGGGACGAATCGTGTTTTAAACACGTAATAGTGAGCTACCGCCCTTGGCGCTGAAAAAGCGTAAACGCCGTTTTGAGCGCGATCAGGAGGTCAAGCGTTAACGCGCGGTTTTTTACATAGTAGAGGTCGTACTGCATTTTTTCGGGTGCGTCTTCAACCGACGCGTCGTTTTCCATATGGATCTGCGCCCATCCCGTAATTCCCGGCGCCACCAAAAGTCGCATCTCGTAGAAAGCGATTTTTTTCTTGAGGTGTTCCACGTATTCCGGCCGTTCGGGCCTTGGGCCGATGAACGACATTTCTCCCCGGAGGATATTGATGATTTGAGGGAGTTCGTCGAGATAGTTTTTCCGGAGAAATGCGCCGACGCGGGTGTGGCGCGCGTCCGGTCCTCCGCCTTTTTCTCCAGCGATCGCTTCGGCGTTTTCCACCATGGATCGGAACTTGATGAGCTGAAACGTTTTTCCGTCCCTTCCGACGCGTTTTTGCCGGAACAAAATAGGGCCTTTTGAATCGAGTTTGATTGCGGCCGCAATGGGGAGAGAAAGGAAGAGCGCCGGCGCGCCGATTGCGATGGAAAGCGCTATATCAAGCATGCGCTTGAAAAACTCATACATGCGTCGCCTCGAGCCCACGAGATTTTCCAGAAACCATAACTCCTCGATCAACGACATCGGGATTTTTCCGGTAAGCGCTTCATGGAACGACGTGAATTCGACGATCGACACGCCCAGGGGTATCACCTCAAAGAGCATTTTTACGAATGTCCGGTTTTCTTTGATTTCGCGCGTGATGATGATTGTATCTGCAGAATAGTTTTTTATAATTGAAGTGAGGTTATTCGAAAGTGCGACGCGGGGAATAGTGCTGCTTTCCGAACGTGTGGGAAGTGGAAGCGGGGAAGCGTTTTCCCCGTCGACGGAGACGAACGCCGCGGGTTTCTGCCCGAGCTGGGGATTTTTCGCGAGAAAGTCCGCGAGAAAGAGAATTTCTTGGTTCAGGCCGAGGAATATGACTCGGGAGACGCCCGCGCGCGTGACAAAAAGGTTGAATAAAAATCGCCACGCGAAAATGAAAATTGTCCCCGCCGTGGTGATGAGGAAAAGGTTTCGCCGGGGCTCTATCTCAAAAAAGGGAAGAAGATAAAAGAAGAGAATCGCGAGGACGAAATTTACGCCCATTACTCGAAGAAGCCGGAGCAAAAATCTCCTGCTATTTTTCATGAACGCGAGGTCGTAGAGTCCGAATGACCCAAGGGTGATGAGCCAGAAGACGAATATGAGCGCAAATGGGATGAAGTGCTGCGGTATTGGCGCGGGATCTGTACTCTGCGAATATCGCAAAAAAAGAGTTACCAAAAGCGCTCCGTAGAGGACGACATAGTCGCCGATGATGAGTACTGCAGTTTTTATTTTATTGTGCCCGTTCATTCCGTTAGAAATAGGACGCGGACGAAAAATTTCCGCGTTCTAAATCATTATTGATAATAATGCTTGAACCTTGAATCATAAATATTGCCTTTTTGTGCGTCCGTCCTGCCTGCCGGCAGGGATTTCTAACGGGATAAATATATTTTTTCGGTCGCGGAGAGCATTCGCTCGAGCGTATAGTCCATTTGTACGACAGTTTTGGCGTTTCTGGCAAGTGTTTCGCAAAGCGAAGAATCCTTTGAGGCGCGCAGAATCGCGGCCGCAAGTTCCCGCGCATCCGCGGGGCGAACAAGGATGCCGGTTTTACTGTCTTGGATAAGATCCGGCATGCCGCCCGTGCGAGTCGCGATCACCGGAACGCCCGCGTGCATTGCCTCGAGCATTGTATAGGGCGTTCCTTCTTTGAGTGACGGAAGGACAAATGCGTCAAAGGCGGAAAGATATTTTTCCGCGTCGTCGAGAAATCCCACAAGAAAAATCGTTTTTTCAAGGCCGCGTGCTCGTATCTTCTCTTTAAGTATTTTCTGGAGTTCACCCTCTCCGATCCAAATGGCGCAAACCCGGATTCCGCGCGCGTGTACGAGCGCGAGTGCATCAAGAAGATATTCGTGGCCTTTGTTTTTTGTGAGTTCAGCAATTGTTCCGATGAGAAACTCGCCCTGTGCGATTTCGCGTGCGCTAAGCCTCGAGAGTTCTTTGCGAGCGTCGTCTCGCCCAATCGCAGTGAATGCGCCAATGCCGTTCGGGATGAGAACGATTTTTTCTTTTCGTATGAGCCGGCGCGCGCTTTTGGCGTCAGCGGCATTTATACATATGACCACATCTTGGAATATTCCTGCAAGCGCGCTTGCGGCGGCGATCGCGATTCGTGCGGTGCGCGGCCGCGGCTCGTTAAATCCCCAGCCGTGGGCCGTGAATACAACGAGCGGTCGCGAAGCGCCCGAGAGGATTTTATACATCCATGCCGCCGCAGCACCGATTCCTCCTGCCTTGCTTGAGTTCGCATGTATGACAGACGGGCGCTCTCTCCGGTATATGGCAAGGAGAGAAAAAAAAGAGAGTATTTCTTTTGCAATCGAGATGTCACGATCAAGTGCGCGAATCGCTATCGTTCGTATGCCAGCGTTCTTTAATTTGACGATAAGGGCGCCGTTTCCTCCGGCTGCGACAACGGGTTCAAAACGGTCGCGCGGCACGTTCGTTGCAATGTCGTAGACGTAGCGTTGCGCTCCGCCCCAATTCGATTTTGTTATGACAAAAAGGATTTTTTTTCTCATACTGATTCTCGTTCGAATTCCGCACTCTTGCTTTGCATTATAACGCATTTGAATATGCAAAAGTCCCATGCGTACCCGCCGATGTGCATAAGCCGCTTGACTTTCTTCCTCAAATCTGCTACTAATATACATAGTGAGTGTCCTCATTTCCGGTTCGCCGGAATGAAGCTCTTATTTGTCCGGCAAGGCCCCCCATCATTTTCGGGATACCTCGAGTTTGGCTCTTGGTATCGCGTGCATGGTGGGGGGATCTTGCTTTTTAATGGCTTTCTTTTTTTAATATTATGTCTAGAGCTCGTCTTATCTTTGCTTCAACGTCCCCGGATTCTTCCTATTATAACGCCGATTTTCTCTGGAAGATCAGGATGCATCTTTATGATCCGCATTTTTTCATTGAATTTCCCGATGACCCCGGGCGCGGCGTTTTGATCGCAGGGTCTCTCGAGATCAATCGCGCAAAAAAGGAGGCGAAAAACACCGATGTTGTCTCTGCCGACGAGTTCCGGAATACGGCAGAGACGGGGGAGTCCTTTGGAATTCTCGGCGCGTTTTTGAGATCCCGGAATACCGCAAAGATAGAACTCCATCCGGATACCCCGGCAGAAGTTATGGAGAAGCTCCGCGAGCGCTTCGATGTTTCGGTTGGCGCTCGGCCGTGGTACCCGGATCGAATCGCAAAAACCCCGGAAGAGATTGTATATATAAAAGAATCGATTCTTGCCGCCCAGACGGCGCTCGGGCATATCCGGGAAAGGATCGCGTCGGCGGCCGTCAAAGACGGCGTATTGTATGACGGCAAGCGCGCGCTTACGTCGGGTATGCTCCGCGATGATATTGAGAATGATTTTTATCGTCGCGGGTTTATCGCGTCCGGATCAATTATTTCGTGCGGGGCGGCTAGCGCCGATCCTCATGCTGCGGGCGACGGGCCTCTGATCGTGCGAGTGCCGATTGTCTGCGATATTTTTCCCCGTTCTCGGAGCACCGGATATTACGCCGACATCACGCGAACATTTTTTAAAGGCGAGCCGAACAGATCCGTTAAAAATATGTACGAAGCGGTTTTTGATGCACAAGCAAAAGGGATTGGCGTGGTTCGCGCTGGTAAAAACGGCAAAGATATTCATGACGCCGTTACTCGCGTTTTCGAATCGAGGGGATATAAAACGGATTTCGCGGCAGGCGAGGGATTTATACATTCGACCGGGCACGGCGTCGGGCTTGAGTGCCATGAAATTTTGAGTATTGGCGAACGGTCGTGTGTGCTTCCTGAATTTTCGGTTATTACCATTGAACCGGGGCTCTACTATCCCCGTGAGGAGTTCGGGATTCGGATTGAGGATATGGTTCTTGTCGGAGAGTACGGCTCCGAGGTACTCACGTCATACCCGAAAGGTTTTAACGACATTGTGATTTCGTAATATCTTGTTCAAGACCGCGTTTTACCATATAGTAGTGATACCTTCTCTACCTTTTTCTTGAAGGGTCACAGAGCAGGCACTCATTCACCCTCCCACCTTTTTCTGGGTGGGTCATGAAGCAGGCACTCACATAAGGACAAATTTGGAGTCAACCCTTCATGGCCCTTCCAGGATTTAAAAGGTGGGAGGGCAAGTAAGCCCCGACGTACTATAGAGGTAGAAATAATGAAGTCGGGGTCCCGACATGTACGTCGGGAGACACATTTTGGAGTCAACCCTTCTTGCGCCTCGCGAGTAACGCATCAAACTACCATGGTCCATACCCGGTAGTAGACTTCGGCCGTCCCGACGTATCGTCGGGACGGAATCCTCATCGTTATTATTTCAAATACGTCACGCTGTTTTCTATGTCACGTAGTACCACGAACATCAATAAAAGCCGAAGTGTTACTACCGGGCATATACGCGAGAACGTTGTACTCGCGCCGTTTACCGTGTATTCGATCGGCGGCCCGGCGCGATATTTTGTAGAAGCGCGCGCCGGAGAAGAGATTCGCGAGGCGGTCGCGTTCGGGCGCGACAAGGGCGTGCCGTTTTTTATTTTGGGCGCGGGATCGAATATCCTTGTATCAGATAAAGGATTCCCCGGCATTGTGATTCATGTTGGTGGCGGAGAAATTGGTGTTCGCGGCGAAACAATCCGCGCGGAAGCGGGTGTTAAAATGGCGGCTCTCGTTGCCGCGGCGTCCAAAGCGTCACTCACGGGTTTTGAGTGGGGGATCGGAATTCCCGGTTCTGTCGGTGGATCGGTGCGCGGAAACGCGGGATGTTTCGGAGGTGAGGTGGGTGACGTTGTTTCGCGAGTTGATGTTCTTGATACAAGCGATCGGGAAGTTCCCGTCAGGGAATTTTCATCGCGCGACTGTGAGTTCGGATACCGCCATTCGATTTTTAAAGCGCATCCGGAGTGGATCATACTTTCAGTAACATTTTCTCTTGCTGGTGGGGATGCCGATATGATTCGGGAGCGGATCATCTCTATTACCCGTGCGCGGACGGAAAAGCAGGATATCGGGACAAAATCCTGCGGGTGTATTTTTAAAAATGTATCGTGGGATGCCGCCGGAGGAAAAGAATCTCTCCTGGGGCGTTTTCCGGAGTACCTCGAGATAGCGGATCTCCCGAATATTCCCGCGGCGTTTCTTATTGACCGGGCGGGCCTCAAGGGAGAGCGCGCGGGAAACGCGGTTATCTCGCCAAAACACGCGAATTTTTTCATCAATGAAGGAGGGGCTTCTGCTCGTGACGTTCGGGATCTCATCCGCAGAGCACAGGACGGCGTGCGGCGAGTATACGGTATCGAGCTCTATCCCGAAATTCAGTATGTCGGGTTTCGTGAAAATTAATTCCCCCGGTATATACCGGGGGAATTAATTTTGTGGTGAAGGCGAATTATCTTCTTTTCTTTCCTCCTTTCTTTGCCTTCTTTGCTGCGCGTCGTCGTGCCATGTGAGTTTTCGCGAGGTTAGATGCAGTGGCCGACCGAACCACTACATTAAAATCTTTTTCAAAAAAATTTCTCCTTCCTTCATTTTCGAATTAATGCGTATAAATGTCAATTGTGGATAACCCCTCACCAATTTTGCCTCGTGGAGTAAAAAGGAACCCAAAGGAGGTATACACCAGAGGCAAAGCGAAGCGCGCGGGGCGAATAGCCTCATCCCGTCATGGACGAAGCGCTTCGTCGTCTCAAACCGCGCAAAATTGGTGACGGGGTATTTTGCTCAGGAATTGACTGGCGGAAAATTTTTAGTATAATGAGCGTATGAGGGTCGTGTTGAAGCAAAAAAATCTCGCGTTTACTCCCGCGATCCGGGAGTACGCTGATAAAAAGCTTGTCACTCCGGTTCGGAGGATTGTCGGGCGCGGTGCGGCTGATGAGCTCGTCATTCTCGAAATAGAGATTGCGCGAACAACCACGCACCAACGTAAGGGTCTTGTCTATTATGCGGAAGCGAACGTATCCTGGGGGAAAAAGCTTATCCGCGTTGAGGCCCAGGACCAGGATATTTATGCGGCGATCGACGCTTTGAAAGACGAGCTCGAGGGGCGTTTGAAGTCACTCAAAGAAAAGTCGGTATCGCTGAATCGAAAGCGCGCCCGGAACGCAAAGCAAATAATTCGGCAAAAAATGTAAGGAGGTTGTTGATGCGAAAAAGCAGATTTTGGGGAAAACTTTCTTGATATTTCAAGAGAGTTTTTTTATGCTGAAAGAAGCACACATTGTGAGAGAGGGGAGGGTGATATATGCAAGCGCTTGGCAGACATCTCTTGCTCGAGCTCTTCGACTGTGATCCGGAGGCAATCAATAATCTCGAGTTTGTGAAGGCGGCGATGATCGAAGCTGCGAAGCGCGCACAAGCGACGATCGTTGATACCGTGTTCCACGAGTTCAATCCGTTCGGGATCTCGGGTGTGGTCGTGATTGCAGAGTCGCATCTTGCAATTCATACATGGCCCGAGTATCACTATGCCGCGGTTGACATCTTCTCGTGCGGAGAAGTGCTTCAGCCCGAGGTGGCGGCTGAGTATCTAATAGCGACTCTTGGCGCCGCACGATCTTCAGTCGTTGTGATACAAAGGGGAATTTTCCTTAAGGCAAAAACGCCACTCCCACATCGTCCGGTAAGTGTTATTCACACGACGGAATGAAAAGAACCAGCCCCCTTGGGCTGGTCTTTGTTTTTCGCACTCTGTTAGATGTATTCGTATTGCGGGAATTTGTTGCCGAGGACCGCGCGGATTTCGGTTCGGTATTTTCGAGAAAGTGCAAACATTCCGCGATGGCGGATCCCCGAATATTCCTCAAGGCCCGTGCCTATTCTTCGTTTGATTCGGGAGTTTATTTCGGCTTCGGTGAATGCGAGAGGGTTGAAACGTTCGTCATCAGTCGCGATCACGAAAAACTGCCGGTAGCGGAAAAACGGGATATCCGGCCCGTAGATCCAGAAGAACCGGAAATGCGGAGCGATTTCGGCTAGTCCCGCAAGAAACGCTTTCCTGGGCGCCTCGATGTCATTCCCGTTTCCTGACTGGTTTACGAATCTGCCGTTTGGTGCAAGCACGTTTTTAATGTGCTTGCCTGCATCCGGCAAAAGCGAATTCCACGACGGGAGATCCACGAGATCGCCGAAGACGACATGAAATTTCTTGTTAATTCTCGGAAGATATTCAAAAACATCTTCAACGCGGACTCTGATGCGATTGTCTTTCCATGTATTCCGGTGTAGGGTTCCAAGATGCTTTTTCGCAAGTTCCATGAATTCGCGGTCCCAATCAATGATCTGGATTCGCCGGACCGTGTGATGGCGCCGGATTTCCGCGGCAAGCGCGAAGTCCCCTCCGCCGAAGACAAGCGTGTCTTTGACTCCGCTTGTAAGAAAAAGTACGGGGTGCGCAAACGATTCGTGGTAGAGTCGCGAGTCGGCCTCCGAGGCCTGCGGTGAATGATCGAGCCATTCCGTAACCCCCCACGCACAAAGCTTTACGATTTCAACGAACTGGCGGGGTGTTTGCACGCGAACAATGACTTCTTCGACGTCGTGGCAGTTCAAAACACTTTTGTCGCAGTCGTCCAACATCATGATTCGCGCCATAATGTCCTCCATATATGTTCTGACAGTATTGTAGCGATATAAAGTATTTCGTCAAGCATTTTTTTGGAATTTCTTACGGGTTTCTTTTTTTCAAAAAAAGCGTATAATATTTCGCATGTCATTTTTGACTGGGATTTTCGGGGATGCAAACAAGCGCTATATTGATTCGCTTCTCCCTACGGTAGAAAAAATAAATTCCTTTGAGCCGGAGTTTCAAAAGATTCCGGACGAAGGATTGAAAGAAAAAACCGTCGAGTTCCGCGGGCGGCTTTCGGATGACGATCCTTCGACGGGCTCAGGACAGGAAACCCTGGACGACATTCTTCCCGAGGCATTTGCCGCAGTGCGCGAAGCCGCGCACCGCACGCTCGGTCAGCGGCATTTTGACGTTCAGCTCGTTGGCGGGATTGTCTTGCACTTGGGGAAAATTGCCGAGATGAGGACCGGCGAGGGAAAGACGCTTGTTGCAACTCTTCCTCTGTATTTAAATTCTCTTTTCGGAAAGGGCGCGCATTTGGTAACACCAAATGATTATTTGTCCCGCGTCGGCGCCGGATGGATGGGAAAAATTTATCATATGCTCGGCGTCTCCGTCGGCGTAATCGCGCACGACATTTCCGGAATATATGATCCGTCTTATGAAGATCCTCATCCGCACGGAGACGACCGGCTCAATCACTTCAGGCCTGTGTCGCGGCGCGAAGCGTACGAGGCGGATATTACGTATGGAACAAACAACGAATTCGGATTTGATTACCTTCGCGATAATCTCGAATATGAAGCGGGCAAACTCCGTCAGCGGGAGCATAATTTTGCGATTGTTGATGAGGTTGATTCGATTTTGATTGATGAAGCGCGGACGCCATTGATTATTTCGGCGCCGGACGAGGAGTCGGCTGATCTCTACCAGGTGTTTTCCCGGCTTACGCCCCAGCTCAAAGAGGAGACGGACTATAATGTAGACCGGAAACTGAAAGCCGTGACCATTACGGAAGCGGGAATCGACAAAATCGAAAAGCTTTTGGGAATTGCCAATATATATGAAGAGCGGGGAATGCGTTTTGTGAGGCATTTGGAGCAGGCGCTTCGGGCGCAAGCCCTTTTTGAGCGCGACCGCGATTATGTGGTAAAGGACGGCGAGGTCATTATTGTCGATGAATTCACCGGGCGCCTCATGCCCGGGAGGCGGTGGTCCGAAGGGCTTCACCAGGCGATCGAGGCGCGGGAAGGAGTCAAGGTTCAGCAGGAGTCGCGCACGCTCGCAACGATCACGTTTCAGAATTATTTTCGCATGTACAAAAAACTCGCGGGCATGACCGGAACCGCCCAGACCTCCGCCGAGGAATTTCATAAAGTATACAATCTCGACGTCGTAACAATTCCGACGCACCGGCCCATGGTCCGCAAAGATCTCGCGGATTTTATTTTCCAGACCGAAGCGGGAAAATTCAAGGCCGTCATCCGGGAAATCAAGGAGCGGCACCTCAAAGGCCAGCCGGTTTTGGTGGGTACGGTCTCAATTTCAAAAAACGAGCGATTGTCAAAAATGCTTGAGATCGAGGGAGTGCCTCATAAAATGCTGAATGCGAAGAACCATGAGGATGAAGCATTGATTATTGCACAAGCCGGGCGAAAGGCCGCGGTGACGATTGCGACAAACATGGCTGGCCGCGGCGTTGATATTATCCTCGGCGGAAATCCGCCCGATGAAAAAAGCGCCCAAGATGTTCGGGCACTGGGCGGGCTTCACGTAATCGCAACGGAGCGGCACGAAGCGCGCAGGATCGACAACCAGCTCCGCGGCCGCGCAGGGCGCCAAGGCGACGCGGGCTCGAGTCAGTTTTTTGTTTCCCTCGAGGATGATTTGATGAAGGTTTTCGGCCCGGACCGCGTCAAGCGCATGATGCAGTCCTTCGGCATACCGGAAGACCAGCCGATTGAGCATAAAATGGTTTCTCGCGCCCTCGAATCCGCGCAGTCAAAGATTGAGGGTTTCCATTTTGATGCGCGAAAGCATGTCCTCGAGTATGACGACGTTTTGAATAAACAGCGCGACGCGATCTATCGAATGCGAAAAGAAGTTCTTTTTTCCAAAGAGGCAGGCGAGCTGCTTCGCGAGCGGATTTGGGGAATGATCGATGAAGAGGCGCGAAAGATTATTGAATTTCATACGAGTGCCCGATCTGAAGGCGACTGGGACCCGAAGGAAATTTTCGAAACGTTTCGCGCAATCGCGGATATTTCAGAAGACGCAGGGAAAAAAATCACCGAGATTGCGGGCGGCAGCGGGGGGAATGAGGAGAAACGCGAAGCGCTTGATGAATACGTTTTATCGCTTCTCAAAAGTCAGTACGACGCAAAAGAAGCGTCGCTTGGGTCAGAGGGCATGAGAAATGTTGAGAAAGTGGTGATGCTTCGCGCGATTGATATTTTGTGGATGGACCATTTGGATCAGATGGAACATTTGCGCGATTCCGTGCGCCTCCGCGCATACGGCCAGCGTGATCCGTTGGTTGAGTATAAAAACGAGGGAGTACGCCTTTTTCGCGAGCTCCAGGGAGCGATCCGGTCCCAAATTGTCGGCTCTATATATAAGGTAGGCGGCACAGTAAGGCCTGCCATATCTGAAAAGATAGAAGAACGCAAGCCCGACGCGCCCTCGCTCGGCATCACCCAGAGAGATTCTGGGGGAGTGCCTGCACCGACGAACGCCGGAAAGGAGTCGTCAGAGCCCGAAGTCGGCAGGAACGACTCTTGCCCATGCGGTTCAGGAAAGAAGTATAAAAAGTGTCATGGAAAATAAAGTTATCATATCAATATGAGAAATAAGCAAGAAAATGTTGAATTCGGTTCAAAATATTCTTATCAACAATATCGAGAGTTGGGGGGCGTTATCAATGAAGAAGATTATCAAAGCGTCCTCAATTGTGCTCAAAGCATGGTTACGGTAGATAATAAGGCATTGATAGCGCAATCAGAATTGATTGCGAAGAAATCAGGAATTATATTACACAACTCGGAAGATGCGCTGGATCAAAGAACTGTTTTATACGGGATACTGCGAACCGACACTAATCCTGGAGAGAAATATCATCATGGCCAAATGAGCGACCAGGAATTGTTTGCCGAAGCACTAAGAATGTTAGGAGATGCGGATTCGTTAAAAAAATTAATTGATGCGCATCCCAATATTTTTCCTCCAATTAAAAATGAGTGAATCAATATTTTATTATAGAGTTACATAGCGCATTATCAAGAGTGGTTAATTTCTCATCAGTATAGCGCATAAAACGAGGTCATGGAAAATAGTATGGAAAATTTAGAGCAAAAGGTACAAAAAATTGAAGAAAGGAACAAGATGGTTGAAGCGGATAAGGATTGGGAAACAAGCTGGACAAGGCGGATTTTGCTCGCAGTATTCACCTATCTTGCAATCGGGGCGTATATGCGGGCGATTGATATTTCGAGGCCATGGCTTAATGCGGTAGTGCCTGCGGTGGCATTTATGTTGTCAACACTTACAATGCCGTTTTTCAAAAAGTTATGGGTGAAAAGAAATCAAAAATCCCTGTGGGATAGGAAAGAAATTTAAGAAGTGTCATGGTTCGTAGAGGATAGGGAAAACCCCGAAAAACCTCGTAAATAGCTCGAAAAAAGGCGAAAGCCCCGTGAGAAATCACGGGGCTTTTGTATTGCGATTTGAGCCGACGAGAAAAACAGGCACGGCTCAAATCGGAGCGCACAAGCCCCCCGCTGAATCGACGCGCTGGCGAAAGCGAGCGCCATCGGGAAGGCGGGAGGGTGCTCCTCAAAGGTCGGGCAGCCGACGCCAAAGATCGGCAAACATTAATCACGTAGCACAAGCAGATGACTACAAAACAAGAGATAGCAAAAATTATCCGCAAGCGGATACCGAGCGTAGTCGAGGAGCGAATCCTCCCGCCGACGCTCGACGAAATCGCCGACTGGAGCGGAGAGCTCGCAGGAGAGCTCGCCACCCTTTCCGCGGATGACGAAAAAAAGGTCGACAAGGCATGGGAAGCGCTGCATCGGGCGCTGATTGCAGAGACGCTCAAGCAGCTTAAAAGCCATGCCGAAAAGAGAAATTACAAATCAAACTAAAAGACCCCCCGAAGGGAGTCCCGAGACAAGCTAACAACTCAATCGTCTCAAAACTGCCTTCGGAAGTCAATAGCAACATTATGCACAACACATTAAACACACCGCAGGCGCAAGTTCGCAGAGGGCAGCCGACAAAGGCGGCAGCGCCAACGGCTCAAAAGCCGCAGCCCCAAGACACATTCTTCACGCCGATCGGAAACACAAAACCCTACTTCAAAGCAGGATTCGAAGGTTTCGCTGGATCGGGAAAAACCTACACCGCAGCGCTGGTGGCGATTGGACTCCATAAGAAAATCCAATCGAAAAAGCCCGTCGTCATTTTCGATACCGAAAAGGCGGCGAAATTCCTCAAGCCGATTTTCACCGAAGCAGGCATTGAGGTGCTCGTCCGCGAGTCGAAATCGCTCGCCGACCTCAAAGAGACAATGACCCGCTTAAGGCAGGGCGCAAGCGACGTCCTCCTTATCGATTCAATCTCCCACGTCTGGGAAAACTTCCTGCAATCCTACGCCGAGAAGGTGCGCCGCACCCGCCTCGAATTCCAAGATTGGGGCGTGATCAAGCCGACGTGGAAACGGGAGTTCAGCGACCTGTTCGTGCAAGACCCGTACCACATCATCATGAACGGGCGCGCGGGCTACGAGTACGACAACGAAAAGAACGCCGATACGGGCAAGCGCGAGATATTCAAATCGGGAATCAAGATGAAGGTGGAGGGCGAAACCGCCTACGAACCCGATATGCTCGTCCTCATGGAACGCTTCGAGGAAGTGCTCGGAGACGACAAAAAAGTATGGCGCGAGGCAACGGTTATCAAAGACCGCTCGACGCTCCTCGACGGCAAGACATTCAAGAATCCGTCGTTCGAGAACTTCGCCCCGTCAATCGACGCTATGCTTGAAAATCCGCTGCCCCGAGACGCATTCGCAATGCCCGAGGGCGACACAGGACTCCTGTTCAGAACAGAGGAGGAAAAATTTGAGTGGCGCAGGGAGCGCGACAAGGCGCTCGAGGAGCTGGACGGCTTGCTTACCCGAATTGACCCAGCGTCAACGGGCAAGGGAAAGCAACTCAAGCTCGACCTGCTCGACAAGATATTCGGCACAACCAGCATGACCGCAATCGGAGAGCTCCGACCCGAGCAGATCATGGAAGGATACAAAAAAATCGGGCTCGAAGCGGTCAAGATGGGCATCGCCGAGATTGTCGAAGTGGACGGACGAAAGCGGCTCGTTGCCAAGCCGACGGGCAATGGCAATGGGAACGGTAACGGAAATGGGCACGGGGACGAACCCAATAAAAAACCCGCCGAGGCAAGAAGGGAAGCTAAGAAATAAGGCAATTAGCTTCCGACTCAGCCCTCATCGCGGGAGCGTGAGGTCTGAGATGGGAAGCGAATCCCAAAGGTCGAGACAAGCTAACACAAAAATTTAAAAACAATGAAATACCAATTCAACCTTGAATGGGACGAACTGCCCGAGGATTTCAAGGAGCAAAAAATAAAAGAGTGGATCGAGGGCGGCGATCCCCGCGACTGCGAGGACTGCGACGGAACGGGCAGCATAACCGAAAAAATTCCCGCGCACCAAGAAGCTGGAGAAGTCGTGGACGAGCAGGTCAAAGAATGGGGATGCAAAACCTGCGACGGGGAAGGAAAGGTTGACCCCGATCCCGACGATTTGCACCAGCAAGAGGAAGCAGAGGAATACATCAAAGCGCACTTCCCCATTTATTTCTGATGGCTCTCGACACTGCTCCTCGCGAGAGCGGGGGCAGTGATGGGGAGCGATCCCCAGCAGAAACATTAAAAACGCAGGTCGAGCGTGCCCTGCAGCAAAGGCAGGAAACTCGGGACTTTTGATCCGAGCTTTTCTTCTTCTCGCGCCGAACAGGGCGAAGCGTCAAAAAATTATGACGCCTTCTTTTCTTCCCAACAACATGGATGAGCAAAATAAAAAATCAATAATCCCAAACACCACGCAAGTCCCGAATTTTGTGCTTGACGAACTTCTGCCGACGCTGAGCGACGTCGAGCTTCGGATCGTCCTCATTGTTACGCGCCAAACCCTCGGCTGGGTTGAGGACAAGGAAACTGGAAGGCGAAAGGATCGGGACTGGATCAGCCGATACCAGCTTCAGAAAAAAACAGGCAAGAGCGGCTATCGAATCAGCAAAGCGATCGACTCGCTTATTAAGGGCAGAGTCATAGAAGCGTACAGCGAAAAGGGCGAGCTTTTGGATACAGCAGACAAAAGAGCAAAAGTCGGCGGCAAAATTTACTACCGCCTGCAGACACAACAGCAATCCCTGTTCAGCAGGCAGAACAGACCCCGCACAAAAAGTGCAGGGGCAGGAAGTTTCCAAGAAACGCCTCAAAAATTTTCACACCCCGAACAAAAAGTGCCCCCCACAAAAAGTGCCCCTACAAAAGAAACCTCTTCTACAAAAGATATAGCTAAAGCAAGCGAGCTTGATTCCAATAAGAAAAAACTGCCGACGATAGCGCTTATGGGGGCGTTCAAGCGCTACTGCGAAAGGATACGGCGCGAAAAGCCGACGTTTGAGCGCGGCAAGGACGGAAACCTCATAAAGCGAGCGCTGAAGCACCTCACCCCGTTCCAGCTCGAGATGCTTTTTATTTGGCATTTGCAGGAAAACAAAAAAATGCGGGCTACGATCGGCGCTGCGCTTTGCACGGAAGTCATCGATTCGTTTCTTGAGGCGAGTGGCAAGCAATACGGATTTTACGGACGGCTCGAGGGCATGGCTCGAAACTGCGATGCGGGGCTTGCCGACCGCAAGGACGAGCTGGTGACAATGCGCGAAATGGTCGATAGGTTAAAGCGCTCGCTCGCAATGCCGTTTTCATTTCAAGAGCGCGCGGAGATGGCGGTAGAAGCGTCGCATGCGGAACGCGCAATAAAAACATGAAAATTGGAAAACTTATGAAAATTACATCGGGAAAAAATCACGCGTGGTACGAAACAGACCTCGGATATCCAATCCGAAAACCGCTGGGCGTCATACGGCGGCCATTTACGGAAATCGAAAGGATACCGCTTCCGCAGGAAATCGAAGCGGCAAAGCCGTGGTGGAGGCGGATCATTGAATTTTTCCGAGGACTATGGAGATAGCGTTCACGATTTACGGAAACCAAGACGATCCGACTGGCAACCCGATTCCGAAATTGCGGAAAACCCTTCGGTCGCAGTGGACGCCCGAAGCGCAAAGATACGGCGCATGGAAAAGCTGGGTGCAGAAAAGCTGGCTCGGATGCTTAAACCAGCGCGGAGAATACAAGGCGATCGACATCGCAAACGTCGCAATCATGCACCACGGCAAGCCGATCATTCTCCTCAACAATCAGAAGGCGCGGATGGACATTCGGATTTTTTGGAAAAACGGGGCGCACGGCGATCCCGAGAACGTGTTCGGAAGCATTGCCGACGCGCTGTTTGAAAACGACAAGAACCTCGACGGCTCGTTTGAAAGCGGGCGAGCGCCAGATGGCAGGGGTCGGGTCGAGGCAAAAATAATCATTAACCAAGAAAAACAATGGAAAACAGAAAATTAAAATTCGTCCGCATCAAGCAGAGAATCCTCGCGGAGATGCTGATGCAGGGAATCCAGCATTACGAAATTATAAAAAACGCATTGCCCGAGGACGCGCATATCGTGAACGCGTCCTACTGCGCGCCGTGCCAAGCGGTCGATCTCGTCGTGTGGTCGAGCGAATACGAGACCGTCCCCGAGGGATACCCGATTCCGATGGCTGACGCGACAGAGGCAAAACAGATAACCGAAACAAAACAATGAGATTCATTCAAAGATTTTTTTTCAAGAGGCAGTTCCTCCGCAAGCTCGCTGGCGAATCGTGGGTGAAGGAAGCCATGGCGGAATACAGCTTGAGCGTCGTGCCCGAGCTTGAGAATTTGCAGAGGGCGGAGGAAGCGAGAAAAGAGGAAATCGAAAAGAAAATCGCGGAGCTCGGAGAGAATCCGAGCTACAATTCGCGCCAAGAACGCAAGGCGCAGGAAAAGGAATTGGAGCAGGTCGAAAAAATGATCGCCAAGTACAAGGCGGACGCCGCGAACGTCATGCAGGAGGCCGCGATCCTTCGGGCGCAGGTGGCGGAGACCGCGCATCGGCGCGAAGTCGTAAAGCGGAAATTCAGCGTATGGAAATAACAACAATTAAAATCAAAGAGCTTCGGCGCGCGGAATACAATCCGCGGATCATGCCCGCGCAGGAGATGGCGGCGTTGAAGCAAAGCATCAAGACGTTCGGCTTCGTTGAACCCGTCGTGGTGAACCAGCACCAGTGCGAGGAATGCGGAGACCGAAGGAACATCCTCGTCGGCGGACACCAGCGGACGTCGGCGGTGGACGAAATGATTTCCGAGAACGCGGGCGCGGAAATAAAAGGGATTGAAACCGCGGACGGGACGGCGCTCGTTCCCGCAATGCCCGTTGATTTGCACCTTGCAGACGAGAAGCTCCTCAACCTTGCGCTCAACAAGATACGCGGGCGCTGGGACGAGGCAAAGCTCGCCGAAATTATCGTGGAGCTCAAGGAGTCGCCCCGCATTCCCGCAACGGGATTCAAGGAGGACGAGATCAGCCGAATACTCGATGCGTCGCTCCCAGACGACGCGGAGGAGGAAGGCGGGATCGGAATCGCAAAGGAGGCGCGCTCAAAGCTCGGGGAAATTTACGAGCTCGGGGAGCACCGCCTGATTTGCGGGGACGCGACCGATCCGACGATTTATCAAAAGCTCCTCGGGGACATGCGCGCAGAGATGATATTCACCGATCCGCCCTACAACGTGAACTACCATTCGCGCGGAAAAAAGCTGAAGGAGGAGGAAGCGGAAAACATAAAAAACGACAACCTCGAAGCGGATGCATTTCGGCATTTGATAGACGCGAGCTTCCAGCAAATGTTCGCCTACGCGATGGAAGGCGCGCCATTTTATATTTGCTCGGGCTGGTCGAGCTACCCGCAGTTTTTGGAGTCAATGCTTAAAAACGGCTTCCAGCATTCGGGCGTAATCATATGGGTTAAGAACGTGCCGAGCATGGGCTGGAACGACTACCGCTATAAGCACGAATGGATAGCCCGCGCAAAAAAGCCCGACCGAAAAACAGCAGAGGGCATCGTTTACGGATGGAAAAAAGGAACGCACAAATTCTTCGGTGACAACGAGTTCGATGTTTGGGAAATGCCGAGAAAAGCGGTGACGGAATACCTGCACCCGACGGAAAAACCCGATTGGCTCGCGATGCGCGCATTGAGGAATTCAACCAAGCGCAACGACATCGTACTCGATCCGTTCGCTGGGTCGGGAAGCACGATGGCGGCCGCGGAAAAAACAGGGCGTCGGGCGTTTATGGTCGAACTCGACCCCGCCTTTTGCGACAAGATTCGGGACAGGTGGGAGCGCATAAAAAGAAGCCATAGCGCGCCGCTTAAGGTGAAATAGCGCAGAGTAGAGCAGACGATGAAAATCCTTCACGAACATAAAATCAAAAAGGCAATACGGGACATTTTGGCGGTCGACCCGCTGGTTTCGGCGGAGCGGATGCAAAACCTTCTGTTCGAGCGGGGCTTCAAAACCGCGGGCAACCAGCCGATGACGTGGAGGTACGTCAACAAGCTCGTGCGGAAAGTCGACCGCGAAGTCCTCGAGGAAACGCTCCGCAACACGCCCGAAAAAGAGGTGGCGAAATTCAAAGAGCACGCGCGGATCGTATTCGAGCGCCTCATGCGGATCGCCTTTTACACGGAGGATTTGCAAAAACAGGGCATGCCCGCGCCGAGCTACAAGGATCAGATCGCGGCCTTGACCGCGCTCGTAAAGCTCAAGGCGCTTATTATCAACATCGAAATGGACATGGGAATTTTTGAACGGCACATCGGGACGCTTGAGGTCGAGAAGCGCTACATCCCCCTGCCCGCCGAGGTGAAGGAGCAGATGATGCGCGCGTTCCAAAACCTCGGATTCGTCCTGCCCGAACAGCCAAAGGAAATCGAACCGCCGAAAGCGGAAACAATCAATGCAAACAATGGAACAGCACAAAGCACACAGCCAGCCGCGCTTTGACGTCTTCGACGATTTCGAAGTAAGGCGAAAGCTCCGTCGAACCTTGAAAGGATTTTGCGGGCAATATTTAATGCACTACTTCACGCTTTCGCGCGCGGATTTTCACGACGAGTTTTTTTCGCTCCTTGAGGACTGGAGCATAAAATTTTTATCGGTCATAGGATTCCGCGGGTCTGCCAAGAGCTCGATCGGATCGCTCGCGCTCCCCCTATGGGCTGCGCTTGAGGAAAAGGCGAAATTTATCGTGCTCATTGCCGAGACGTCGGCGCAGGCGCAGCTTTTGATTGCAAACTTGCGGTACGAACTCGAAGGAAATGAATGCGTCCTGCGCGACTACGGCGACGTCTCAAAAGGAATTTCAAAACAGGAGGAATGGACGAAGCGAAACCTCCTGCTTGCAAGCGGAGTGCGAATCGTGGCGATTTCGCGCGGACAGCGCATTCGCGGCTTGAGGCACAGGCAATTCCGCCCCGACCTTGTGGTGATTGACGACCCCGAGGAAATGGCTGCGCGACGAAGTGATTCCCGCAATTGAGGAAGCGAGCGCGCGCCTCGTCGTCCTCGGAAACATCCTGCACACTGACGCTTTAATGGCGCGCTTGAAAAACGATCCGATTTTCATGCACCGCGACTACCCGCTTTTCAAGGGAGAGGAAAAATGGGAGAACTGCGCGTGGAAAGGAAAATACCCGACGCAGGCATCGATCGACAATCAAAAAAGGAAAGTGCGCCACACGGCGTGGCTTCGAGAATACATTTTGAAAGTCGTGCCTCCCGAAGGGCAGGAGGTCAAGGATGAGTGGATTCAATACTACGACGCGATTCCCCAGCCGTACAAAGACGAAAAAACAAAAATAGAAATAAACCCGATCATGCAATCGGGCGTTGCGGTAGACCTTGCGATCAGCAAAAGCCAAGGTGCGGATTCGACTGCGATGGTCGCTGGCGTCACTTCGCAGGTCGAAGGCATGACGAAACTTTTTATATTGCCGAATCCCGTCAACGCCCAGCTTTCGTTTTTTGAAACCATCCAGCAGATGCGGTCAACCTACGCCGCCATGAAGCGCCTCGCGATCCCGATGTTTTACGTCGAGGACGTGGCGTACCAGCGCGCGGCAATCGAGGAAGCAATGAGGCACGGCATACCGACTACGCCGATAAAGGTCGGAACGGACAAGCGGGCGCGACTGCGGGCGGCCGCAACCTTCATACAAAACGGAACGGTGCTGTTTCCGAGAAAAGGCGCGGAGGATTTGATCGCGCAATTGACGGGCTTCGGCATCGAGGATCACGACGACCTGATGGACGCCTGCGTGCATTTGATCCTCGGCATGCGGAGCGAGGGCATGGAAAAACCAGAAGTCATAGAACTGATTTGATATGGACTCGCAACTTTTCAAAAACCTAAACATCGAATGGCAGAAAACCATCAAAGAAATCGCCGTCAAAGCGACACAGATTAAACACGGAGAACTCATCGTGAAGATTCAAGACGGCAAACCGCTCCTGTCCGAGTACAGGATTCGGCGCAAGCCGCCTGACACGGACGATTTTGTGGTGACCGACATCGCTTAGCGGCCGCTTTTTATGCACAATTGTTCCTTGTGGACATCCCCCCTCCGTTGTATAATTTCAATGTAGGGATTTGAAAACTTATTTTTGCGGGAATCCGCAAGCAACCTGACCATTACATGGAGGGCTTGTGACGTTATTTCTCTTTTGAACGATCAAAAGAGGGCTGGCGTCGCAAGCCCTTTTTTATTTTCAAAATGACATTCGTAGAAAAAATTTTGAGCAAGTGGGGATACTCCCGAAAGGGAGCACTGCAATCGAGCGCCTCGGGCGGAAGCGATCCTTTTATTATTTGGCGCTCGTCGAAAAAAGTCCCCGTCGACCGCGCCTTTGAAGTTTACGCGGGGTGGGTTTACGCCTGCATCCGCGCGATCGCGGAGGAGATCGCGTCGATGGAGCTCCAGCTTTTCAAAGTCGGAGCGGACGGAGACGAGGAAATTTTCGAGCACGAAATACTCGACCTGCTCGATGCGGTCAATCCTTATCAGACGGGACTCGAGCTCAAGTACAACATCGCGGCTCATTTGGAAGCCGTCGGCAACGCCTACGTTTACCTCGAAGGAGTGAAAAGCGAGAAGGGCAAGCCGACGGCGCTTTACGTTTTGAATCCCGCGAAGGTAAAGGTTGTCGTCAACCGAAACACGTTCCCGACCGCAGTGGAAAAATTCCAATACCGCACCGAAACGAAGGTCTACGAATTCAAGCCCTATGAAGTGCTCCACATAAAATACCCCGACCCGAGCGATTCGTTCGAGGGCATCGGGACGGTGCAGACGATCGCGCAGTGGATCGACGCCGACAATTACGCGATGGAATTCAACCGTCGCTTCTTTTTGAACGGAGCGCGCCTCGGCGGATTTTTGGAATCGGAAAACGCGCACACGCCCGAACAGCTCGACTATTTGAAAAAATCGTTCGAGTCGATTTTCAAAGGCGTGGAAAACGCCTACAAAGTGGCGGCGCTTCCCAAGGGAACGAAATTCAGCGCGGCGTCGGAGACGCAGAAGGACATGGACTTCTCGACCCTCATGGACAAGATGCGCGACCGAATCCTTGCGGGTTTTCGCGTGCCGAGGACGGCGCTCGGAATCACCGACGACGTGAACCGCGCGAACGCCGAAGCAACGAACTACGTGTTCGCGCTACGGACGATCAAGCCAAAGATGGAGCTCATAACCTCCTACTTTAACGAATTTTTAGTGCCGAGATACGGCGACGATGTTTATTTGAGCTACGCCGATCCCGTTCCCGAAAACCGAGAACAGCGCGTCGCGGAAATGCAGGCGTCAGTCGGAAGCCAGCCCGTGCTTTCGGTGAACGAAGCCCGCGAGGAATACTTCGGACTCGAAGGAGTCGAGGGCGGAGACGAAGTAAGGCGACCGTTCCAGTTCACTTTGAGCTCGGGCAAGCCGAGACCGAAAGCGACGAAGCGCCCGAGCAAAAAGGCAAACGGCAGGATTCGCACTACGCGCCATGCCAAAAACGCCAAGGCGCGAAAAGACATCGCCTCGGAGCTTGCAAAAAAACTCGCCAAAGACCTGCTCGAGGCGCAGGAGAATATTCGAAAAACAAAAAACATTTCAACATTGAGCGACAACGAATGGGAAATTTTGTGGAAAGGATTCGTGACGCGCGTGACGCCCTACGAAAACCTGCTGAAGGAAGCGATCCGCGATTTCAACGCAAAGCAGAAACGGGAAGCGGAGCGAAACCTTTCGGGCGCGATCAAGTCGGCAAAGGGTATCGACAAAGAGGCGCTGTTCGACAGGGAGGATTGGGTCGGCGCGCTCGTAGACGTAAGCGAGCCGATACTCGGGGAGCTTATGGCAAAGGAAGGCAAGGAAGCGGCCGCATTGCTCGGAGTTTCCGACATCGACATCATGATGCCCGAAGTGAAAAAAGCATTGAGGCGTGCCTTGGAACTCATGAGCGATTCCTACAACGAAACCACGCTAAACCTCCTCAAGGAACGGCTCGAGCAGGGGCTCGACGAAGGGCTTTCGCTCGCGGAGCTCAAAGACAGGATCGCCGAGGTTTACGAATTTTCTGACGAGCGGAGGGCGGAGCAGGTGGCGCGCACGGAAACATTCAGAATCGCAAACGAGGCGACGCACGAAGGATGGAAGCAGACGGGCGTCGTGAGATCAATCAAGTGGTACACCGCCGCCGATGAGAGGGTCTGCCCGTATTGCGACCCGCTTCACGGAAAGGTCGTCGGCATCGATGAGAACTTTTTCGAGAAGGGCGACGTAGCGAGAGGATCAGACGGAACGACGCTCCCGCTTGAATACGACGACGTAGGAAATCCTCCGCTCCACGTATCCTGCCGCTGCTACATCCGACCCGAGGAAATTTCAATCGAGTAATTATCAACCAATTAAAAAAACACTATGACATACGCAGGGAAAATCAGAAAAATCGAAAAGTTTATTTTGCAAGCGGACAATCAAACCTACCTTGACGTCGAAGTCGAAGTGCTCAAGGACGGCGAGATTGCGGAAATACGAAAGCTCGGATTCCCGCTTGATACGGGGAGCGAGGAGGTCGAGGCGCAGGTCAAAAAATTCATAGAGACCTACGCGAACGATCAGGCGCTCGCCGAGCAAAACAAAAAGGTCGAAGTCGCCCATAAAAAGGCGGACGAGGCAATCGCCTCATTAACAGGCAAGGAAATTAATTAATAAAAAAACCATGAACATCACATCAGCACGCGGACGATTCAACCTCAAAAACAACGTTGAGTACGTCCTTCGGGACAAAGACGGAAACATCAAGCCGATTTTCCGCACGTGGGGATTCGTGCAAAAGCTCGTCAACAAAGGTCTGCTTTCGCCGACGCACCCGAAAATCCCGTTTTTATTCGGCTACTGGGCGAATTCGCTCGTGTGGTCGAACCTCGTCGTCGACGCGGGTAAAGCTGGCGTCGCGTCGCGCATCAACGCTGTCGAGGTCGCGCGGATGGTCGAGGCGGCTGGCGCGAGCGCGATAGCGGTGCACGGACGCACGCAGGCGCAGGGGTACTCCGGCGTCGCGGACTGGGGCGTGATCCGGCAGGTCAAGGAGGCCGTGTCGATCCCCGTGATAGGGAACGGCGACGTGTTCACGCCAGAGGATTTCAAGGCAC
>Ga0209211_10000621_pt1 | contig 71391 bp, 72 predicted proteins | sample RifGroA2_FD_183992 | JGI IMG/M metagenome (GOLD analysis project Ga0209211, IMG submission 183992) | Groundwater microbial communities from Rifle, Colorado, USA - Groundwater A2 (SPAdes) (version 2) | ecosystem: Environmental > Aquatic > Deep subsurface > Groundwater | place: Rifle, Colorado... | reverse complement strand
AAAACAGAAAAATTAAACTCAATAATTCAATCAGGTGTTGCCTTTCCGGCGATTCTTATTGCCATGCAATATGCTTTTGAGGACACTGAATACCATCAGCAATTTATGTGGTTCAGTGTTCTGAAAGAACGCGCTGAAAAGGCAAATCTTGAATGGAGCAAGGAAAATATCTCTAACATTGTGCAGACTATACTAAAAAGGCCGGTTGAGCGGATGCTGTCAGGATTAAAAGAAATAATAGATGAGCCAGAAGACTAAAATTATGGAACGCATTAAAGTTTTTACTACACCATTTCTTCAAAGACTGGGCCAACGGCTCCAGAGCGAAGATATAATTCGTGGATATATTGCAGGCAAAGCCCCAAGTTTTTCTGCTTCCGATGTTAAAGACACTGTTATTGAGATTGAGGCACTACCAAAACTTGATGCCAATCTTACCGCATTTGAAAATGCTCGAGTTCTTTATGAAGCATTGCGCGGGTTAGATCGTACTATGGCATCAGATCAACGACTATGGGCATGGTTAGCTCATGTGCCATTCATGGACTATATGGCAAAACGCTGGCCGGTCACAGATCAGGCGGAAGAAAAACGCGCGCGGTACATCGCTCAACATTGGTTTGTAAACACACAGACAACCACGGCGTATTTACGCCACGGCATCGCTTTACTTTGGTGGGGAGCGCACATGACTTACGATGAAAAAAGGGATGACCCTTTTGAGCTTACGCGAGAATTTTTTGCGCTTTACGAGTACACAAGACAGTTAGACGGCTCTCTTGGTAAATCTGACTCATTTGTTCATGTTTTGCTTGATTTTATTTCAAATAATCCAAAATATTTTGAACAATTCAAAGAGGATAAAGTTCGTGCGCTGATGCGTCGGTTAAATTTTGTGGGTGCCTATAGAATTCTACCTGCGCTTGAAGAGGAAACTTTTCGGAGTATCCTTAATGAGTCTTTGCAGTAATTTTGTCGCCGCAAATTTCCGTTCCCCCCAACCCCCTCCTGCCGAGCCGTCCGAGCGTTCCGCCGGAGCGAAGCGGAGGCGGTTAGTTCCGTTCAAAGTTCAGGATATCCCACCAGAAGAAATATTAACAAATATGTGATATATTAAGGCTGTTATGGACGAAAAGGAAATCCTGAAATTTTGGAAGGAAAATAAAATTTTTGAAAAATCTTTGGCCAAAGATTCGCCTCAAGGCGAGTTTGTTTTTTACGACGGCCCGCCGTTTGCCACCGGCTTGCCTCATTACGGCAGTTTGCTTTCTTCCATCGCCAAGGATGTTTTTTGCCGTTACAAAACAATGCGCGGCTACCATGTCCGCCGCCGGTGGGGGTGGGATTGCCACGGTTTGCCCATAGAAAATATGATTGAGAAAAGACTGGGGCTTAAGAGCAAAAAAGACATTGAGGCGATGGGGGTGGAAAAATTCAACGAAACTTGCCGTTCCGCGGTTTTAGAAACCGCCGACGCTTGGAAGGAATATATAGAAAGAGTCGGCCGGTGGGTGGAATTTGATAACGCCTATATGACTATGGACAACTCGTTTATGGAAAGCGTTTGGTGGGCGCTCAAACAGATGTGGGACAAAGAGCTTATATATGAAGGGCGGAAAGTTTTGATGTATTGTCCGCGATGCGAGACACCTTTGGCCAAAGCGGAAGTGGCGATGGACAACAGTTATAAAACCTTAACGGAAGAGGCGGCAACGGTGAAGTTTAAAGTTAAGTCCGGACAAAAAATCGGTGATTGGACAACAGATGATAATACTTATCTTTTGGCTTGGACGACTACGCCGTGGACATTGCCGGGGAATACGGCGTTGGCAGTGAAGGAAGAAATTGATTACTGTTTAGTTGAGCAGGATAAAGAAAATTATATTTTAGCCAAAGAAAGATTGGCGGTTTTAAAAGAAGGATGTAAAGTTTCGCAAGAATTTAAAGGGAAAAAACTTGTCGGCATGGAATACGAACCGCTCTATGGTATTCCGGCGGTAAAAAATTCGGGCAAAAAATTTTATTATGTCGTTTCGGCCGATTTTGTGACCACGGAAGATGGCACTGGTATCGTTCACATCGCTCCGATGCATGGGGAAGATGATTATAATGTCGGCGTCCGATACGACCTGCCGATAATTCCGCTTTTGGATCAAAGAGGGCATTATAACGACAATGCTCCGGAAATAGTCAGAGGGTTTTATCTCAAAAAAGGGGAGAGATACATCAAAGAAGATTTGGAAAAAAGAGGATTGATTTTTGCCAAACAAGCGCATACCCACTCTTACCCGCATTGCCATCGTTGCGAAACTCCTCTTTATTACAGCGCGCTTTCTTCGTGGTTTATCAACATCCAAAAAGTGAAAAACAGATTGGTTCAGCTGAATGAAAAAGTGAATTGGCAACCGGAACATCTCAAACACGGGCGATTTTTGAATATCGTGGAAGGAGCGCCAGATTGGAATATTTCCCGCAACAGATACTGGGCTTCGCCATTGCCGATTTGGAAGTGCCAAAAGTGCGGGAGGGAAATTTTAATTGGCTCCGTTGATGAATTGAAAAAACACACAAGAAAATCCGGCAATAAATATTTCGCGATGAGGCACGGCTGGGCGGAAAGCAACGAAAAAAATATCAGTAGCTCTAAATTGGAAAACAGTCACAATTATCCATTGACGAAAAAAGGGGAAAAACAAGTTAGAGTATCTGCCGAAAAATTGGCAGGGCAAAAAATAGATTTGATATTGCATTCTCCCTTTGAAAGAACAAAACAAACGGCTTTTATCGTGGCGGAAAAAATCGGATTGGCTAAAGAAAACATAATCAGCGATAAAAGATTGATGGAGGTTAATGCCGGTATTTTTGAAGGGGAAAATGTCGCCGACTATCACGCTCATTTTTCTTCAGCATTGGAGAAATTTAACAATCCGCCTCCGGAAGGGGAATGTCTTAACGATCTTAAAAAAAGAACGGGAGAGTTTTTATATGAAACAGAAAAAAAATATTCCGGCAAAAATATTTTAATCGTAAGCCATGAATATCCGGTTTGGATGCTTCATTCCTCCGCTTTGGGGTTAAACGAAAAAGATGCCGTTAAAGCGAGAGAAGAGAGAGATGATTTCATTGGCACAGGCGATTTTATGGAATTGCCTTTTGTTCCATTGCCTCACGATAAAAACTTTACTCTTGACTTGCATCGGCCGTATATAGATGAAGTGGAGCTTGTTTGTCCGGATTGCGGCGGGGAAATGAAAAGAACGCCGGAAGTGCTTGACGGCTGGTTTGAGTCGTCCTCTATGCCGTTCGCCGAGTATCATTATCCGTTTGAAAACAAAGATCAGTTTGAAAAAAGATTTCCCGGGGACTTTGTTACTGAATATGTCGCCCAGACCAGAACCTGGTTTTACTATATGCACGCCATCGCCGGCATTCTTTTCGGAGACGCGAGTTTCAAAAATGTTATTTCCACGGGAAATATTTTGGGAGAAGACGGGGCGAAAATGTCCAAGTCTAAAGGCAATTATACCGACCCAATGATAAATATGGACAAATTCGGAGCGGACGCTTTGCGTTATTACTTGATGGCCAGTCCCGTAATGCAATCGGAAGATGTTTGCTTTTCGGATTCAGAATTAAAAGAAATTCATAGCAAGATTATAAACATTCTTTGGAACACTTTTAAATTTTTTGATTTATATAAGGCGGAATATGACGGAAAAACAAAGGCTCAAAACAGCGACAACGCGCTGGATAAATGGATTTTGGCCAAGTTAAATTATCTCATTTTGGAAACAACTGATAATTTGGAAAAATACGACACAGTGAAAGCTAGCCGGCCAATCAAGGATTTTGCCAACGATTTTTCCACTTGGTATGTGAGAAGATCAAGGGATAGGATAAAAGGCGATGACGAAAAAGATAAACAATCCGCTTTGGCGACAATGAGAGAAGTTTTAAACGAACTGGCCAAGCTCATCGCGCCAATTATGCCGTTTATGGCGGAGGCGATTTATAGGGGCATCGGGGCGGGAGAAAAAGAGAGCGTGCATCTGGAAGAATGGGCAGTACCAAAAGTTTTAGAAATTTCTGTTCAAGATACTCTTAAAATTATGGATACGGCTAGCACTAACATATTAGATGATATGGAAGAGGTGAGAAAAATTGTTTCGCTTAGCTTGGAAGCAAGGGCAAAGGCTAATATAAAGGTGAGACAACCGCTCGCTTCGCTCAAAATAAAATCTAAAATCTCAAATCTAAAATCTGAAGAGATACAATTACTCGGACTTATTAAAGATGAGCTGAATGTCAAAGAAGTTGTTTGGGATGAAAATATACAACAAGAGGTTGAATTGGACACGGAAATTACTCCGGAACTTAAAGAAGAAGGGAGTTTGAGAGATTTGATTCGCTGTCTTCAAGATTTGAGAAAAAAAACGGGCTTAAAACCGGGTCAAAAAATCATTTTGCTTGTTCAGGCGGATATTCAAGTCAGAGAATTTATGGAAAAATTCGCCGAGGAAATCAAAAAATCAGCCAACATAGAAAAACTGGAATTTAATGCCATTGTGGAAGACAGCCAAGAAATCTCTACCGACGGCTTTGTGATAAAAGTGAAGATAGTGGTATAAAGGTTTATGAATATGAAAAGAAACATAGATTATTGGGAGAATCTTTTAATAAACTTGCCCAAATCATACAAGAAATTGTTTGAAAAAGAGAAAAAATATCTTCAAAAAATAATTACAAAAGATGCCAGTGTTCTTGATGTCGGCTGTGGAAATGGCCGAAGTATATTTGATATTTTGCCAAAGACAAAAAATGTTACTGGTATAGATCACGATAACAAAGCTGTTGCTGACGCAAAAAATAATTTTTCCAAATATTCTTCAATCAAAATAATAAAAGCGGATGCCGCACAATTACCTTTTGATAGTGAAGAGTTTGATTTTGTAATCTGCATGATTACTTTTGCGAATTTTGCAGACAAAAAATTTAAAGCTCTTGAAGAAATGAGAAGGGTTTTAAAAGACTCAGGAAAAATTATTATAAGCGTATTTTCAGAAAATGCTTTGGAAGAAAGAATGAGAGTCTACAAAACATCGGGGGTAAAAATAAAAGAAGTAAAAAACGGAACCGTCATTTTTGATGAAAGTCTTGGTGATAGTATTTCCGAACAATTTACCAAAGAACAATTAGAAAACATTTTTTCTCGGTCAAATTTAAAGATTGAAAATATTACAAAGGTCAATATTGCTTATTTATGCACGCTGATTAAATAAACACATTGTTTTTTATCCCCAAATATCCGCCGTTGAAATCAAAAAAATCAAAGGAAAATATCTTAAATCTGACGGTAATATTTCTGACAGAATAGAAGTTTAAGGTTCTTCAACAATTAGTGTGGAAAACTTAGAAACAAAAAAGGCGCGAAAGCCAAGGTGATTTTCAAAACGTAATTGTTGAAATTGCGGAAACCGCAAGACATTCTTTTAATCAGTTTGATTTTGTTATGGCATCCTTCAATGAAAGCGTTGGTCGTCCGGTTGGCAAAGAAATTCAGTCTTTCTCTTTCTTCTTCGTCCAGATCTTCCCGCAAAGATGGTTTTTGTTAGCTTGTTAATTGGTTTTGACCCACTTACAGCTTAACAGAGCCGTCTTTGTTAGTTATTCACCACACTAATTGTTGAAGAACCAAAGTTTATTGACAAAATTATCTCTGTTTGCTAGCATATCGGCATGTGAGTGTTTTCCCGTTCTTCTATTATTGTTTGGACGGGCATTCCAATACATATCCCACAAAACCCGCTTCGGCGGGTTTTGTGTTTTCATAAATGTAACAAAACTTCGCAATTTAAAATAAATTTCGCTATAATTTAAAACATGAATTCCATCAGAGTCGGCGTGTTGCGCGGAGGGCCGTCCCTGGAACATGAAGTTTCGCTCAAAACCGGCGAAAGTGTTTTGCGTGATCTGCCGAAAAAATATTCGGCCAAAGACATTTTTATAAACAAAGAAGGAGATTGGCATTTGGACGGCAAATTCGCTCATCATGACCAAATTTTCAGGCAAGTTGACATTGTTTTCAACGCCCTGCACGGGGAGTATGGGGAGGATGGCAAAGTTCAGCGACTACTTGAAACGTTCGGCGTTCCTTACACCGGTTCTGGAGTAATGGCTTCGGCTTTGGGAATGAATAAAATTTTTGCCAGGCAAGCTTTTAAGAGCGCGGGGTTAAAAATCCCGTTCGGTCTGGAGATTTTTTTGGAAAAAGGATTGGCGGAAACAGCCAAAGATATTTTCAAAAAAATGTCTCCGCCCTGGGTGATTAAATATCCATCCGGCGGGTCTTCTGTCGGCATTTCCATCGCTCATACTTTTGACGATTTGGCGGGCGCTTTGGAAAAAGTGTCTTCATTTTCTTCAAAAATACTGATTGAGGAATATATAAAAGGCCGGGAAGCGACTTGCGGAGTGATTGATGAATTTAGAAAACAAAAACACTATGCTTTGCCGGTTGTGGAAATAATTCCGCCGGCTCAAAGCGATTTTTTCAACTATGAAGCCAAATACGGGGGTCAAACGCGGGAATTATGCCCGGCCAATTTTGATATGCCAACCAAGAGAACGATAGAAGAAATGGCAGTGGCGGCTCATAATGCCATCGGCGGCAGGCATTATTCTCGTTCGGACTTTATCGTGTCCAAAAAGGGAATTTATATTTTGGAAATCAATACTTTGCCGGGCCTGACGGCGGAATCTCTTTTGCCGAAAGCTCTAAACGCCGTGGGTTCTTCCCGCAAAGAATTTCTGGAACATCTGATAACATTAGCTCTCAAATAAATTTGAATTATTGACATCGCCGGCGCTCCTGATAAAATTAAATCAATGGCCAAAATTATAATAATGGAGGACGATTTGTTTTTACTCTCTATTTTGGTTGAAAAGCTTAAAGAAGCCGGTTTCGGCATTGAGATGGCCATAGACGGAGAGGACGGTTTGAACAAAATAAAAGCGGGGGATTTTGACCTTGTTCTTTTGGATATGGTTTTGCCGAAGATAGACGGTTTCAAAATTTTGGAAGAACTTCGCGACGACAACCGGATTAAAAAAACTCCGGTAATTGTTTTGTCCAACTTGTATGACAAGAATAATATAGACAAAGCCATTTTACTGGGAGCGAAGGACTATATCGTAAAAGCTCGCAGCACCCCCGAAGAAATTGTTTTAAAAATAAAATCTTTCTTGGTCAAAGAAGGGATTAAATGATTAACAATTAATAAGTAAACAAAAAAATGAGCAAATTAAAATATTTAGTCGGCGTCATTATAGTCGTAGATTTAGTTTTGATTTTTCCCGTTATGTTTTCTTGGGAGGCTATCGGCAGAATTCTTAAGGTTGCCGCCTTCCCGGAAGTTTTCACCACGTTGGTCGTTGAAATTACTTTATTGATTCTTACTTCGCTTGTCGCTTATTTGGTTTCCAGGATTTTTAAAGGAACAGCTTTGCAAAAAGCTTTTTATCTTATGGCTTGGGGCGTTCTGATGTACGGAGTGGGAGACACCCATCTTCTTGTTTGGATGTACACGGGCGTGGAAAACCAATATCCGTTTTTGGGCAAGGCCAGCTCCTCAATAGCCCACTCTTTGGCGGTTGGCATCGGTTTTATGCTGGTTATTTTTGGTTTATACAGGATAGCTCAGGCCAGAAAAGACATATTGCCGAATGGCTAACATTTACATCCTATTAATTTTTATTCCTCTGATTGCCGCCGTTTTGATTGTTTTCGCGCGGTTTTCCCTTCTTTTTCTTAAAAAAATAGACGAAGGGGAGGAGGAGGGGAAACTTTTAAGAGAAAGGCAGAAAGAAATAGTGGAGAATATGGTAGAAGGGCTTGTCGCCCATACCGCCGACGGCAGGATTCTTATGGTCAACGAAGCGGCTGAAAAGTTTTTAAATGTTCGATTTGCTGATATTAAAGACAAAAATATCGCCGAAATTAACAACCCCTCCCAACTGCTAATAGCTGTCTTTATGCCCATGGAAGACAGAAAGGAGTTAACCTTTTCTTTTAAAGACAGTTTTGAACAAGAATTATTTTATCAGATTATTCAAGTTCCTTTGAGCAAAAAAAAAGGCGAGATCTTGAAAATAATAAGAGATGTCAGCCGGGCAAAATATCTGGACAGGATGAAAAACGAATATATTACCATAATGTCCCACAAAATATTAACCCCTTTAACCAACATAAAATGGGCGGCAGGGGTCTTATCGGGCAATAATTTGGATGAAAGAAAAAAGCAAGGAAGCGTCAAAAATATCACGGACAGCGCCAACAAGCTGATAGAGTTCACTTCCCATCTGCTTAAAATTACGGAAATAGAAGAAGGATTGTTTGGTTATAAGTTTGAAAAAGTTGATATGGCCGAATTGGCGGAAGAGGTTGTAAAAAATTATCGGCAGGAAGCGTCCCGGCGCGATATTAAAATATCGACTGGAGATTTGCGGAAGAATTTTTACTTCGTGAAAGGAGACAAAAACAGACTTGTCGCCGCGATGACCAATTACATTGATAACGCCGTCAAATACAGTCCAGACGGGGGACAGATTGAAATTTCTCTGCAACAGGATAAATACACATTGTGGTTTAGCGTCAAGGACGGCGGAATCGGCGTTTCTCCGGAAACGGTCGGTTCTTTATTCACTAAATTTTTCAGAGACAAGAGGGCGAAGGCCGTTTATACCGAAGGGACGGGGGCGGGGCTTTTCATCGTCAAAAATATCATAGAGAAACACGGCGGAAAAGTCGGCTATGACCCCATAAAAACCGGCGGATCAATCTTTTATTTCACCCTTCCGGTGTATAAGGAGAAATAAATTTTTGGACCTAGGCAGAATCGAACTGCCGTTTATGCATTGTTCCGAAAACAAAGGTGGACCGTGCCGGATTCGAACCGGCGACCTCCACATTGCAAATGTGGCGCTCTACCAACTAAGCTAACGGCCCACCTTTATTTTCGAGAATCCTCGATTTATATAATTTTTCAATAGCCTTTCTGTTTTTCCATGATTTAATTTGCAATTCTCTTAACCTAGATCCTTTCAATTCTTTGAAACTTTCATTATATATCAAAACCCATGGAGTGTATCTTTTTGTGGACTTAACTAACCCTTTATTATGCATACTTAATCTTATTTCTAAATTTTTACAACTACCAATATAATATGAGCCATTCTGTTTTGATTTTAATATGTAAATATAAAACATTGAAAAATTTATAAATCGGGACAAATGCATTGTTCTGCCACTAAACTATAGGCCCGCCTTTGCTAACCCGCTTCGGCGGGCAAGCCCTTGATAAAGCCAATTCTAGCATTATTTTGACTAGCTTTTCAAATTTACCCGCCGGACAGGCGGGCTGTCTGTTATTAGGCAAGATACTCTTTTATTTTTTCGGCGATGGTGGTATATATCCATTCAAATTTGACTTCGTCCGTTTCCAGTAAAGTGGCCCGGAAGCCGAGCAGATTGCAGTTGAACCCGGTGAGCGGCACGACGCAGATGCCGGTGGCGCCCATCAGGTAATAGACGAATCTCTTGTCCGGCGCCAGGCCGTTGGCGGTTTTTTCTTCAATAAATTTTCGGACCTTGTCGTTTTTGATTTCCAGTTTTTGTTTATTGGTTAAAATGTTATCCTTGAATACCACGGAAACATAAAAAGCCCCGGCCGTTTTGGGAGAAATTATTCCAGGAACCCGGCTTAAAATTTCATAAGCCTTTTCGGCTCTTTTTTTATAAAATCCCCGCCTTTCTTCCATGTGCGATTCATAGCGCGAGTCGGACATAATCGCCGGTATGACGCTTTGAGGCAAGGTGGTGGAGCAGACTTCCAGCATTTTGGCGTCCATTATGCTTTTGATATACTTGGCGAAAATCTCGTCTTTTTCTTTGTTGTAAATTTCTATCCAGCCGCACCGGCCGCCGGGCCAGGGAAATTCTTTAGAAATTCCTTTCATGGCGATGCCCGGGACATTGCCGATAATTTCCGCCAGCGTCGTCATTTTTTTTGTATTATGAGCGATGTTGCAGTAGACCTCGTCGCTTATCAAAAACAAATCGTATTTTCTCGCCAAGTCGGCGATTTGTTCCAAAACTTTTCTCGGGTAAACCATGCCGGTCGGGTTGTCGGGGTTGATGATCAAAATTCCGGAGATGGCCGGATTGTATTTGATTTTATTTTCCAAGTCTTTCAAATCGGGCAGCCAATTTTTCTCCGGCAAAAGATTGTAAGTGATATGCGGATAGCCAGCGTGAGCGGCTTCGGCGGAAGAGTGAGTGGAGTAAGCGGGAGACGGGCCGATGATGCGGGTTTCTTTCCGCAAATAAGTGTAAATTTTGGAAATGGCATCGCCCAAGCCGTTGAAGAAACAGATATCGTCGGCGCTGATTTTCGCCCCATTTTTGGAGTTGCGTTTATTGGCTAGAAACTCCCTTGTTTGGAGAAGCCCTTTGGTGGGGTTGTAGGCGAAAGTTTTGTTGTTATCTACCGCTTTTTTAACGATATCCTTAATCCATTCGGGTATTTGATAGCCCTTGGCCACCGGATCGCCGATATTTTCCCAACAAATTTCTTGGCCCAAACTTTTTATTTTTTCGGCAATATCAACAATCCCGCGTATCTCGTAGGTCAATTCCCCTGCCCCCTGATGAACAATATTGTTGCGCATTTATTTGTCTCTCATTTCTTTTAAAATTTTAATATCATCAACAACTCCAGGATAAGCCGTTTCGCAAATCATATCAATGTTATTTTCCTTGGCGAAAGCGACCAGTTTTTCAAATCCCTCCCGGCCGATTTTGCCCTGGCCGATGTGAGTATGCCTGTCTTTGCGGGAATTTAAATCCGTCAAGCTGTCATTGCTATGAATAAGTTTGATGTTTTTTAGGCCGATATTTTTATCCAGCGCTTCAATGCAATTATTAAAATCATTTTTCCAGTCATAGCCGGAGGCGAAACTGTGCTGAGTATCAAGACAGACACCAGCCAAACGCTCGTCGAAGTCCGGTGTCGACGAGAAAATTTTTCCAATTTGTTTGAAGTCCGAACCGATAATTTGTCCGGCGCCGGCGCTGTTTTCTATAAGCAATTTGGCGAAACCGGAGTAATCTTCAAAAATTTTTTCTAAACTTTCAATTATTTTTTTGATTGATTCTTCTTCGCCCAAATCTTTGGCCGAGCCAAGGTGGGTCATCACATATTTTGCGCCAAGCTGGCTGGCCCTTTCCAGTTCTTTGCGGATAGAGTTGATGGAGCCGTAATAAATGCGATTGTTTTTTGACGCCAGATTTATGAAATAGGGAGTGTGGACATAAACTTTTTTTATTCCAAACCTTTTGCAATTTTTCTTAAACATCTTCGCGGTTTCTTCGGAGATCGGAGAAAACGACCCGCCGGAAGGCGAACGGGTAAAAATCTGTATTACTTCGCAACCCAATTTCGCCGCTTGTTCCGGCGTCTTGTCAATACCCTGCCTGCTGGCAGGCAGGCCTTTAGTTATGGAAACATGACAACCGATATTCATATTTCACAGTATAAACCATTACATACCAATGTTAGACATTCGATGTTGAACATTATATAATAATCCATAATCCACATACATATGCCTAAAACAAAAATTGCCATAAACGAGCATTATCATATTTATAATAGAGGTAACAACAAGCAGAATATATTTTTTGAAGAAAGAGATTATATTCGGTTCCTTTTTTTGATACTGCATTTTCAGGGAGGAGGTACGGTTTACAACATAGGAAGATATGTTTCTAATTATATTAGACATCGAATGTTTAACATTGATTCAAGGGAAATATCTAAAAATAAAAAAGTGGAATTGCTTGCTTTTGCGTTAATGCCCAATCATTTCCACTTCATTTTAAAAGAAAAGGAACAAGGAGGAATTTCCAAATATCTTCAAAGAATACAAAATTCTTATACGAAATATATAAATACTAAAAATAAAAAAATCGGTCATTTATTTCAAGGGCCATACCAATCAGTTCACATAGCGAGCAATGAACAATTACTCCATCTTTCGGCTTATATTCACAGAAACCCCCGAGAAATTAAAAAATGGAAAGACAAAGAAGATACTTTTCCTTGGTCTAGTTTCATTGATTATGTTAAAGAAAATAGGTGGGAAAAACTTTTAAGCACGGAATTTTTGCTGAGCCAGTTTAAAAAACAGGAAGAATATAAAAGTTTTGTGGACGAAAGTGGCACAAAATTATGCCTAGAAGAAAAAGAAATGATTGATTATGTCTAAAATGTTAGACATTCGATGTTGAACAATTGGATGTGAAAGTTGGCTTTATTTTTCGCCAAAAAGTGCTAGATTTACTTTTATGTCGCTATCTATCGGAATTGTCGGCCTGCCGAATGTGGGGAAATCCACGCTTTTTAAAGTTTTGACCAAAAAACAAGTGGACATCGCCAATTATCCTTTCTGCACTATTGACCCCAGTGTGGGCGTGGTGGAAGTGCCGGATGAAAGGGTGGGCAAACTGGCCGAATTTTCCAAGTCCAAAAAAGTCGCGCCGGCGGTGATTGAATTCGTGGATATCGCCGGTCTTGTCAAAGGAGCGTCGGAAGGAGAAGGGCTGGGCAATAAATTTTTGGCCAACATCAGGGAGGTGGACGCCATCGCCGAAGTGGTGAGGGTTTTTAGCGACGACAAAATAATTCATGTTCATAATAAAATAGACCCTTCAGGCGATGTGGGGGTGGTTGAGGCGGAACTGATTTTGGCCGATTTGGAAACTGTCAGTAAGAGAGTCGGCGCGCTGGAAAAAGAATCTAAATCCGGCGGCAAAGAAATTATTAAAAAACTGGAGACAGTCAAAAAAGTAAAATCCGGACTTGAGCAAGGCAAACTGGCGAAAGATTGTTTGCTGGAAAAAGACGAGGCGGAAAATCTGAAAGAACTCCACTTGCTGACGCTCAAGCCGATTTTATATGTTTATAATGTTTCGGACGACGAAAGCGGCGGTAAAACGCTTTTTTCCGTCTCGGACATAACAGGGGATTCCTCCAAAAATCATTTTGCCGCCGCTCTTGAGGAGCTTAAAAAGAAAAATCACGTGATTCTAGACATTAAAACGGAAGAAGATTTGATGGAAATGAGCGAGGCGGACAAAAAAGAACTGGGATTGCGAAGCAATATTGACAAGTTGATTGTGGAGTCGTATAAACTGCTCGGTTTGATGAATTATTTTACCACCGGCGAAGACGAGACTAGAGCCTGGACTATCAAACAAAATTCCACCGCGCCGGAAGCCGGAACGGCCATTCACACCGATTTTAAAGAAAAATTCATCCGCGCCGAAGTGATAAACTGGCAGGACTTGCTTTCCGCCGGCTCCTACAGCAAAGCCCGCGAAAAAGGCTTGACGCGGACGGAAGGCAAAGAATATGTGGTAAAAGACGGCGATGTGATAGAGTTTAAGATTTGACAAAATATGTTTTTTGTGTATAATTTAATCAGATAAAAAGAGTAAGATTTTCTTACGACTGAATCCGGCAGATTCCGGATGTCCTTTAACAAAGAAAGGAGACTGACTATGAAGACCATACTCAGCAAAGCGCTCCGCGAATTCACAACAGGACCGCTCAATCAGCTCATTGTGAACCTCGGTGGCCAGGACGGCGACCAGTGGGAACAACAGCTCAAGCGGTTTCTCCGCAAGGAACCCTGCTGGAGCGAGGGTGGTGGAGCGCAAGCACCCGCACCGAAGCCCCGGCGCCGGACCAACCTCCTCGAATTTGTTGGGACGGTTTTAGTTCCCGCAACCACCGGCAAGTTCGTCGCCAAAGACAAGTTCATGGTCAACACCCTTCATGATGCTCCGGTGAAGATCAGCAAAGTCGGCGACAACTTCACTAAATGGTTCCTGTGCGGCGACGGCAAGACCGAAGACCCGATCAGCGAACAAACCCTGCGCTATGCCAAGTTGCGCAAGGCATCAGTGGATAGTTCGATAATTGAGGAGCTCGGCGGCGAAGCGAAAGCTGAAACCATGCTCTTCGCGATGTTTTCCCTCATGGAGGAGCAGAGATATGGCAAAAAAGGAGTTCTTTTGAACAATGAATACGCCAACATCTTCCACATTCCGGACAAATTTGGTGTGTTGCGCGCGGTCTATGTTCGCTGGAACGCCGGCGGCTGGCATGTCGGCTGGTATGTCGATGCGTTCCTCGTCGGGGACTCATTTAAGTGGCTCGATGGCGACCGTGTGTTCGGTAATGTCTAAACACTTCAGTCCCTTTGAACTTAGTACCTTAGCCCTGTTTCGATTCGTCGGAGCGGGGCTAAATTTTTAGATCAGCGTTTTTATGCTATTGTGGTATAAGTATTATCAACCTAATTTTCTAAAATATATCTATGGAAAACATTGAAACAAAAATCAAGACGACGCCGAAGGACTTTTTTGTCTTTATCGGGGCAATGGCGGCGCTTTACGCCAGCGCGGTGAGCCTTATCAATTTGTTGTTTGAAATAATCAACGCTTCGTTTCCAGACGCATTGAGTTTCAGCTACGACAATTTTTCATCCGGAATGCGCTGGTCCATCGCTTCGCTTATCATTGTTTTCCCCGTTTATATTTTTCTGTCGCGGTTTATAAACAAAGACTTGGCCGCCAATTTTTTGAAGAAAAATCTGGGTGTAAGAAAATGGCTCACTTATCTGACGCTTTTTATAGCCGGAGTGACGATTATCACGGACTTGATTTTGCTTATAAACACTTTCCTCGGCGGAGAGATAACGACGCGGTTCGCCTTCAAGATTCTAGCAGTCTTGATTGTCGCCGGAACGGTTTTTGCTTATTATCTTTATGATTTAAAAAGAGATGTCGGGCAAAAATCAAACAAGATGAAATTGCTGGCTTGGACGGTGTCTTTCGCAATTTTGGCTTCAATTGTCGGCGGGTTTTTCATAATGGGTTCGCCTTTTACTTTGAGAATGAAAAGGTTTGACGAAAGACGAGTGAATGATTTGCAGAATATCCAGTACCAAATCGTGAATTTTTATCAAAAAAAAGGAGTGTTGCCGAACAGCTTGGATGAATTGAAAGACCCGATTGCCGGATTTAATATTCCTCTTGATCCAGACACCGCCGTTTCTTATGGCTACGAAAAAGTTTCGGACATAGGCTTCAAGGTTTGCGCCGATTTCAGCTTGGAGAGTGACTCGCAAATTGATTCAAAATATATGACAAGACCAATGCCTGTAAGTTCAGAAATTTTCCCCGTCAATGAAAATTGGCGGCACAACTCCGGCCGACAATGCTTTGACCGAAAAATTGACAAAGATTTATACCCAATCTTAAAAAATCCGAAGATGTAAATTGGAAACGAGGAAATATTTTCGGCAAGTTGACTTCATTTTGTCAACAATATACAATGGAGCTGCGAATAATTATCAGTTCCATCGTATAACATCACTATGGACAGTTTAATGGCAAAATTATACCAATCCCCGAAAACTATCCTGTCTAATAAGGATTTAGCTTTAATTTGGGGAATAAATGACGAACAAAGCTTGTATGCAAAAACCGCTTACTATGTAAAGCAAGAAGCTCTAATCAGGCTGACTCGAGGCGTATTCGCCAAGAATAAAGACTATTCTCGGAGAGAATTAGCGGCAAGTATTTACACCCCGTCCTATATCAGTTTTGAAACTGTTTTAAGGGAAACCGGAATCATTTTCCAGCATTACGAGGCAATCTTTGTAGCCACAAAATGGACAAAAACAACGACTATAGATAAAAACATTATCACTTTCAGAAAATTGAAAGATATTGTCCTGTTCAATTCGACCGGTGTCGTCAGCAAAGACAACTACAGCATAGCTACTCCGGAAAGAGCTTTGTTGGACATGATTTATTTATTCCCGAATTACTATTTTGACAATCTGGAATCAATCAACTGGGAAAAATGCGACGAGTTGGCAAAAATTTATGACAACAAGGAATTAATGAAACGATTGAATAAATATCGCAAAAAACATGTTCAATAGAGAAAAACATCAGTTAATAATGGGGCAAATCTTGAAGGATATTTATACCGATGTTTCAGTCAGTCCTCTTTTGGGATTCAAGGGTGGCACCTGCGCTTACTTTTTCTACAAACTGCCAAGATTTTCGGTAGACTTGGATTTTGATTTGCTGGAAATAACCGATGAAAACAAAAAAATTGTCTTTGAGAAAGTTGTCGCGATTTTAAGCAAATACGGACAGATTAAGGATCAACACATCAAAAGGTTTACTGTCTTCGCCCTGCTCTCCTACGGCGATGAGGATCACAACATCAAGGTTGAAATCAATATCAGGAAGCTGGCAGAAAATATGAAAAATCTCTACGAAATGAAAGAGTATTTGGGCATTTCAATGTTCGTTGCCAAGAAAGATTATCTGTTTGCCGGCAAGTTGGCGGCTCTAACTTTAAGAACTGAAACCGCCATGAGAGATATTTTTGATATCCACTATTTTGCCAAGAACCGCTGGAATATCAATGTTGAAGTGGTCAAAAATCTGACCGGTAAAAGTGTCAAAGAATATTTGCCGAATTGCATCGCCTTTATTGAGAAAATCAAAGATAGCCAAATGTTGCAGGGCCTAGGCGAACTTATTGAAAGTGAAAAGCAAAAGGATTGGATTAGAAATCATCTGAAAGCTGATGCTGTGTTCATGCTGAAAAATTACCAGTCCATATTTAAAATCTAAAAACATTGCGGTTTGCTTGCGAGTGTGCGGATATATTGTTATAATAACCCCAAAATATGTTAAAAAACACATATTTTGGTAATAAATAGGCAATATGCAGTATGTAGAACTGAAAGAACAACTAAAAAATTTCAAAATATTCAATCTTAATGACATCAGAAAGATTGAGGAGGATTTTGATTTGCGCAGGTTGAATGAGTGGCAAAAGAAGAATTATATAAAAAAGATCCGACAAGGTTTTTATATTTTTTCCGATTTAGAAATAAACGAGCAGGCGCTTTTCATCATTGCCAATCGCATTCATGAACCGTCATACATTTCACTTGAAATGGCATTGTCTTTTTATGGGTTTATACCGGAAGCCGTGTATGGCATTACATCCGTCACATCGCAAAAGACAAAAAAGATAAAAACTCTCGTCGGCGGTTTTGCATATAGACATATAAAACCGGAACTTTTGTTTGGTTATGGGCTGCGAGAATACGATGGACATCATTACCGAATGGCGGAAACAGAAAAGGCCGTTCTGGATTATCTCTACTTTAATTCAAAAATTAAGGACGAGGAATCATTTATAGGCACGCGTTTTAATGCCGATGAATTTAAAAAAAGAGTGAATATGAAAAAGTTTAATAAGTATCTTGCGGCCTTCAACAACAAGGCGCTTGTGAGGCGAGTGAAGAAATTTTTAACATACATTGAACATGCTTAGCCTCAAAAATATAGAACAATATTATCCCGACAATGAAAAACCTTTCAAGAGAAATATCTTGAGAGAATATTTGCAATACAAGATTCTTGAAATCATATTTAACTCAAAGTACGCGCAGAAGGTGGTATTTCTGGGCGGCACGGCTTTGCGAATCATATACAACAACAGCCGATTCTCCGAGGATCTTGATTTTGATAATTTTAAGCTTACCGAAGAGCAATTTGCTGATCTTGCGAACGAGGTAAAGAAAGGACTTGAGTTGCAGGGATATGAAGTTGAAATCAAGAATGTATTTAAGGGCGCGTATCGTTCATACATTAGAATGCCAAATGTGCTTTTTGATAATGAGATGTCTAATCTTAGAGAGGAGAAGATTATGATCCAGATTGATACGGTTCCGCACGATTTTGACTACAAAAAGGATACCAAGATACTTAACAAGTTTGATGTGTTTACTCAAATTTTTACAACACCAATAGATATCCTCTTGTCGCAAAAGATTTATGCCGCCCTAAATCGCTCTCGAGCAAAAGGCAGGGACTTCTTTGACATTGTCTTTCTGTTTCCGCAGACGAAACCAAACTATGAATATTTGGAAAATAAACTTGGTATCAAGGATGGGCGGGAATTAAAGGAAATTTTGCTTGCGGAGACGGCAAATTTAGACTTTGACGGACTCGCAAAAGATATTGAACCTTTTCTTATCAATAGCAAGGATAGCAATAAGGTAAAATTGTTCAGGGAATATATAAGTTCGCTTCAATTATAATTATTTATGAAAAAATATAATCACGATAAAATAGAGCGTAAATGGCAACGATATTGGGCTGATAAGAAAATCTATAAGACGAAAGAGGGCGGGAAGAAGCCGAAATGTTATGTTTTGGATATGTTTCCGTATCCGTCCGGAGAAGGGCTTCATGTCGGCCATCCGAGAGGATATATCGCCACTGATGTCTATTCCCGTTTCAAAAGGATGAATGGTTTCAATGTCCTGCATCCGATGGGCTTTGATTCGTTCGGATTGCCGGCGGAAAATTACGCCATCAAGAATAAAATTCATCCGGAAATAGCCGTCAAGAACAATGTCAAAAAATTCAAGGGTCAGCTTGAGCTTATCGGCTTTGATTACGATTGGGACAGGGAAATAATCACTTCCGATTCGGAATTCTACAAATGGACGCAGTGGATATTTTTGAAAATGTTTGAAAAAGGCTTAGCTTACGAATCTTACGAGCCGATAAATTGGTGTCCGTCTTGCAAAACCGGATTGGCCAATGAAGATGTGGAAGACGATAAATGCGAGAGATGCGCCACGCCAGTCGTCAAAAAACCGATGCGCCAGTGGATTCTGAAAATTACCGATTACGCAGAAAGAATGTTGGAAGATTTAGACGAATTGAAAGGCTGGCCGGAGCATATCAAAGAAGCCCAGAGGAATTGGATAGGTCGAAGCGAAGGGGTGGAGATGAAATTCGAAATACGAAGCACGAAATCCGAAACAAATTCTAAATCGCAAATTCAAAATTTAAAACAGTTTATTGAAGTGTTTACGACGAGAATTGATACGATTTTTGGCGTTACTTATTTAGTGCTGGCGCCGGAAAGCAAAATAATTGAAGAATTAAAAGGTCAAATTTCAAATCTAGAGGAGGTGGAAAAATATATTGAAGAGGCGAAAAATAAATCGGAGTTGCAGAGGACGGATCTAGTCAAGGAAAAGACCGGAGTAGAATTAAAAGGCATAAAAGCGGTAAATCCGGCCAACGGCGAAGAATTGCCTGTTTGGATGGCTGATTATGTGCTAGCTGGTTATGGAACCGGCGCCATTATGGCTGTTCCAGCTCATGATGAACGAGATTTTGAGTTTGCCAAGAAATACAATTTGCCGGTTTTTAACGCGGCTTTGGTTGATAAAGACGAAGCAATAAAAAAAGTAAACGGAAAAAAAACAATAAATTACAAACTGAAAGACTGGGTTTTTTCGCGGCAGAGATATTGGGGCGAGCCGATACCTCTAATCCATTGCGAAAGTTGCGGTGTCGTTCCAGTGCCGGAAAAAGATTTGCCGGTGAAGTTGCCGAAGGTGAAATTTTACGAGCCGACGGATACTGGTGAATCGCCTTTGGCGAAAATGGAGAAATGGGTCAAGGTCAAATGTCCGAAATGTGGAGGTAAAGGCAAAAGAGAAACCAACACAATGCCTCAATGGGCGGGCTCCTCTTGGTACTGCCTCGCTTACGCGCTCGGAATTAAAAAATTAAAAGGAAAAACTAAAAATTATTTGAATGACAAAGCAATTAAGACATTATTGGATTTTTGGATGCCCGTTGATATGTATGTCGGCGGGACGGAGCATGCGACTCGGCATTTGATTTACGCTCGTTTTTGGCACAAATTTTTATATGACATCGGAGTTGTCGGTGGCAAAGAGCCGTTCGCTGGTCTTAAGAATCAAGGTTTGATTTTAGGAAGCGACGGCCGAAAGATGAGCAAGAGATGGGGGAATATTGTTAGTCCCGACGACATAGTAAAAGAATACGGGGCGGATTCTTTGCGTCTGTATGAAATGTTTATGGGGCCTTTTGATCAGCCGATACCGTGGGACATCAGAAACATAATCGGCGTGAAAAGATTTTTGGAAAGAGTTTATTCGCTGTCGCTCAAAATAAAAAATAAAAAATCAAAAATAAAAATTTCGGAAAAATTAGAATCTTTAATTCATCAGACGATAAAAAAAGTTTCCGAAGATATTGAAAATTTTCATTTCAATACGGCGATAAGCGCGTTGATGATATTACTGAATGAAATGGAAAAACAGGACTCGTTAAAAATTGAAGATTACAAATTGTTAATCAAATTGTTAAGCCCGTTCGCTCCTCATATTGCTGAAGAATTATGGTTTGGCAGCGGCGGCAAAAGATCAATTCATCTTGAAAAATGGCCTATTTTTGATGTTTCTAAAACTGTTGAAAATAGTTTCAAACTGGTCGTCCAGATAAATGGAAAGGCGAGAGATTTTTTTGAAGTTCCGGCGGGAATTTCCGAAGATGAGGCAAAAGACTTGACATTGAAACGCGAAAATGTTAAAAAATGGATAGGCGATAAACGCATAGAAAAAATAATCTATGTGTCCAATAAAATTATAAGTATTGTTACGCAAATATAAAATGCCAATCCTAACTTTTAAGCCGAAGATAATTACCAGACAGCTTGTTTCTTGCCTTAAAGACAGGACCAAAGAAATAGTTGTTCAGCGATACGGCTTGGCCGAAGACGCCGATAAAAAAACTCTTGAAGCCATAGGGGACAAATACGGCATAACCAGAGAGAGAATCAGGCAGATAACCAACTTCGCTTTCAATCTGATGAAAGAAAGCCAGGTCTTTGAATCCGCCCAAGACATATTTTCGGAGATGAAAGACATCATAGAAAGGAAGGGGAAAATTCTTTCGGAAAAAGATGTCCTTATCCATTTGGCCGGCAGTGATCCTTTGGCGCAAAATCATATTTATTTTTTGCTGGTTTTAAGCGATGATTTCACCAAAATAAAGGAAGACGATGAATTTTATCACCGATGGACTATTCACATGGAATATGCGGACAAGATTCATCAGGCGTTGAGAGCATTGCATAACGAAATAAGCGAGGACGACCTTGTTTTGGAAAAAGATCTAATTTCCGCTTTGAAAAAACACAGCGAGAAAATAGCGGGAGAAAGCGTTGATAGCGACACAATCAGAACTTGGCTTAATTTGTCAAAAATGCTGGGCCAAAATGCCATGGGGGAATGGGGGAAAGCTTCTTCTCCGAGCATCAAGCCGAGAGGCGTCAGAGATTTGGCGTATCTGGTTTTAAGAAAAGAAGGCTCGCCGATGCATTTTGCGGAAGTGGCCAAAAAGATTTCTTCTTATTTTAGCAAGCCGGCCAACTCGGCGACCGTTCACAACGAGCTTATAAAAGACGGCCGATTCGTGCTGGTGGGGCGAGGCTTGTACGCCTTGTCCGATTGGGGCTATAAATACGGCACGGTTCGGGATATAATAAAATACATCATCAAGTCGGAAGGGCCTTCTTCCAAAGAGGACATAGTCAAAAAAGTTTTAAAAGAACGCTATGTCAAAGAAAATACCATCTTGGTAAATTTGCAAAATCGCGATTATTTTAAAAGAAGCAAAGAGGGCCGGTACTTGGTGGGATAATTATGGGGACAATATCGCTCCAAAGTTTCTTCTACGATTTTTTCAGCGTCGTAATAGGCGCCGCTTATCTGTGGTTGCCGGCCATTACGGCTTATTTCGCTTGGAAGTTTTGGTTGCATTACATAAGGTTGCGTTTCGTCAGCGAAATTGACTGGGTTCTTTTGGAAATTAAGTTGCCCAGAGAAATGCCCAAGAGTCCGCAGGTGATGGAAATTATTTTAAGCGCCATGCACCAAACCAGAAGCGGAGTGGCGATTGATAAATACTGGCAAGGATTTTTGCGCGTTTGGTACAGTTTGGAAATTATAAGCAAGGGAAGCTCCATTCATTTTTATTTTTATATTCCGAAATATTACCGAAGACTGGTGGAGTCCCAGATATACGCTCATTATCCGGAGGTGGAAATACATGAGGCGGCGGATTACACCAAAGAATTTATCAGTGAAGACACCAATCAATCCAAAGGAAAATGGAACATTCACTCGGCTGAATATAAATTAAGCAAAGAAGACGCTTATCCTATAAAAACTTATATTGATTACAAATTGGACAAGTTGGAAACGGAAGAAGAAATGAAAAACGACCCCTTGGCATCCCTGATAGAGCTGATGGGCACGATGAAAGAAGGAGAAAATTTGTGGTATCAGGTGCTTATCCGGGCGACTCCGACAGAGTGGGAGAGTGCCGGCGTTAAAATCGTAGACAAGATAATGAAAAGAGACAAGAAGAAAAAAGAAGGCGAAATAATTGATTTCGGCAGTATGATATTGTCTCCGGGCGAAAGGATGATTGTGGAGGCCATAGAGAGGAATGTTTCCAAGCTTGGTTTTGACGCTTGCATAAGATTTGTTTATATCGCCAAAGCGGATAAATACAATCACATCGTTTCTAACGCCATTCAAGGCTCAATGAAACAATTCAACTCGCTTAATTTGAACGGATTCAGCCGGACAAACAGCACCAGTTATGTTGATTATTTTTTCAAAAAAACAAGAGAAGGCTGGAGGAAAATAAGAATGTTTGACGCTTATGTGAACAGATCGGCTTTTTATAAGCCCTATAAAAGAAAAACTTTTGTTTTAAACACCGAGGAGTTGGCCACCATTTATCATTTCCCGGGAAGCGTCGTCAGGACGCCGTCGCTGGGCAGGATAGAATCCAAGAAGAGCGAACCGCCGGCCGGCTTGCCCGTTTAGATTAAGTTAAAAAATAATGATTTCAAAAGCGAAAATATTGATTGCGGCGATTGTTTTTTTTGTTTTAGCCGGTTTTTCGGGATATTTTTTTCTGTCGGCTCCGAAAAATTTTCCGTCAGGCGCGGCGATTGTGATTGAGAAAGGGACGGGCTTGGCGGAAATTTCCGGCAAGCTTAAAAAAGAAGGATTTATCAAGAACAAATACGCTTTCGCTTTGTATGCGAGAGTTTTTAATAAATCCAAAAAAATAAAGTACGGGAAATATTTATTTAACGAGCCGGTTTCTATTTTCTCTTTATTGAGCAGATTTACCAAAGGGGAATTTGGTTTCAAACCAGTAAAAGTAACAGTAGCGGAAGGCTTAACGATAAAAGATATTGCCGATCTATTTTTGGCGGTTAAACCGCCAAGTGGCGGTTTAACCGCCAAAATATTTGAAAATTTTGACAAAGAAGAATTTCTGGAAAAAACAAAAAATTTGGAAGGCTATCTTTTCCCAGACACTTATCTTTTTTTACCCTTTGCGGAAATGGAGCAGATTATCTGGACAATGACGGATAATTTCAAAAAGAAAGCGGGCGATGTCGGGAAAGACATCGTCATTATGGCGTCTTTGATTGAGAAAGAAGTGCCGGACAGCGATGACCGGAAAATTGTTTCCGGTATTTTGTGGAAAAGGCTGGAACTGGGAATGGCTTTGCAGGTGGACGCGGTTTTCCCTTATATAACGGGGGAACAGAAAGTTTTGTTGGACGATCTGAAAATTGATTCTCCTTACAACACTTATCTCCATAAAGGTTTGCCGCCCGGCCCGATTTCCAACCCGGGTTTGGACGCCATTGAAGCGGCTAAAAATCCTAAAGAATCTCCTTATCTATACTATCTTTCCGGCCAGGATAGCAAAACTCATTTTGCCAAAACTTTCAGCGAACATTTGCGGAACAAGGAAAAATATTTGAGGTAAGGTATAATTAAAAAATGACCAACAACTCGTTTGAACAGCAGCTTTTTAAAGCGGCGGACAAACTTCGCAAAAATATTGATGCGGCAGAGTACAAACATGTCGTGCTCGGTCTAATCTTTCTCAAATATATTTCCGAATCATTCGAAGAGCTTTACAGCAAACTTGAAAGTGGTGAAGGAGAATATGATGGCGCAAACCCGGAAGATAAGGACGAATACCGCGCAGTGAATGTTTTTTATGTTCCCAAAAATGCTCGCTGGGATTATCTGCAGTCTTGCGCCAAGTCGCCCACAATCGGAGAGGATTTAGACAAGGCGTTAGATTTGATCGAGAAAGAAAATCCTACGCTCAAGGGCATACCGCTCAAAATTTTTGCTCGTCCGAATGTTCACTACACTTCAATCGGCGGACTCATTGACCTTATAAGTAATACTTTTCTTATAGAGGAGGGAAAAAACTCTAAAGATCTTCTCGGACGCGTTTATGAGTATTTTCTCGGTGAATTTGCAAACGCCGAAGGAAAAAAGGGTGGACAATTCTATACCCCAAAGAGCATCGTCAATCTAATGGTGGCGATGATACAGCCCATCAGTGGTCGCGTGTATGACCCTTGCTGCGGCTCGGGCGGCATGTTCGTCGCAAGCGATGAGTTTATCCGCACTTATCAAGACAAGCGCAAAGATCACGCCAAAGCAAGCGGCATCGGAGTATTCGGGCAAGAATCAAATCAAACTACTTGGCGGCTTTGCCGTATGAACTTGGCCATTCGCCACATTGATGCCGAGCATGTGGTATGGAATACGGAAGGTTCATTTCTAAATGATGCTCACAAGGATTTGAAAGCGGATTTTATTTTGGCGAATCCGCCATTCAACGATGGTGATTGGTCAGGTGAGATTTTGCGAGATGATCCCCGTTGGCAATATGGGATTCCACCATCAGGCAACGCAAATTTCGCATGGATGCAACACATGATTTGGCACCTCTCGCCCAAGGGAATTATGGCGCTCGTGCTTGCCAACGGTTCGCTTTCCTCCAACTCCTCAAACGAGGGGCAGATTCGCGAAAATATCATCAAGGCCGATTTGGTGGATTGCATTGTTGCTCTGCCAAAGCAACTTTTCTACAACACGGGAATCCCAGCCTGCTTGTGGTTTTTGTCGCGCAAAAAATCCGGCAACGGCGATCGCAAGCGCGCAGGTGAAATCCTCTTTATTGATGCCAGTGAAGTAGGCCACATGGCAGACAAGACGCACCGTGAATTTTCTGAAGACGATATGGCAAAAGTCGCCGGAACCTATCACGAGTGGCGTAAGCGGGACGGCAAATACGAAGACATCAAAGGTTTTTGCAAATCAGCAGGTATAGAAGAAATAACCAAACATAATTTCGTCCTCACTCCGGGGCGATATGTGGGTATTCAAGATGAAATAGATGACGGCATTCCATTTGCCGATAAAATCGCCGGACTGACTACCAAACTCGCCGAGCAGATGACAGAAGAAAAGAAACTGGATGAAGAAATAAAAAAACAACTCAAAAATGTTGGCTTTAACTTGGAATAATTATGGCAGACCAAACCTCTACAATTCCAAAGGGTTGGAAAGTGACGACACTTGGGGAGGTGGCGAAGGTTATCGGTGGAGGAACGCCAAAAACTGATGTTCCCGAATATTGGGGCGGTAAAATTCCGTGGTTGTCTGTTGTAGATTTTAATGATGACAGTCGTTGGGTTTATAAAACAGAAAAAACTATAACTAATAAGGGATTAGAAAATAGCTCAACAAGTTTATTAAACACTGGAGATTTAATTATTTCAGCTAGAGGAACAGTTGGTGCTTTTGCGCAATTAAAATTTCCAATGGCATTTAATCAATCTTGTTACGGGTTAAGAGCAAAAGAAAGTTCTGAAAATAATTTTTTATATTACCTATTAAAACAGAGTATCCAACAAATTAAAAGAAATGTTCATGGGGCAGTTTTTGACACGATAACTAGAGATACTTTTGATCAAGTTGTGGTAGAAGTACCACCACTCCCCGAACAACGCATGATTGCGGCGGTGTTGGCATCTTTGGATGACAAGATTGAGCTTTTGCGCGAGCAGAACAAAACTCTCGAAGCCAGCGCGCAGGCAATTTTCAAAGAATGGTTTGTGAATTTTAATTTTCCCAACGCCACCGGGAAAATGATAGACTCTGAACTCGGCGAAATTCCGGTGGGGTGGAGGGTTGGGAAGTTGGGAAATGAATTTGATATTACGATTGGTCGTACTCCGCCACGATTAGAAACAGAATGGTTCTCAGATAAGCCAACGGGTAAAAAGTGGATTTCAATAAAAGATATTGGAAATAGTGAGATGTATATTTCAAATACTTCAGAATATTTAACAGATGAGGCGATAGAAAAATTTAATATTCCAATAATTCCGGAAAATACGGCTATTTTGAGTTTTAAAATGACAGTTGGAAAACTCGCAATTACAACAGAAGAGATGCTTTCAAATGAAGCAATCGCACATTTGAAGGTAAAAGAGAATTCAAATTTTTCTACTGAGTTTATCTACTTATTCTTAAAAGGTTTAGATTTTAATAGCCTGGGAAGCACTTCGTCAATTGTTATAGCTATAAATTCAACGATGATAAAGGCACTTAAAGTTTTAGTTCCAAAAAATCAGACAATGCTGAAATTTAATTCTGTTATTCAGCCAATTTTTGCAAAATTGAAAAATAACAATTCTCAAATTCAAACCCTCTCCACTCTGCGAGATACGCTTTTGCCAAAATTGATGAGGGGGGAAGTGAGAGTTAAAAAAATATGAATTTGAAAGAGAAGATGGAAAAATTTAACAAACGATGGAATATAACTTCGTCAGATTCCTATGAAGAGGCTTTCAAAAAGTTTAAGACTAGAGTTTTAAATATATTTGAAGGTATTGATCATCACATGACAGATGAGAGTATTACTGCTTTTTGTCAGTACTATGGCATAAAAGAAGTTTGGCACACTCAAACCTACGGTGATCACTCGTGGAGCACAAACATAAGCGACAGGTTGAAGCAGGAAGATGATGAAAAAGAGTTTTATGGACTTATACAACTTATTTTTTCTTTAAATATACGATCAACTACGGGATATGGTGGTCATGGCTATACATACAGTAAAGATATTCTCTTTAGAGCTGTCGTGGAAGCAGTTGAATTGTCTAATGTAAATGTATCAATTACCGCTTCAAATGGAGAAGTAATTCTATATCCCAGTGGTGAGAAAAAATTGGACGAAGAATTAGTTGATTCACCACTATCTTTCCTCAATAAAGAAAGTGTGGAGCATTTTATTCAAGCACTACAGTTTTATCAATCAAAAAAACATATAAAATCAGCAGAAAGTCTAAGGAGAGCACTCGAAGAGTTTTTGAGAAATAAGCTTGGAAATACGAAAGGTCTGAATGCCAACATCACGGAAATACAAACAAAACTAAAAGCAGACAAACGTGACGCACAAGTCCGAAATATAGTGGGGTCAATTTTTAATTATCTTGATCAATACTTTAACGAAAACAGTAAACACAATGATGGAGACATAGATGATTCTGAGAATGAGTTTTTGATATATCAAACCGGTTTACTGATGCGGTATCTAGATAAAGTTTTGTATAACCAAAATGTTTGAATCTGATATTGAAAAATTTGTGATAGAGCTTTTGCGAAAGGAGGGGTTTGATAGTAACATTGCAAATATAAACAAAATGGTATAATATGTTTATATCCATATGAACAATGTAAACAAACCAAAAATTGGCCAATATGTAGCTCAAAAAGGGGGTTTTAAATCCTTTACTCCTTTTGGTTTCCCTCCAAAAGGTGGTTTTGTAATTAGCTCAAGGCTTTATAAAAAACACGAAGAAGCCATCAGATTGGTTGGAAAGCTTGACGGCATCACACGGCTTTTACCCGACAAAGATTTTTTTCTACTGATGTTCATAAAAAAAGACGCCGCCTATTCCAGTCAAATAGAAGGTACAAAGGCCACTCTGCAAGATGCGGTTGCCGCTCCGGTCACAGAAAAAAAAGCTCGCACACATCCCGATGTTGACGACATCACCCATTATGTGGAAGCGGTGAATTACGGCATTAAAAGGACAGAAACTCTGCCTATTTCGTTGCGACTGATAAAAGAAATTCACGAGAAATTGATGACTGGCGCACGCTCGACCCAGCACGCCTATCCGGGAGAATTTCGCCGTTCACAGAATTGGATTGGCGGAAAAACTCCGACAGATGCGTCTTTTGTGCCTCCCGCGCCGGATGATATGCACAAATCACTCAATGATCTGGAGAAATTTATCCATGCAAAAGATGAATGTCCTTCTTTGGTAAAAGCCGGCCTCATCCACTCGCAGTTTGAAACCATTCATCCCTTCACTGATGGTAACGGCCGTACCGGACGGATGCTTATTGCGATGTATATCCATCATATCGGGATCTTGGAATTGCCGGTCCTGTATCTTTCAAGCTACTTCAAGAAATACCAGAAGCTTTATTATCAGAAATTGCAGGAATATCACGACGAAGATGCAAACATTGATGGCTGGCTGGAATTTTTCCTTGAGGGTGTGGCCGAGATTGCAAATTCCTCTATCGAAACATGTACAAAAATTACCGCTTTGCGAGATCGCGACTTCGCCGCGATGCAGAAGCTTGGTAAAAAATCAGCTGAGTCAACATTGGAAATTGTTCGCAATCTCTTCAGTCAGCCGATTGTCGGGGTGGCGGAAATTATGAAATGGACAGATTTTACGGCCCCCGGCTCGTACAGCGTTATTGAACGGCTGAAGAACTTAAGAATTCTTGAACCTCTTGGCGATGCTAATTATGGGCAGAAATACATCTATGCTGATTATTATGAAATCTTTGACGATGAATTTCGTAATGCCCGCAAAAAAGTGAAATAACCGGTGAAAACATGTTTGAATCTGATATTGAAAAATTTGTGATAGAGCTTTTGCGAAAGGAGGGATTTGTCCATCTCTCTCCCGAAGCATTGGCGGAGGAACGAGAACAACTAGACGAGGTTGTGCTGATTGGCCGCCTGCGAAAAGCGGTGGAAGACTTGAACCATGACGCAAATGAAACGGTGCGAGAAAGAGCAATCAAAGAGGTTTTGGAACTAAACAAACCATGCATTGCCGACAATAACGAGGATTTTTATCGGATGCTCATTGAGGGTATAAGCATTGAAATAGCGGAAGACGGGCATATTCGAGGCAAGGTTGTGCGTCTTATAGATTTTGAAAACATTGAAAACAATGATTTTGTTGTCACTAATCAATTTTCAGTACACGGAACGCGCGAACGACGACCGGATGTGGCGCTTTTTGTAAATGGCTTACCGATTGTCGTTATTGAACTCAAGAATCCGGAAGATGAAAACGCAACGACATATTCAGCTTACAAACAACTGCAAACATACAAGCAGGATATTCCAAACCTGTTTTTCTACAACGGCATTTTGGTAGCCTCGGATGGTTTTGATGCGAGAGCCGGATCCTTATCGGCCGACTGGAATAGATTTGTTGAATGGAAGGATAAAGATGGCGCAAAGAAAAATATAAAACTTGTGCCACAGATTGAGACTCTTGTTTCTAAAATGCTCAATAAAAAGACCCTTCTTGATTTAGTACGAAACTTTACTGTTTTTGAGAAAACAAAACAGCAGGATAAAAGCACAGGGCTGATTACTGTTGAAACTATCAAAAAAATCGGCGCATACCATCAATACCATGCGGTAAATAAAGCGGTGGCCGCGACGCGCGAAGCCGCAGGGAAAGGCGGCACGAGACGCGGCGGTGTTGTGTGGCACACGCAGGGATCAGGAAAGTCACTTTCCATGGTCTTTTACACCGCGAAGTTGGTGCAGGAGCTGAATAATCCAACAGTGGTAGTTATTACTGATAGAAACGATCTTGATGATCAATTATTTGATACATTTTCGGCTAGTCGCGGACTTTTACGGCAGGACCCTGTTCAAGTAAAAAATCGAGGCGACTTGAAACATAAACTCAAGGTGGCGAGTGGGGGGATTGTTTTTACAACCATTCAGAAATTCTTACCGGAAGATAACAGTGAAGTTTTCGATCTGCTTTCGGAGCGTGAAAATATTGTCGTTATCGCTGACGAGGCGCATCGCAGTCAATACGGATTTAAGGGAAGAATCACCCAGGGCGCTCGGCTTAAATATGGTTTTGCGAAATATGTGCGCGACGCTTTGCCAAACGCTTCATTTATCGGCTTTACCGGCACGCCTATCGAGAAAGCGGATAAATCAACGCAAGCGGTCTTTGGTGACTATGTTGATGTATATGACATTGAGCAGGCGGTAAAAGATGGGGCGACTGTACCAATCTATTACGAAAACCGCCTCATAAAAATACATCTTAAAGATGAAGAGCGAAAACAGTTGGACGAGGTGGTAGACGAAATGACCGAAGAGGACGAGCCGGAAGAATCAGACAAAGCAAAAGCGAAGTGGGCAAGAATAGAAGCTGTCGTTGGGCAACGAGAGCGTCTAGTGACAGTTGCTAAGGATATTGTTGAGCACTTTGAAGAACGCATAAGGGTGATTGACGGCAAGTCAATGATTGTAACTATGAGCAGGAGGATTGCCGTTGATTTATATGACGAGATTATTAAATTAAGACCAGAATGGCACGACGACTCTCTGAAAGATGGAAAAATAAAGGTTGTGATGACAACTTCCGCGACCGACAATCCCCGGTTTCAAAAGCACGCCACCACAAAGCTAGAGCGGCGAGAGTTGGCTGATAGATTTAAAGACCCCGCTGATGCCTTGAAAATCGTTATTGTGCGCGATATGTGGCTCACTGGTTTTGACGCTCCGTGCGCAAAAACTATGTATGTGGACAAACTCATGCGCGGTCACAATTTGATGCAAGCCATTGCACGAGTTAATCGTGTATACAAAGATATTCGCGGTGGCTTGATTGTGGATTATATAGGCATTGCAAGAGACCTAAAAAAAGCGTTGGCTGTGTACACTGAAAGTGGCGGACAAGGCGCTCCCACTTTTGATATTTCCGAAGCGGCTGGAACAATGCAAGAGAAGTTTGAGATTATTGACCACATGTTTAGCGGTTTTAAATACCGAGAATATTTCGATTCTGACACTCAAGGAAAAATGTGTCTGATACTGCAGGCGCAAGAATATGTTCTCGGATTGACTGATGGAAAGAAGCGATTTGTTGAACAAGTGGAAAGTCTGACAAGGGCGTACGCGCTTGTCGCCCCTCGTCCTGAAGCAATGGCTCTAAAAGAGGCATTAGCTTTTTTCCAGGCCGTTAAAATGCGACTAACTAAGTTTGAAACAAAGAGGAAAGGGCGAGGTTCCGAGGAAATTGAAACTGCAATTCGGCAGATTATTGATAATGCGCTGGTTACGGAAGGGGTTATTGATATTTTCGGCGCAGCCGGAATTAAGCGCCCCGATGTTTCTATTTTGTCCGAAGAGTTTCTTGCCGAAGTGCAAGGTTTGGATCGCAAGAATCTTGCTTTGGAGTTGATGAAAAAACTTTTAACTGGCGAAATTGATAAAGTAAAAAGTACGAATATCGTACAAGGTGTTAAATTTTCGGAAATGCTGGATAAGGTGTTGAAAAAATACCATGCAAATATAATTACAGCGGCTGAGATTATTGAAGAGTTACTCGGTATAGCTCGCGAAATGCGAGGACAGAGCGAAAGAGCAAGAGAATTGAAACTGACTGATTACGAAATGGCATTTTATGATGCTTTGGCAAACAATGAAAGCGCTCGTGAAGTTTTGAGTCAAGACACGCTACGGCAACTAGCATCTGTATTGGTTGAAAAAGTGAAAGAGAACAGCACGATTGATTGGACAATACGAGAAAGCGCCCGAGCCAAACTTCGCGTGATGATTAAACGCACATTAAATAAATTTGGGTATCCGCCAGACATGCAGAAACTGGCTACGGAACTGATTTTGAAACAGGCGGAACTACACATTGATGAGGCTATGAAGAGCGGGGGCGACGATTAATTTTGAAATTTATGGAAATCAAATCAAAGCAATCCCGAATAAAAGCAAGCTTGCAACGGGGCAGGCACAAACAAACAAACACCCCTCTTAAAATAAAAGTCTTTGTGGCGATGTCCGGCGGGGTGGACAGTTCCGTCGCGGCTTTGTTGTTGCAAAAAAGTGGTTTTAATTTGGTCGGCTGTTATATAAAAGGCTGGTATCCTCCGGGGGTGGTCTGTAGTTGGAAGGAAGACAGAAGAGATGCCATGAGAGTGTGCGCTAGTTTGGGCATACCGTTTATCACCGTGGACGCGGAAAAAGAATACAAGAAAGAAGTGGTGGATTATATGATAAGCGAATACAAGGCTGGCCGGACGCCCAATCCGGACATTATGTGCAACAAAAGCGTGAAGTTCGGCGTTTTCTTGAAAAAAGCTTTGGCGATGGGAGCAGATTATATTGCCACCGGCCATTATGTTAGAAAACTTAAAAACAATGCGCTTGCTATCGCAAAGGATCTCAATAAAGACCAGTCTTATTTTCTGTGGACGCTGACGCAGGAGCAATTAAAACATTGTCTTTTTCCGTTGGGCGATTTGTTAAAATCGGAAGTGAGAAAAATCGCCAAGAAGAACGGTTTGGCCACGGCGGAAAAAGAAGAAAGCCAAGGGGTTTGTTTTATCGGCGAATTCAATATGGAAGATTTTTTGAAAAAATATATTAAGCAAAAAAAGGGGAAAGTCGTGACGGCTGGCGGGAAGATAATCGGCGAGCATAACGGCCTCGCTTTCTACACCATCGGCCAGCGCCACGGTTTCGGATTCGGCGGGGGAGAAGGCGGCCCTTATTACATAGTGGAAAAAGATTTCAAAAACAACCGTCTGATCGCGGCGGAGAAAAAAGACGAAAAAAAATTCAGTCGAAAGGAAGTTGTTGTTGAAAACGCAAATTGGATTTCAGCCATTCCGAAAAAAGGCAAAAAATATCAAGCGAGAATAAGATACCGCCAGCCGCTGGAAGAATGCGAAGCTGCGGAAATTTCTAAGGATTCAACAAAAATTATTTTCAAAAATTCCCAAAGAGCCGTCACGCCGGGACAATCTTTAGTGATTTATGACGGAGAAAAAATGATAGGAGGAGGAATAATACAATCAACGCCCTTCTATTCTTAAAACCGTCATTATCGTCTTGAGAATAATAATGGCTTCCAAAACCAAAGAGCGGTTTTTGATGTAATAAAGGTCGTATTGGAGTTTCTGCATTGAGTCATTAACGGAAGAGCCGTAAGGGAAATTTATTTGGGCCCAGCCGGAAAGCCCCGGTTTGACGATATATCTCATTGAGTAATACGGTATTTTTTGGGACAATTCGTCCACGAATTCAGGCCTTTCCGGACGGGGGCCGATAAAAGACAAGTCGCCCTTGAGCACGCTTAATATCTGGGGCAGTTCGTCCAGCCTGGTTTTTCTTAAAAATTTTCCCACGGCGGTTACGCGCTTGTCGCCTTTTTCCGCCCATTTCGCTCCGTCTTTCTCGGCGTCTTTGGCCATTGAGCGGAATTTAATTATTTCAAAAATTTTTCCGTTTTTACCCAGCCTTTTTTGTTTGTAAAAGACACTTCCTTGGCTGGTCAGTTTTATTGCCAATGCCGCAAAAGGAGCGAGTAAGGCGAAAGGAATAAAAAACAAAACAGCCAGAACGACATCTATTAAGCGTTTGATTTGTTCAAACTTTCTTTTGTCCAGTTCAATGACATTTTCCAAAAACCAGCTTTCTCCGATCAGGGAAACCGGTATTTTGCCGGTGGTTGATTCGTAAAACCGGTAAAATTCAATGACGGTTTTACCTCTCATCACTAGTTCATAAAGTATCTTCGCTGATTCTTCCGGCAGTTTTTCTTTCCCTGGGATTATTATCAAATCGGCCGAAGCGAGGTCATCGGCCATTTCGTAGCCCAATTGAGGACTAGCGGAAATAAATTCGGCGAAAGCGGAAATTTCTCCGGAAGAATTAAAAAAGAAAATTTTTATCTTGGAACCTTTGGTTATTATTTTTTGATAAGCTATTCTCCAAAGCCATAAGAAAATTGAAGCAATGATGGCGTCAATAAGAAGGTTTGTTTTGGGAGTGATTCCGAATGCGGGGATGAAGTAAAACATCAAGACGGCGATTCCCGCGCCGAAAGCCATAGTTTTGACAATGTAAAAAATTTTGGCCGGATGGACAGATTTTTCCACATCATAAAGTCCGGCGATGTAGAAAATAATCACCCAAACCAAATTGACGAAAAGAAACGGCAAATTATGGTCTTGCCATAAAACTTGGGACGGGAAAGAGCCGTATCGTATTATCAGAGCAAGATATAAAGCTCCGTAAAGAAGGGCTATATCGCCCAAAAAAAGCATTATTTTCCCGGGCTTGTTGCCTTTAATCATATTATTGTGCTATTATGCTAGCACATTGATTTTATGAGTAAAAGCCTGAATTTAATCAAGTATTTACTTTATGTTGGAATTTTTGCCGTTCCGTTTTTGGCCTTTATCGTTTCCAGTTCAATGTTTTTCCCTTTTATAACGGGAAAAAATTTTTCTTTCCGAATAATCGTGGAAGTGATGACCGCTTTGTGGCTGGTTTTATTGCTGTTTGACGCCAGGTATAAGCCCAGAAAAAGCTGGGTGCTGGCCATGCTGGCTATTTTTGTCGGCGTTGTGGCTTTGTCCTCGGTGTTCGGGGAAAATTTTTACAGAAGCTTCTGGTCCAATTATGAAAGAATGGAAGGCTTGGTCACTTATCTCCACTTGTTCGCCTACTTCCTTGTCTTGGCGGGAACAATGAAAACGGAGCAGGTTTGGAACAGACTTTTCCACACCACTTTGTTTGCCAGCGCCATTATCGCTTTTTACGGCGTTTTCCAGTTGTTTGGGATATTGCAAACTCATCAAGGCAACAGGCTTGATGCCACGCTGGGCAACGCTTCCTATTTGGCTGTCTATATGATATTCCATATATTTTTGGCCATGGTTCTTTTTTATAGGGCGCGAGATTACAGAAAATGGATTTATTTTTTCATTATCGTCTTGGAGTCGTTCGTTCTTTACCACACGGCGACAAGGGGAGCGATACTTGGCATAATCGGCGGGTTATTTATTTCCTGGATATTGATTGCCGTATTGTCTTCAAACAAAAAAACAAAACTGGCGCATATTTCTTTATTGGCGGCGATGGCGGTAATAATCGGCGGTTTTTTGCTTTTAAAAACGACGGATTTCGTGAAAACAAGCCCGGTGCTAAGTCGCTTTGCCGGCATTTCTTTGACTGAAGGAACAACGGAATCCCGATTAACCATTTGGAAAATGAGTTGGCGAGGCTTTAAAGAAAAACCGATATTCGGCTGGGGGCAAGAGAATTTTAATCTGGTGTTTAATAAATATTACGAACCTATTTTGTACAAGCAGGAGCCTTGGTTTGATCGGGCGCACAATGTTTTCTTTGACCGACTGACCACCAATGGAATTTTCGGACTCCTTTCTTATGTAGGATTGCTCGGCGCCTCTTTGTATTACCTTTGGGCGAAAAGAAAAAAGACGGGATTATCTGTTGAAGATTCGGCTATTTTCGGAAGTATGTTTTTAGCTTACTTTTTCAACAACCTGTTTGTTTTTGACAATTTGATAAGCTTGATTTTATTTGCGACATTTCTGGCTTACATCGGGTTCCGCGCCAAAGCCGGCGCGCCGATCCCCGCCTCCGCTCACGAGCTACAGTCGGGCAGGCCAAGCGAAGCGTCTAAAGGAGCCGATTACGGCAAAGCTGTTTATGCCGTTATTATCGGGGCGGCATTCGTGTTTGTGATTTACGCCGTCAATATTCCCGGCATTTTGGCGTCTAAGGCCATCATTAATGCTTTTAAAACGGCGGCAACCGGCAACGCGCAAGGTGCTTTTGAAGGCTTTCAAAAAGCCATTTCTTACAATTCTTTCGGCAGTATGGAAGCCCGGGAACATCTTTCCAGTTTCGCCATGCAAGTTTACAGCAACCCCAATTTGGACAAGGAATTCAAAGATAAGGTCGCGAATTACACGATAAACGAATTGAAAAAGCAAAACGAGCAATATCCCAATGACATAAGAGAAATGATTTTCTTGGCCGCCGTCTATAACAAAACTCAAAAATACGAAGAAGCCATAAGCTTGCTCAATAAGGCCATTGAAGTCGCTCCTCGAAAACAGCAGTTATATTTTGAGCTGGGCACTTCTTATCTGAACAAAGGCGATAATGAAAACGGAATGGCGACATTGAAAAAATCTTTTGACCTGGATCAAAACAACGAAGAGGCTAGGAGAATATACGCCGTTTCCGCCATATTCGCCGGCCAAGAATCTTTGGCCGAAGAATTAATGAAAGACCGCGGAGGCACGATTCAAGACGACGAAAGATTTTTGAGAGCTTACGCCCAGAAGAATAATTTTGAGAAAATAACGGCTATTTTGAAAATATTTATAGAAAAAAATCCGACTAATATCCAATATCGCTTGAAATTGGCGGCGGTTTATTTGCAGGCCGGCTATAGAACCAAGTCAATAGAGCAGTTGCAGAAGGCGATTGAAGCCATACCCGATTTTAAAAAGCAAGGCGAATATTATATAGGCGAAATAAAGGCGGGGAAAAATCCGTAAACTTGATTATGGCCGACGAAGAACTAAAAGTTTTATTGAGAGAAAACATAGAAGTGAGCAAAGAAAGCTTGAAAATTCTCAAGAAAATAAACAGAGGCAGAATTTGGGGGAATGTTTTCAGTTTTTTGAAATGGACGCTCATAATCGGCCTTTCTTTCGGGACTTATTATTATATAGAGCCATTTTTTTCCCAATATCTTAATACATTGAAAGGGCTTACTTCCGGCGTTGAAAATATCGGCAAAATAAACGATAATGTCAACGCGGCTGTTTCGCCGGACATATTTAAGAAACTTCAAAATTTGATGACTAGGTAAGTCTTAGTTTAATCCGCCGAAGTAGCTCAGTGGTAGAGCACTTCTCTGAAAAAGAAGGGGTCGTGAGTCCGATTCTCACCTTCGGCAAAGGAAAATTGTTCAGATGTCTTTTATCCACACCCGCCTCTTATGGCAAAGTTTTATTTGTTGTATAATGAAAACAGCCCTGCCTGCGCTGGCAGGCAAGTTTAAAAGCGGAGTGGCAGGATGGTCGAAAAGTCTTGCTGTTCCAAGGTTTATTATAGGTTAAGTTTTATTTTTTAAAATTATGCCAACAGAAATCTGGAGCGATACCCTGATTATGTCTTTCCAAAATCTTTGGGGAGGCGTCATCGGATTTGCTCCCAAATTAATAATAGCGATAATAGTGTTTATCCTCGGTCTTCTTGTCGCCTCAATAATCGGCAAGTTTGTGGACAAGATAATAAGCTCGTTGAAAGTGGATAAGGTTTTCCAATCCGTTGGTGTTGACGAGATGCTCCACAAAGGGGGGTTTACTCTTAATTCCGGCCATTTCCTCGGCGGGCTGGTCAAGTGGTTTTTAGCGATAGTTTTCCTGATCGCTTCTTTGGACATACTGGGTCTTAACCAAGTGAACGATTTCTTGAAAAATGTTGTTCTTGGCTATTTACCCAATGTTATCGTCGCGGCTTTGATCTTGATAGTCGCCGCTTTTATCGCCCACGCCATGCATAGGGTAGTAGCAGGTTCGGCTAAGGCGGCCGGCGTTCCTTCGGCCCATTTTTTGGGCGGTTTGACCAAGTGGTCCATTTGGGCGTTCGCCGTTTTGGCCGCTTTGTATCAACTGGGGATCGCCGGAGCTTTCGCTCAAACTTTGTTTACCGGTTTCGTGGCTATGGTGGCCATCGCCGGGGGACTGGCCTTCGGTTTGGGTGGACGGGACGCGGCTTCCAAATACATAGAACATCTTAGAAAAGACATCGGAGAACACCACTAGAAAACAATCTTTTGTTTTTTTTGAGATTACCCCGGCGTCGCCGGGGTTTTGGTTTTACCAACCAAAATTTTTATGGCAAGATGACGCCAAAATGTTATTATTGAAATATGGATTTTCAGGACAATCAAAATTTGATTGATAATAAAGAAGAAAAACTTTTGGAGGGTGTTGAACTTATTCTTGAGGTGAAAAACCTGACGGTAAGTTTTGGCGAGGAAAATATTGTTGATAATTTAAGTTTTAACCTCAAAAAAGGAGAAAATGTCGCCATAATGGGGCCCAACGGAGCCGGCAAAACCGTTTTGCTTAAAGCGCTCTTGGGCATATTGCCGTATCAAGGAGAAGTAAAATGGAGCGAAGGCGTGAAAATAAGTTATGTCCCGCAAAAAATATTGCCGGAAAAAAATTTGCCGCTTTCCGTGGAAGAATTTTTCAGAATGAAAAAAGCGGGGAAAGAACAGGCGAAAGAAGCCTTGATTTCCGTGGGTATAACAGATGAGCGGTTTCTTAAAAAAATGATAGGAACGATATCTTCCGGACAGCTTCAGCGAGTTCTTGTCGCCTGGGGTTTAATTGGTAATCCTAATGTCTTGCTTTTTGACGAGCCGACGGCCGGAATTGACATTGGCGGGGAAGAAACTATTTTCAATCTTTTGAACAAGATAGAAAAAGAAAGAAATTTGTCCATTATTTTGGTGACTCACGATATGAGTGTGGTTTACGGATTCGCGGACAGTGTTTTGTGCCTGAATAAAAAATTGATTTGCCACGGCCATCCAGCGGAAGCTCTCGGCTCGGAGGGTTTGAAGAAACTTTACGGCGAAGGAGTCACATTTTACAAACATGAACACTAATTACTTTATAAGTTTGATAACGGCGATATTTATCGGCGGAGCGGCTGGTTATGTCGGCTCTCTTATGGCCACCAAAAAGATGTCTCTTGTCGGCGATGTGTTAAGCCACATCGCTTTGCCGGGCATAGGGCTGGGCTTGCTTTACGGCGTTAATGTTTCTTTGGGGGCGCTGGCTTCGCTTATATTGGGAATTATGTTGATATGGGTATTGAGTTTGAGAACGGAACTCTCTATGGAATCTCTGGTCGGGGTTGTTTTTGTATTGAGTTTGGCGGTCGGTTTTCTGATCACTCCGAAAGAAGAATTATTGGACGCTCTTTTTGGAAATATTTCCGCCGTGGCGTTGTCCGATGCCATCGCGGCTGTTTTCATAAGCGTTGTTGTTTTTATCGCGGCCAAAATGATTTATTCAAAAATGATGCTGGCTTATGTTTCGGAAGATCTGGCGCTGGCCAGCGGGGTGAAAATAAACAAATATAATCTGATATATTTATTTTTGATAGCGGCCGTGGTGGCTTTTGGAATCAAGGTTGGCGGAACTCTCCTGACCAGCGCCATGATAATTGTTCCGGCGGCAGTAGCTAGAAATGTGAGCCGAAATATGAGGCAATATTCCTTATTGTCCATAATAATTGGCGTTGCCAGCGCCATTGCCGGTTTTGCCGTTTTTCCATTTTTGGCGGAGAGATTCGGTTTGTCCGTCGTCGCCATCGGCCCGGTCATAATTCTTGCCAGCATCGTCTTTTTCGCCGTCAGTCTTTTGTTCAAAAAAAGGTAATGCCTAAGACATATGTCATCTGCCACAATATACGGAGTCGGCATAATGTCGGTTCTATTTTCAGAACGGCCGACGCCGCCGGAGTTTCTAAAATATTTTTGTGCGGAATAACGCCCGCGCCGCCTCATCCGAACATAGAAAAAGTTTCTTTGGGCGCGGAGAATTTTGTGGCTTGGGAAAAACGCAAAGAAACTTGGCAAGTTATAGACAAGCTTAAAAAAGAAGGAGTGGAGATTATTTCCTTGGAGCAAGCGAAAGGCGCTGTTTATTTAAATGAATTCAAGCAGGCTAAAAAGCCGACAGCTTTAATTCTGGGCGAAGAAGTAAGGGGCTTGCCGAAAACAATTCTTAAAAGGTCGGACAAGATAATCCAAATTCCGATGCGCGGCAAAAAAGAATCGCTCAATGTTTCGGTGGCTTTCGGTGTGGCTGTTTACAAACTGGCAGAAATTTTATATACTGGAAAGTAAATTAGTTCTTATTTTATTTCTTTAACAATTTCATAGGAGGAATTGAAATGAGGGCGATAATAGTGTGCGTGACAGTGGCAGTTTTTCTGTTTTGCAAAGCAGTGCCTGGAGAAAATTTTTCCAGGGACAATGATTTTGAAAAAAAGCTTGATAATCTTTTTTCCAATAAATCGGAAAATCCGGGCGAGATTGGCGAATTCCTGAAGCTAAGTCTTTTAAACGATGAAAATATCATTGAAGTAAAGGTGGATATCACAAATTACAAACGGCAGATTCAAACCGCTATTTCAGAAGTAATGGTCAGAAATAATTTTGAAAAACCTTCCGATGAAGATTGCATCGGAATAAACGAATCATGGAAGGTTATTCATAAATGCTCGGAATTGGAAGACAGGATCTGGATTTTGGTAAAATCCAGGAGGCTCTGGGAAGAAAAAGAGCGAAAAAGCAAGTTGGCCGATAAAAGCCCTCATTCTCTGAATTAAAATCAAACATTCTTTTGTTTGAAACAAAAACCCTTGGCATTTTTTCTGTCAGGGGTTTCTTATTGGAAAATCATTATTTTTCTGCTACACTATAACCAGTTCTTCCCAACGATGGCCGGCGAAAAGCGCTCACATAGGATATGTGTTGGAGTATAGCTTTGCCGGCCTTCCTTGGGCGGAAATTATTATAAATTTAAAACAGACAAAATTATGAGATACGCGTGGGTAAGTTTTGCCATTGTCGCTTTATGGATATCATCCATTGTCCTTATAATGTCGGACAAATTGGCCAATCCGAATAATTTTTATATTTTTCTGGTATTGACGACAGTGGCGGTTTCCTATATCGGCTTCAAATCGGCCTAAGCGACCTAAATTATGTTTTTTGAAAAGACGACTTTATTTTGCAAGCGACTGTTTCATATTTTGAAAACGGCTTTTAAAGTTTTGGTTAAACCGAAGCTGACTCGACCCCAGCGGTTGAAATTATTTTTTGAAGAATCGGGAGGGGCGTTTGTAAAACTTGGCCAGATATTGGCTTTGCGGCGGGATTTTTTGCCGGCGGATTACACGCTGGAACTTCTTAAACTGCTGAACAATATGCCAATTGCGCCATTTTCTGAAATTCACAAAATTTTTATGGAAGATATCGGCGAAACGGCGGGCAAGTTTTTCCAATCTTTTGACGAAAATCCGATAGGTTCGGCTTCAATAGCTCAAGTTTATAAAGCCGTTCTAAAAAACGGCGAAAAAGTGGCGGTTAAGATTCGCCGCCCCGGCATTGAAAAAGTTTTTGAAGCCGATTTTTTGGTCATATCTTTTTTAGCCACGATAATTGATGTGTTTAATTTAGTTTCTTCTTTGAGCGTCAAAGAAGTCGCCGATGATTTCATCAGGTGGACGAAAAGAGAGCTTGATTTCAGGCACGAATCAAACAACGCCGCCGCTTTTTTGGAATACAGCCAAGGAACACCGACCACCGTTATACCGAGACAATATCAGGAATACACTTCGGCTAGAGTTTTGATCCAGGAGTTCATTTCGGATGGAGTTTCCGTTTTAGATGTTGTTTTGGGCAAATATGGCGCGGAACAGCTTATAGAGAAAGGAATTAATCCCGACCGGATGGCCTTGTATCTGATAAAAGACGCCATGAGGCAATATTTCATAGACGGGTTTTTCCACGCCGACGCGCATCCGGCTAATTTAGCTCTCTTGCCGGGTGATGAAAATTCTCCCTATGGCAAGCTGGCTTATTTTGATTTCGGCATAGTGGGCGAGGCGGAAAAAGAAAACAGACTTATTTTATTGAAATTCGTTCATAGCGTTTCTATTAAGGATATTGAGATGACGACCAAACATTTGCTTGAGTACGGCAAAAAAAATTTTAAGTACGAGATTAATTCTTATTTTAGAGTTGAGCCGAAAAAACAGAAAATCGTTGACGAAATTATGGAAAAGATAGAAGAAATAATTATTTCTGATTTCAAAAAAGAAGTCCGGGAAATTATGGAACCGTGGTTCGGCGCGGTAAAAGACGGCCAAGCGAATTATAAGGATAAATCCGCCGCTTTGGCTTTTTTAAGATTGGTCAGAAAAGCGGAAAAATACGGAGTCCGTTTTCCTTTGGACATAATTTTGTTTTTCAGGGGGCTGGTTATTGACGATATGGTGGCTTTGCAAATATCTCCGCAATTTGACATAATGGAAGCGATGCGGTCTTTCTTTGAGGAACATTCCGTTGAAGAAGTTGAAGAAACGGTGAGAAATCAGACCAATTGGAAAGAAATAGATGAAAAAATAGTATCTCTCAACGATGATTGGGAAGCGTTCACGGAAAGCTCCATAACGCATAGAGAAAAAGTGGCGGTTATGAAAGAAAGAATAATAGAAATGGTTTTTTATTACGCGGAAAGGTATCCGGAGGTAAGAAGTTTACTTAAAAAGCTTTAATTAACATTAAACATCAAATATATGAAATATCCTTGGGTGGGAGTAACTTTAGCGGCAATGTGGTTCGGTTCGGCCTATATAATCATAAATAATTCGCAGATTGATTCTTCTATGGCTCTTTTTGCGGCTATCATCGGCACGGTCGCCGTGGCCTTTATTGGATTCCGAGCGCCCAAAATCAGGTAGTGTTGGTTTGACTTTAGATTTTCAGTTATGGTAATATAAAACAAAAGCAATATGAGCACCATAACCATTTCTAAAAAAGAATACAAGGAATTAGTGGAAAATAAATTTCGCTATGAACACCTTCGCCAAGCCATGGAGGAAGATATTTTTGCCCCCCCTCCCGTTAAAAACATCAAAGATATAACTCTAGTTTTTAGAAAAAGCGGTGTTTATAGCAAAAAATTCATTGACAGTTTAAATAAAGGATTAAGCCGTTCTTTGTATTTTAAAAAATGAAAATCCTTTCTCTTCATTCGGAGATTGAGAAGTACCTTAAGGAGCGGAAATTAGAAGAAAAATTTAAAAAACAGAAAGAATTTTTTGAACAAAACCCTTTTTATCCCAGCTTAAATACCGAATTGCTTGAACCGAAGAAAATGCGGATTTGGAGTTTTAGAATCGACCGAAAATATCGGGCAATTTTTATTTTTCTAGAAAAAAACATAATTGAAATCATTGACATTAATGATCATTATCAATAAAGTTTATGAGGATTTTGTTATTTTGTAAAAGCTTTTATTTTTTATTCAACTTATGTCTTTTTTAACCAAAATACTCGGAGATTCCAATAAAAAGTTTTTGAAAAAATTGGAACCGATTGTTTATTCCGTCAATGTTTTGGAGGAAAAAATGAAAAGCCTTACAAATGAAGGCTTGAAAAGCGTAACCGCGGAATTAAGAAACAAAATAAATGGCGGACAGTCGCTGGACGAAATTTTGCCGGAAGCGTTTGCCGCAACAAGAGAAGCGTCCCGAAGAACGCTCGGCCAGAGACATTTTGATGTCCAGCTTTTAGGCGGAATTATTTTGCATCAGGGAAAAATCGCCGAGATGCGAACCGGCGAAGGAAAAACTTTGGTCGCCACTTTGCCGGCGTGTCTTAACGCCATTTCCGGCAAGGGCGTCCATGTGGTAACCGTCAACGACTATCTTTCCCGAAGAGACGCGGTTTGGATGGGGCAGATTTATAACGCGCTGGGTTTGACGGTCGGCTGTACCAACCACGAAGCTAGTTATATATACGACAGTGCTCATCGAAGTCCGGTGTTGACGAGCGAGAGCGATGATAAATTAGACAAAGAGAGAGACATTACGGGCGCGTTCCATGTCGTTCACGAATTTCTAAAACCTTGTTCCAGAAAGGAAGCCTACGCCGCCGACATCACTTACGGCACAAACAACGAATTCGGCTTTGATTATCTCCGCGACAACATCGCTTATAGCGCCGGAGATGTTGTCCAAAGGGGTTACAATTTCGCCGTCGTGGACGAGATTGATTCCATTTTGATAGACGAAGCCAGAACTCCGCTTATAATTTCCGCGCCGAGCGCCGACTCGGACCAGTTTTACATAATGTTCAGCAAAATAGCGGAGAAAATGAACGCGGACGAAGATTACACCGTGGACGAAAAAATGAAAGCGGTCTCGCTGACCGAAAAAGGCATTGAGAAGGCTGAGAAAGCGTTGGGTGTCGGCAATATTTACACGGAAAAAGGGATAAAATACGTTCACCATTTGGAAACGGCCATAAGGGCGAAAGCGCTTTTTCATCTGGACAAAGATTATGTGGTAAAAAATAATGAAATAATAATCGTGGACGAATTTACTGGCAGAATGATGCCGGGCCGAAGATGGTCGGAGGGGCTTCATCAGGCCGTGGAGGCCAAAGAAAAAGTTCAGGTGCAGAAAGAGTCGCGGACTTTGGCCAGTATCACTTTCCAAAATTATTTCAGACTGTATGGCAAGCTGGCCGGAATGACTGGCACGGCACTCACTTCCGCCGAAGAATTCCACAAGGTTTATAAACTGGAAACGGTAAGCATTCCCACCAATAAACCATTGGCGAGGCAGGACAAGCCGGATTTGGTTTTCCAAACTGTCCAAGGCAAATTCCAAGCCCTAGCCGAGAAAATAAAAGAAGTCCATCAAACCGGCCAGCCGATTCTTGTCGGCACGGTTTCCATAGACAAAAACGAATATCTTTCGGCGCTGTTGAAAAAAGAAGGAGTGCCTCATACTGTTCTTAACGCCAAACATCACGAAAGAGAAGGCGAGATTGTCGCTCAAGCCGGAAGAAAGGGCGGGGTGACTATCGCCACCAATATGGCCGGGCGAGGCGTGGATATTGTTTTGGGCGGCAATCCGCCGGTTATTGGAGAAGCCGAAGAGGTGAGAAAATCGGGCGGTTTGTTCGTGTTGGGCACGGAAAGGCACGAAGCCAGAAGAATAGACAATCAGTTAAGAGGTCGTTCGGGGCGGCAAGGCGACCCGGGCGAAACGCAATTTTTTATTTCTCTGGAAGACGACGTGATGAGGGTTTTCGGTTCGGACAGAATCAAGGGCTTGATGGGCCGTCTAGGGATGCCCGAAGACCAGCCGATTGAAAACAGGATGCTTTCCAAGGCGATTGAATCGGCCCAGTCCAAAATAGAAGGCTTCAACTTTGATGCCAGAAAGCATCTGCTGGAATACGACGACGTTTTGAATCACCAAAGAAAAATAATTTACGAAAGAAGAAAGAAAATTTTGTACGGAGAAAATAACTTTGTTTTGGAAGAATTGAAAAGCATATTTGCTGGCGATATGGAAAAGATTGAAGCTTTGGAAAAAAGAAGAGTGGAATTGGGCGAGGATAAATTTTTCCACAGCCAGAGAATGCTTATGTTGCAAGCGATAGATATGCTTTGGGTGGAGCATCTGGAAGCGATGGACTATATGAGGTCGTCTGTCCGCTTGCGGGCTTACGGGCAAAAAGACCCTTTGGTTGAATACAAAAACGAAGGCCGGGGGCTTTTTATCCGAATGGAAGCGGCCATAGACAACGCCATCGCCGAGATGGCTTTGAAAGTCGGCGGACAAATGGCGGAGCCGAAAACGGAGACGGAGACAGTTTTGGAAGTTCACAATTCTGGTCCGATGATAGGCAATGTCTCGACCAATCTTGCATCTTTTTCCGCCAAAAAAGAAGCCGGCCGCAACGACCCCTGCCCCTGCGGTTCTGGGAAGAAATACAAAAAGTGTCATGGCGCATAGGAACATGGAACACATAAGGTGTAATCTATTTGGACGATAGGCAAAATAGATTGCGCGCTCGCTTTTCTTTTTTATTGTTTATGAATATAATATATTGAAGTACCCGCATAATTTTATGTTCATCAAACCGGAAGAAATAATAAAAAATTTTGAAATAAAGCCGGGGATGACGGTGGCCGATTTTGGATCGGGTAGCGGGCATTATGCCTTGGCGGTCGCCCAAAAAATGAACAATTCGGGCTTGCCTGCCGAACAGGCAGGAGTTGTTTACGCCATTGATATCCAGAAAAATCTTTTGGAAAAAATAAAATCTGAAGCGGAAAAACAGCATTTGTCCAATATGGAAATTATCTGGGCGGATATTGAAAGCAAGGATGGGACTAAATTGGCCAGCGGAACGCTTGATTTTGCCATCGCTTCTAACATTTTGTTCCAAATCGGCGACAAAGAAGCTTTAGCAAGAGAAATTAAAAGGACGCTTAAAAACGGCGGGCGGGCGGCGGTCATTGATTGGTCGGCTTCTTTCGGAGGAATAGGCCCGGCGCCGAAGGCGGTTATACCGAAAAAAGAAGCGGAAAGAATTTTCATCCAGGAAGGATTTTTGGAAGAAAGAGAATTTCCGGCCGGCGACAATCATTACGGAATAATTTTTAAAAAACCGTAAAGCGATATTCAAAACAAATGAAAACTTTCGCTTTTATAGACGCTTCAAATCTTTTTTACGGCGGAGAGAAAAGTTTGGGCTGGAAGATAGATTACAGGAAACTTTTTGCGTATTTAAAAGAAAAATACAAGATAGGCAAAGCTTTATATTTTGGAGGCGTTGAAATTCATGATTTTGATTATGATTACCAGTCCGAAGACAGCGTTCCAGTCAAAAATTTAAAAAACTATCTTGTTGATTTGATAAAAAACAAAGGGCAGAAACTTGATGACGCAACCCTTATTCTTATCAACAGACATCTGCAAAGAGTAAAGTTTTATTTGAAACTTGAACAGTTTGGATATGATTTGTTTTTGAAACCGGTGAAAATGTATGATCAGGAAGACGGTATGACGAGAAGAAAAGCCAACTGCGACGCGGATATGACCTTTCACTTAATGAAAGAAAAAGATAATTTTGACAGAGTCGTAATTCTTTCAGGAGACGGAGATTTTCTGCCCGTATTGAAATATTTAAGAAAATCCGGAAAAGAGGTGATAATTTTATCCAGAGGACCAAGAACAGCGAGAGAAATAAGGCAGTTTGCGGGGAGCAATTTCAGGGATTTTGAATATTTAAAATACAGATTGATGATGAAAGAAAAAGAAGAAAATAAAACATAAAAAGTAATGAGGCGGACTCATATAGAATCCGCCTCACGTTTAGTAATTCCACTATAATCCAACAATTTAATTTGTCAACAAATCAGAATATTAACAAACATATGATATACTTAAGCCACAGGAAATAATTTAATTTTATGGATAAATTCAGTCTTAAACAAGTTCTAATGCGAGTTATTTCAGTTAAAGAATTGAATGTTTCAGAAAGCGATATTATTAATATTCAAGAACAACACGGCGGGTTGGTAAATTATATTTTTAGGATTGAAACTAAAAAAGGACTATTTTTTCTTAAGCAATTTTTAGAGAAATTTAAAGCCATAGAAGAATCTGAGATTGAATTTGATGCATTAAAAAACATAGAAACTAGATCGAAAGACAGGCTCAGCATTTCTTATGAAGCCGAGAATCAATTTGAAAAAATACTTGGGAGGGAAAACCACATTGTTCCTCATATTTATTTTTATAATGGAAAAGAAGGATACTTGATTATTGAGGGGTTTGAGAAAATTAGCTCTCTGTTAGAAAAAATAAAAACTGCCACATTTCCCAAACAATCTATTTTATCTTTAGCAAAATCAATCGCAAAAATTCACCAAGAAACATTCATTGAAAACAACGAAAACTTCGATTTATACAATAATAAGTGGCTCGATTTAAAATTGAAATACACATTTTATGAAATGGTGAAATTACTAGATAAAAAGATCGCTAAAACTCTTCAGGATTTTGCGGATAACTATAAAAAACAGAGATTTGTATTAACGCATGGTGATTTGTGCTCGATAAATATATTCTTGAACGACAAAGAAGAAGCAAAGATACACCTAATTGATTTTGAAGATGCTCACATTGGCGCGCCCTCATTTGACCTAGGTTATTTACTATCAGAATATTTTGTTGCGGGTGAAAATTTTCCAAAAAAGAAAAAAGAGATTCACCAAAATATACGGGAATTTTTGGATACATATTTTTTCACATTTAATAAACAAGATAGAAATATCGTTGAAATTGAAACAACTATGCATACTGCCAACATGATGTTATTTCGAACTTTTGGTTTATCCAAAGACACTTTTACGAAATATCTCAATAATAATGTTGTAAGAAGCTCCGTAAAAGATTATGCTGTTAATATGATTAAAGATTCAAACAGACCAATCAGCTATTTTGTTTCATAAAAGCTACCATGGAAAACGAACCAAAAATTAGCCTCGAAATCCCAGAGAAAAAATTTGAAAGAGAACAATTTGAAAAAATCGCTATTCTCATCAGACATCCAGCCGTGCGTTTGGAGCAGATGATGGAAATGATAAAGTCCGAAAATGATGAAGTTTCATGGGATGAATTAGAAGACAAGTTATTAATTGAGCAAGGAGCTGGGCATGAAATGTCAAAAGATTTTGTACAGCATTTGATGCAGGAAATTCCAGAAATTGTTAAGACGGAAAAAGGTTCACGAGAATATGCAATATATTCAAGTCCAATCCATAGGGCAGAAGCTTTGGCAAGATATGTTTTAATAAATTTAGAATCTGCTCACAAGAATAATCCCAATGTTCTTTTACCTAAAGGCAAGCTTGAAAAAACAGGTAATTTCGCGGAGATTCCTATAGCATATAAAAAAGGAAAGATTTTAAAAATTTTAGAAAAAGTAAAAAACGAAGGAAGACCAACAATGTCAGTAATGGAAGATTGGTTTAACTCTGATCCAGAATTTATCGCTTCCATATTTGAAAAAGAAAGAATAAGAGTTTTAGATGCACTAAAAAAACTAGAAACAAAACCTATCCCTGTGAGTTTAATTTTTACTCACAGATTGGTCACTGGATTTATACTGTGGTTAATTGAACATCAAGGAGAAGATAGACCTATAACCGTCGACGATTTGCCGCAAATTATGGATATAGTTAGAAAATTAGCATATACTTCAGAAAGTGAGATTGGCTGGAAGAATGACAAATGGCACATTTTACGTAAGGGCGACACTTCGCATTTGCAAGACGAAAATATTATTAAGGGAACTTTTTAATTTACTACGATGATCCTATAATTTTTTTATGAAAAAAATAACGCCTTTTCAGATAATATTATTGGCGGGATTCGGGATTGTTGCCATTGTCGCCGTTCTTCTTTTCAGCGGCATTCTGCCCGGGTATGAAAAACAAGGAAGCCAAAAAGGGACGGTTGTCCCAATTTCTCTCTGGGGAACTTTGCCGAGAGAACAAATCAATGGCGTTATTTCCGCCATTGGTGAAAAAAATGAATCTTTCGGAATAACATATACCGAGTATCCGCCTTCTTCTTACGAAGAAAATATCGTGAATGCTTTGGCTTCCGGCAAAGGTCCCGATTTTTTGATAATCAGCCAAGATATGGTTTTAAAAAACAAAGATAAAACAAGCTTAATTCCGTCCGCTTACTATCCGGAAAGAAATTTCAGAGACGATTTTGTTGATATCGCGAATCTGTTTTTAGATAAAAAAAATGGCGGTCTGGCGGCCGTTCCCTTTTTAATAGACCCGATGGCGATGTATTGGAACAAGGATATATTTTCATCGGCCGGCATAAGTCGGCCGCCTCGGGATTGGGATGAATTTGCGGAAGATGTCAAAATATTTACGGAAAAAAACGGGGCCGGCAACATCGTTCAATCGGGAACGGCCCTGGGAGAGTTGAGCAACATAAAAAACGGAAAAGATATTTTGTCCATGCTTATAATCCAATCCGGCAACCCAATAATGGAAACGGACGACAATGGCAATCTTGAAATAACTCTAAACAAGGAAAACAACTTCGGCAAAAGTCCGGTCGTTGTTTCCGTAAAGTTTTTCAACGATTTTTCCAACCCGAACAAAAACGTTTATTCCTGGAACAAAGCCTTATCCGACGCCGACACAATGTTTGCCAAAGGCGCGTTGGCTATGTATTTCGGCTATGCCGGCGAATTGCCGGAGATAAAAGCCAGAAATCCTCATCTTAATTTTGACATCGCCGAAGTTCCCCAAATAAAGGGAGGCAGGACGAAAACAACTTTTGCCAAAATATACGGTTTGGCTATTATGAAAAATTCTTCCCAGACGAAAAAGCAGGCGGCTTTAAACTCCATTTTATTCATGGTTTCAAACGCCGCGTCAAAAGATTTTTCCCGAGCGACCGGTTTGGCTTCGCCCAGAAGGGATTTGTTGGCCGAAAAAGCGGCGGACGCTTATTCCGGCTTGATAAATAAGATGGCGATTATGTCCAAATCTTGGCTGGAACCGGATGGCAACGAGGTTCGCCGGATATTCAAAGATATGGTAGAATCAGTTTCGTCGGGCGGTTTGTCCGCCGATAGTTCGGCGGAGTTGGCGGAAAAAAGACTGGAACAAGAGTTAAAAAAAGTGACGCAAAATGTTCAATAAAAATAAAAAAATAAGCAAAATCTTGGCGGCGACGGCTTTGTTTGTCGTTTTATTTATTTTTTTTACGCCGGCGCTGGCTGAAACAAGCGGCAGTTTAGGCAACATTATTCCCTGCGAAGGCAATGATTGCAAAGTTTGCGATATTTTCAGGCTAATTTCCAACATAGTCAAATTTGCCGCCCTTACGATAGCCGCTCCGCTGGCCGGCATTATAATGGCTTACGGAGGATTTAAGCTCATCACGGCGGGAGGCAACGAATCGGAAAGGTCCAAAGGAACAAACGCCATTTGGGCGGCCGTTTGGGGCATATTGATAACTTTCGGCGCTTATGTGATTGTTAACGCCATTATCGGCGGGTTGGCGGGGAACAGTTTTTCCAAATCCTGGTATCAATTCCCGGGGTGCTCTTAATAGCAGAGTGTTCGCAAAAAGTCGGAAATATTCATTTCTCCATCACTGACGAAGAGGGAAATGATTCCGAAATAAACATTTCCGACTTCTTGCTTAAAATTATATGAAAAAACAAAAACAAAAAATCAAAAAAATTTCAGCGCAAGTTTTTGTTTCCGCGTTAAGCGTTTTTTCATTCGTTCATCTGGCCAAAGCGGAGATGCCAAAATGCGGCGAAAAGAGCTCAACCATTTTGTGCAATCCGCTTAAAGCAGAATCCTTCACTTTGCTGATGGAAAACATTTCCCTGTTGGCGGTGGAAATAGGCATTCCCATCGCCGCTCTTTTCATTATTTATTCCGGTTTGAAGTTGGTGATGGCCAGAGGAAACGAAGAATCCATAAAAAAAGCCAAAGAAGGCTTACTCTGGGCCATTATCGGCTCAGGCATCCTTATCGGCGCCTGGACGATAATGAAGATTTTGCAATCCACAGTGAAAAGTCTTGGCTAATGTTGTGTTTTTTAAATAATAGGTTAATATGGAAGATATTATTAAAAGGGTCGAAATTAAAATTAAAAAATTATGAAAATAATCAAAAAAATTATTCCGTTCGGCTTGATGGCGGCGCCGTTTGTCGCCGGAGCGGCTACTGTTAGCGGTATTATTTCATTGGCGCAAGGATGGGTGAATGCCATTCTGCCGTTATTGGTCGGTATCGCCGTTCTCGTTTTAATCGTGGGTATAATCAGATATATCACGGCCGGCGAAGATGAGGAAAAACGAGGCAAAGCGAGAAACTTGATGATTTACGGCATCATCGGTTTGTTCGTGATGGTCAGCATGTGGGGTCTAGTTTTCTTTTTAGGCAGCACTTTTAGCATATCAAGGGAAGCAATTGATCTTCCAAATTTGATTCCATAATTTGATTCCGATGAGCGACGAGGCGACAAAACTTATCTCCAATATCAAAGGGTATATTTTCAATCCGATAATCGGGTTTATGTTCGCCGTGGCGGTGGCGATGTTTATCTACGGCATCGTGGAATATATTTGGAGCGCCGACAACGAGGACAAAGTCGCCGTCGGCAAGAAGCATATGATTTGGGGAATCGTTGGAATGTCTGTGATGATAGCGGTCTACGGCCTCCTGAACATCCTTTCCAAATTTTGGTCTGAGCTTGGATGGATAGCCGGTCTTTAGGACAGTCTAATTAGTTGCCAGCTTGCCCCGCTTACATTAAGAAATAAATAATGTTTGGGCGGGGCGGAATTGGCTGCTAGATTCAAAGATGATAAAATTTTTCAAAAAAACAATTCCAGTTTGGCTAATGTTGTTGCCTTATGTCGCGTCGGCGGAGGGTGTAGAGTGTGCGGAGGGTATAAAGTATGAAGGGGTAAATTTGTTGGGAGTGTTATGCGTTACGCAACTTATTCTTAGAAGAGTTGTTGTTTTGTTGGTTTCTTTTGCCGTTATATTCTTTATTTACGGCATAACTAAATATATTACGGCGGGCGAAGATGAAGACAAGCGAAATAAGATGAAAAACTTGATGGTTTATGGCATCATCGGTTTGTTTGTGATAGTCAGTATGTGGGGGATTGTTTATCTTTTGGTGAACAGTTTTAACTTGGATCTGGGGAAAAAAGTCGAGGTGCCGTATTTTCCCAAGGGAAAGGGATCTGACTCATAGATTTGCGTTTTATGGCAGAAAAGTAAAAATGGCTTGATTGCATTACGCAATCAAGCCATTTCATTAAATTTTCCTCAGAAAAACATCCAAGGAAATTGTGCCCGGGCCATTATCAAACTGGCCCTTAAAATTTCCCGGTTCTTTCGGGTCTGGCATCAACCAAACCCTCAAATACAAATTATTTTGCGCGACTCGTCCGAAATAAGGTTCATTTCGGTTTTTCCTCGTCAGGGTGAGGTCTAAAATCTCTCCATTTTGTTGCCTCTTGTACCTGAACTTTAGCGTAAGATCATCACAGGAAAGCAGTTGAGCTTCATTTACCCGCCCCCTCACCGCTTGTCCGGAAGCCATCTGTTGTTCGCTGGCTTCCCACTCAAAAGTCCAATCCCAAACCTCCTCTTTAACCTCTTCTTTCGGCGGTTTGGACTTGGAAGCTGTTTCCGGCGGGGCAACAGGGGCAACAGGGACAACGGGGGCAACCAATTGTTCTGGTGTTGGCCATAACCAGATGGCTGACAAGTAAAATCCGTAGCAGATTAAAAACATAATCGCCACGGAAATTATTGACAAGAAAATTTTCCAAATGCTACCGGCGCCAATTTTAGAATTAGAAATAATTTTTATTATCCCAAAAATTATCAAGGGACCAAAAATCATTCCCAAAAGTATTTCTATCCCAAGCTTAAACATTTTCATCCTCCTTTTCTGTAGAAATAATTTTCTTTTTGTCGTTTATTGGCAACATTGGCGATATATTGCTGGCGCCAAAAATTAAAGTGCCGCCCGCATACTCCTTTATCGCTCCGGAATATTCTCTGGCGACAAGAATATCCCCGCCTTGAGAATGCTGTTCCGCCACCGACAAAACATCAAGGAGGCCATCCGCCTCCGCCTTCTTTGTCAGCCGTATGCCATCCGCTTCTGCTGTTTTTTGTATGACAATCGCTTTGGCGACACCTTCCGCGGTTGCCACTTTTGTCTGAGCGTTTAATTCAGCAATTTTCAATCCTTCCATTGCCACTTTTGACGCCGGTGTTCCGGATTGCGCGTAATCTCTGTAAACAACTTGAGCAACCGTCATGCCGGATGCTTTCAAGATAACTTCTTTTTTGCCAAAAACAACTTCATCGAAAGCAGATTCTTTATCTGTTTCTTCAAAAGTTTTTTCGCCTTCTATGCTTTTGGGTGTTTTTCTTAGCTCCATTCCCTTAAGGAAGTCGCTAACAATCCCGCTAAAAGCGGACACAGCCAACGGAAACCAATTTCCATTTAACATAAAAACGGAAAAAATCGGATCAACCGCTTCAAATATGATATCAAAATAGATATCTATCTTTAGTTGGCCCTTTAATTCCATTTCCTTAAGAATTATGGGGTAGCTGTTTTTATACCTTACCGAAGAAACAACTGCCGACCTGTGCGATATAATGCCAAAATAAGTTTCTTCAACTGTTCCACCCTTCTTTTTTTCCGCTTCTACTTCGTTCTTGGAAACATATTTGTCCCATGAAAAAGAATACTTATGAATTTTCTGTATTGGATAAATTCCTATCCAAAAAATTCCCAAAAATGATTTTGGTTTTTTTATTTTTGCATTTTTTTCATCACACAAAATAATTTTACTGTCCAGTACTCCATACCCGGGAATATTGGGTATAAGTTTGTAAAAACTTTTACCCATTTCCACAAGCACTATTTCACCCGATTTTATGAATGAGAAAAAAATTCCATATCCGGCCAAGATATAAGCCCATATGGCCAATCCTAACAATACGGCAAAAATCATTCCAACAATTTCAAGCATTGCAGACATCTTTCACCTCTTTCTTAAAAAGTTATATTCAGTTATTAAATTTCTAGCCAATAAGTTTATACACATTATACGGAAATCAGGGCAGTTGTCAAGGTGTTAAAAATGCCCTTGATTTGGTAAAATTAGAGGCCTTATGTCAAAAATAACGAAAATTCACGCCAGAGAAATTTTGGATTCAAGGGGAAATCCGACGGTGGAGGTAGACGCTTACTTGGAAAGCGGAGCGACGGCTTGCGCGGCCGCGCCAAGCGGAGCGTCAACCGGCTCCAAAGAAGCGCTGGAACTTCGCGACGGCGATAAAAAAAGATTTTTAGGCAAGGGAGTTTTGAAAGCCGTGGCCAATGTGAACAATATAATCGCTAAAGCGCTTGTCGGCGAAGAAGCGGACAATCAAGAAAAAATTGACCGGATGATGATTGAGCTTGACGGAACTCCAAATAAGGAAAACTTGGGCGCCAACGCTATTTTAGCGGTTTCAATGGCGGTTTTGAAAGCGGCGGCTTATGACGCCAAGATGCCATTATTCGCTTACATAGCCGAGAAGTTTGGCGGAATGGCCAACGGCAAATATGTTATGCCCGTGCCGATGATGAATATCATAAACGGCGGGGCGCACGCGGACAATTCCGCCGATATTCAGGAATTTATGATAATGCCGGCGGGGGCGAAAAATTTCAGAGAGGCTGTAAGAATGAGCTCGGAAATTTTCCACAACCTTAAGAAAATTTTGAAAGAAAAAAAGCGCAGCGCCAATGTCGGCGACGAAGGCGGATTCGCCCCGACTCTTTCTTCCAACAAAGAAGCTTTGGAGGTGATAATGGAGGCCCTCGGCGCGGCCGGATACAAAGCCGGCAAAGATGTTTCCATCGCTATAGATTCGGCCGCCAGCGAATTTTACAAAGAAGGAAAATATAATCTTAAGAAAGACAATCTGGAATTAACCGGAGCGGAGATGGTCGGTTATTACGAGAAACTGGTTTCTCAATATCCGATTGTTTCCATTGAAGACGGTTTAGCGGAGGGCGATTGGGAGAACTGGCGGTTGTTGAATAAAAAACTTGGCAAAAAAATCCAAATAGTGGGCGATGATATTTTCGTCACCAATCCGGAAATTATCAAAAGGGGAATTAAAGAAAAAGCGGCCAACGCCGTTTTGATAAAAGTCAATCAAATCGGCACCGTCAGCGAAACGGTTGAGGCGGTAAAAATAGCCCAAAAAGCCGGCTGGGGAACGGTAATCTCTCACAGAAGCGGAGAAACGGAAGACACTTTTATCGCCGATTTTGCCGTGGGTTTGGGCGCCGGACAGATAAAATCCGGTTCGCTTTCTCGCACTGACAGGGTGGCAAAATACAATCAGCTGATGAGAATAGAAGAAATGCTGGGCAAAAAAGCCAAATATCCTCAATGTCAAGGTCTCGCCTTGACATTGGGTTAAGTATGAAGAAAATTGTTTTGTTAATTCTTGATGGCTGGGGTTTGTCGGACGATATTAAATACAACGCCATAGCCCAAGCCAAAACGCCGAATTTCAATTATCTTTGGGACAATTTTCCGCACACAAAACTGGAAGCTTCGGGTCGGGCGGTCGGATTGCCGGAGGGTCAAATGGGCAACAGCGAGGTGGGCCATTTAAATATCGGCGCCGGAAGGATTGTCTGTCAGGATTTGGAGAAAATAAACAAGGCCGTAGAAGATAATTTACTGGAGAAAAATCCGCTTCTGATTCAAGTTTTTGAAAAAGTAAAAAAATATAATTCCACCTTGCACATAAAAGGGCTGGTTTCTCCCGGCGGAGTTCATTCGCACACAGACCATCTTTACGCTTTAATCAATTTGGCGAAAAAAGCGGGGGCGCCGAGAGTCTTTGTCCACGCTTTCACTGACGGGCGGGATACGCCGCCCAAAAGCGCCGAAAAATACATTGAAGAATTGGAGAAGGTTTGCAAAGAATCCGGCATAGCCTGCGTCGCTTCCGTTTCCGGAAGGTATTACGCAATGGACAGAGACAATAATTGGGAAAGGACGCAATGCGCCTTCAACGCTATTGCCAAAGGCGAGGGGAAAAAATACGGTTCCGCTTTGGAAGCGATAAGAGAAAGTTATAAATCTGGAAAAACAGACGAATTCATAGAACCGTGCGTTCTTCCAGTTGCTCAAGGGAAAGCTTGCGAAGTGATGGATCACGACGCTATGATATTTTTTAATTTTCGTTCCGATAGAGCAAAACAGCTTGCCAAAAAATTCAACGAAGATTGCCATGTCAAAGATTTTACTTACACGACAATGACAGATTATGGCGAATCGTTGTCTGGTAATGTTATTTTAAGCGGAAAAATTATTGATAATGGTTTGGCGGAAATTATTTCAAAAAACGGTTTAAAGCAATTGCATATAGCCGAAACGGAAAAATTCGCCCACATGACTTATTTTTTTAACGGCGGCAAAGAAGAATCGTTTGCCGGCGAAGAAAGAAAACTTATTGCGTCAAACAAAGTTGCCACGCACGACTTGGCGCCTGAAATGAAAACAAAGGAGATAACGGATGAAATAATAACAGCCGCGCAAAAAGGCGAGTATGATTTTATTTTGGCTAATTTCGCCAATCTGGACATAATCGGGCATACCGGAAAAATGAAAGAAACCATTGTGGCGGCGGAAACGATTGATTCCAGTTTGGGCAGGATAATAAAAGAAGTTGAAAACAGCCGGTATGTTTTTATGATAACAGCCGACCACGGCAACGCTGAAATGATGTTTGATCCGCAAACAGGCCAGTCTCACACGGCGCACACGGGTAACCCAGTGCCGTTTATCGTGATGAAAAAAGATTTGAAGTTGTCAGTAAAAGGAAGTTTGCGCGACATCGCGCCGACAATCCTTGAAATTATGGGCGCAGGCAAGCCAAAAGCAATGACGGGAGTTTCGCTGATAGAAAAATAGCGTTCTTGAAAATAAGCTCAAGATAACGCATAATGGGCTGATGGATAGCCCGAATGTTAAGGTTAAGAAAAAAGAGAAGCTGGTTTCTCTGTTGGCCGAAATTGCCGGTTCTTTCGTTAGGTTTGAAGTGGATCCCAATGCCATGGTAACTGTCACCAGGACGGAGCTGTCGGAAGATTCGCGAACGGCCAAGTTTCTTGTAAGCATTTTCCCAAAAAACAAAGAGAGAGAAATTTTGGCCAGACTCAACAAAAAGAATTCCGTTTTCAAAAATTATCTTAAAGCGAAAACGAGGATGAAGTTTTTGCCGTCGGCATTTTTTGATCTGGACAGAAGCTGGGAAGTAGAGCTGAAAATCGGCAAGGTGAAAATTTAATTTCTGAAATTTTTGAGTTAATGGCCTGATAGCCAAGTGGTAAGGCAGGAGTCTGCAAAACTCCTATACGGGAGTTCGATTCTCCCTCAGGCCTCAAAATTAAATAATGCCTGAGTGGTGGAATGGTATACACGTAACACTTAAAATGTTATGGGCGCAAGCCCATGTGGGTTCGAGTCCCACCTCAGGCAATTGTTCGGAACGAACTTTATAAATAAAAGGACTCGAACGGAATGACCAAAGTCATTCAGCGGGATTTTCCATAAGAAAATCGAGTCCCACCTCAGGCAAAAAATATAACAAGTTATGCCTCGTGAGCTTGCCTGCCGAAAAGGCAGGGGATTTGGTCACAGATAAATTGCTACGCAATTTTCCGCGACCCTACCTCATAAAATTTTTGAAGCAAAAATTTTATTCCGACCTTCAAATCCCTCATTCGTCAATTCGCTTCGCTCATTGCCTCGTGAGGGATTCGCCCTTGCAGGGCGCTGATTTTCCATTGCCAAGCAATATGGAAAATCTTTTCAAATCCTCACGCAAGCCAAGCAGTTGGCTTGCTACTCGGATGCCTCGTGAGGGATTTGAACCCCCGACCATCTCCTTAAGAGGGAGCTGCTCTACCAACTGAGCTAACGAGGCAGATAAGATAATCCCATGCGGGTAAGGAGAATCGAACTCCTGTCTCATCCTTGGCAAGGACGTGTTCTGCCACTAAACCATACCCGCCTTCGCTGCGCTTCGGCGGGCAGGCCCGCTTTTGCGTTGCTTGGCATAAAGGTATATTAGCAAAAATTAAAAAAAAATCAAAAAAAGAAAATGCCGGGGAGAGGACTTGAACCTCCACGGGATTGCTCCCACCAGCTTCTAAGGCTGGCGTGTCTGCCATTTCACCACCCCGGCTACGAAAGAAATTCTATACCATTTTCGGCAAAATTGGAATGGTATTGACTTTTGTATAAAATTATGAAATACTAATTTTAGTTTGCTTTTTTAACATATTTTTTAAAGGAGGTGCAAAATGATGCAAGTGTTATTTTTAACTAAAGAAGAGATGGCCAAGTCTGGTACTGGTAAAAAAACAAGCGAAAGCGAACAGTTGGACGAAATAATGAAAGAAAATGGGTGCAGAAATGGGTATTGTGGCACACAGGTTATGTGGGACGACATTGATCCCGAAAATGACACTAGGCCATAATAATCTCTCGGGGCGTAGCTCAATAAGAGCACCACTTTATTTTTCATAGCACAACTTCCTTTTGTAAAGTGGAGGGTGTGGACTAAAAGCCCACCACCCCGACCAGTTTTTAAGGGGCATAGGTTTCTACAGAAACTTATGCCCCTGTTTTTTTTGTCCGATTTTGCTATCATTGAAGCAATTATGGATTTATACGAGGAATTGAAAAGTCGGGGTCTGGTGTATCAGGTTTCCAACGAAGAAGGCGTTAAAAAACTTTTAAATGCGAAAGGCGCTTCTTTTTACGCCGGTTTTGACCCGAGCGCCGAAAGTTTGCAGGCGGGGAATCTGCTGATAATAATTACGATGAAAAGATTGGAACAGGCTGGTTTGAAGCCGATTGTTTTAGTCGGCGGGGCGACAGGGCTTATCGGCGACCCGAGTTTTAAAGATAAAGAAAGAGTTCTTAAAACAGAAGAAGAAGTGGAAAAAAATGTCGGGGCGATAAAAAATCAATTAAGCCGTTTTTTTGATTTTGATAAAACGGCGATTATCGTCAATAATTATGACTGGTTTAAAAATTATTCTTTCATAAATTTCATAAGGGATATAGGCAAGAAATTCACAATAAGCGAAATGATCGCCAAAGAGGCGGTAAAGAGCCGGATGGAAACGGGAATTTCTTTCACCGAGTTCAGCTACGCCTTGATTCAGGCTTACGATTTTTTGCGAATTAACGAAAAATACGGCTGTGAATTAGAAATCGGCGGTTCCGATCAATGGGGCAATATTACCGCCGGAATAGAGCTGGCCAGAAAGACAAAAGGAAAAGAAGTTTTTGGCCTGACTTTGCCTTTGGTTATCTCCGCCGATGGCAAAAAATTTGGCAAGTCGGAAGGCAACGCCATCTGGTTAGACGACAATCTAACCTCGCCTTACCATTTTTACCAATTTTGGATAAACACGGACGACAAAGACGCGGTAAAATTTTTGAAGTATTACACTTTCTTAACCTTGGAAGAAATCAAAGAGTTGGAAAGTAAATCCGAAACCGCGCCGGAAAAAAGAGAAGCCCAAAAAGCTCTGGCCAAAGAAGTGACGACTTTTGTCCACGGAGAAGAGGCTTTTAAAAACGCCGAAAAAATTTCCGAAAATATTTTTGGCGGGAAAATCAAAGATTTATCCGAAAGCGATTTAAAGCAAATTTTTACGGATTCGTCTGCGGTTAAATTGGAAAAAATGGACGATGTTAATATAGTGGATTTATTGGTGTCGGCAAAAGTCGTTGATTCCAAGCGGCAGGCTCGCGAGGATGTTCAAAACAACGCCATAGAAATAAACGGCGAAAAAATAACTGATTTAAATTACATTGTCGGAGAAAAAAACTTTCTTTTTGGTCGATATTTAATCGCCAAAAAGGGAAAGAGGGATTATAAGTTTATTTCCCTATAATTATTATCTCATCGTCGCGGGCGATTTCTACTTTATTTTCGGTCATGGCGCCGAATTCTTCGTCAAGAGAAACTTCTTTGACTTCTTTTTTGCCTTGCTGAAGGTTAGCGATTTTTCCTTCGCCGATTTCCACATTTTTTCTTTTTATTTTGAAAGCCTTGCCTTCAACGAGCTTGCCGGAAAAAACCCTGCCTCCGATGACTTGTTTGTTTTTTTGCCGGCTGAAAGTTTTCAAAATTTTGGCCACGCCGATGATTTCTTCTCTCGGAATTTCCGCTTTTCTTTTGGCGATTTCTTCTTTCAGCCAATCGCTGATTTTATAAATTATATCGGAAGTGAAGGTTGGAATGCCGTTTCGGTCTATTATCTCTTTGGCTGAAGGGTCGGTCGCGACATTGAATCCAAGGATAACTGTTTTCTTTGAGGCCTGCCCGTCCGGCAGGCGGGCCGCCGAAAATCTGGCATCGTCTTCATTTATGTTTCCCACTCCGCCTTTGAGCAGTTCAATCCCCGTTTCTTCGTCTTTGAGCTTCATCAATTCTTTTTCCAAAGCTTCAAGAGAGCCGGCCGCATCCGTTTTTATTATCATTTTTATCGTTATTTTGTTTTCTTTCCCTGTGTCTTGATCGGGACCACAACCTTCCCCGACGCTTCGGTCTAGGCGAGGCGTCGGAGCGGCTTCTTTAGCTTGAACCAGCGCTTCTTCCGCTTCATTTTTATCGGCATAAGCCTTAAACTCGTCTCCAATAGCGGGCAGTTCATTGAATCCGGTTATCCGAACGGGAGAAGAAAAAGAGGCTTCATCAATCGGCCGGCCCAAAAAATTTTCCAAAATTCTTACCGACGCCATCGCTTTGCCCGCGACAACGAACATTCCCTTTTTAAGCCTTCCGTTTTTTATTAGCAAAGTGGAAGAAATTCCTCTCTTGGGGTCCATATTTGATTCTATGACGACACCGCCGGCGTTTTGTTTCCCGTCGGCTTGCAGGTTTTCCATATCGGCCAAAATCAGAGCGACATCAAGAAGTTCCGGCACTCCTTCTCCGGTTTTAGCCGATATTTTTGCAAACGGAACGGTTCCGCCATACCCTTCAATATAAATTCCACTTTCCGCCAATTGGGTTTTTATTTTTTCCGGATCGGCGCCGGGTTTATCCATTTTGTTTATGGCGACAATAAAAGGAAGGCAGGCCTCTTTGATAGTGTTATACGCCTCTATTGTTTGAGGCTGGATGCCGTCATCGGCGGCCACCACCAAAACGGCTATGTCGGCGACATTCGCCCCCCTTGTTCTCATTTTAGAAAATGCCTCGTGCCCCGGCGTGTCCAAGAAAGTTATTTTTCTTTTCTCCCCCTCGTGTTCTATTTCCGTTTCGTAGGCCCCGATGTGTTGGGTGATGCCGCCGGCTTCCCGTCCGGCAATCGGGCGTGGCTCGTTTTTGGCGGCTTTGGAAGTAAAATCAGCTTTTCTGATGTAGTCAAGAAGCGTTGATTTGCCATGGTCAATATGGCCCATCACAACGATAACGGGCGGGCGATTTGACGAATTTTCAATTTTTGGAGATTTGTTTTTCATTAATTCTTAATTATACCTTTTTTATATAATTTTGTATGTTCTAACTAACCTCTTATGACACTTTTTCTAGTTTAAACAATTGTAGCATTTCAATCGATATTTTTCCATTTAAACCGCAATGGAGAAATATGTGCGACACCGAGTGTCCAACATTTTACATTTCCATTGTCCTTATTTGTGCCGATCGGCTCATTTGTGGACAATGCGGGCGAATAATTAAATTTTTGATTTGTTAGACATTCGATGTTGAACATTATTATTTGATATTTGATTGTTTTTTGCGATGTTGTATTATTTAGACAATGAAGAAACAGGCGATACTTAAATATTTGGCGGTTTTTAATCCGGCGGAAGAGGGCGGTTATAATGTATCTTTTCCGTCTTTTCCCGGCTGTGTTACTTTTGGAAAAACTTTTGAAAACGCAAAGAAAATGGCCAAAGAAGTTTTGGAACTCTGGCTTGAAGAGATATCGGCTTTGTTCTTTCAAGACAAAAGGGAAGTCATCTAATCTACAAAAACAAGGAAAATAATATAATGGTTCCGGTGCCGTTGCATGGCAAAAACAAACCGATTCACATCGGAACTTTTTTAGCCATCGTTAAGCAGTCAAAATTGCCGAAAGAAAAATTCGCATGAAATTTGCGGGAATTTTTATGGGGTATATGATGTTGATATAAGGGAATAATATGAAAAATAAAACAATTTTATCCATAGCAATTCTTGCGATTTCTCTGCTTGTTATCCCGCAGATGACTTTTGCTTCTTGGTGGAAACCGAACAGAAAATAATTGCGACATCAACGCCCAATAATGTTATTTCGCAGACAGAAAAAGCGACCACTACCGAAAAAATTGAGCAAAAAAGCGAAGAGGTTAAAAAGAACGATCAATCCAAAGAGATTGAAAAATTAAAGAAAGAAGTGGAAGCCTTAAAACAAAAACAACTCCAAATTAAAATTATTGAAAAAATAACGGAAAAACCGGTAATCGCCGAGAAGAAAGAAAGCTCAAGCAGTCAAACAAAACAAAACGAAAACATAGACTATGTTAATTTACCAAGTAATCCCGCAATTGTGGCCATAGATAATTTTTTGCTTAACCCGACAGTTGATAATCTTATATCTTTTTGCAACACAGCAAAAAACACTTCCCGGAATTACACAGAAGAAAATTCTTAATGATACAAGGACAGATTTTGTAATGAAAATGTTAACTTTATATGAAGAAGGATCAATAAATGAACCTTGCAACCTTGCCTTTGGGATACATAAATTAAAATCTGGCGAATACTTATCATCTTTCGAATTTCAAGCGCGTTTCCAATCGCGTTTCCAGTGGATAACTTATAATCCTGCATATATTTTAGAATTTAATCCTAATGATTCTGACAGCGTTCGAGAATATAAGATAAACTTCAATAATTATTGGAAAAGCTTATCGGCTTATAAACTGATAGGATTTCAAACCTATTCAACTAGTAGTGACACTACGACACCAAATGCAGTTGTAGAAAAAATGGTTAGTCGTTACATTGGAGATGATGGAGAGATATCAACAGGAGGCATAAGATATTTAAAAAGAATGGAAGGAATATATTGGGATCACATTATCCCCGAAAAAATTTTATCAGAACTGCGAAGACGCTTTATAAGTAGATAAATTAACTAAACTGCTGACGGTATATTATTTTTGAAAAAATTACTGGAGAAAATGATATTTTATTAATGCAATAAAATTCATGCAAACAGAGGATTTTATTAAAAATGGAATTATAAAGATGTTAAAAGCCGATAAGGATACATCGCCTAAGCGATCTTTGTTGGAAACTTCGGAGCGTAACATTACTGCACACCTGCGAGGGCATTTAGATCAGATTGGCTACTCATTTAACGGAAAGAAATACCAAATTGACAATGATTATAATCGTATGGGAATGGGTAATCTTCCTAAAAATCTTTTGCCAGAATGTTTAAGTTTAAGAAAGAAGAACGGTTATGTTGTGCCTGATATAGTTGTGCATTTACGGGGAATTGAGATTAAGGATGACCAAAATGCAAATTGGATTGTAATTGAGGTGAAAAAAATCCCAAATTTCACTGGTGTAGTTGAGAATATAAAAAATAAAAAACAAAAAGATAATTTAAAATATGATATTCAGAAATTAAATTGTTTTAAAAAAGATGAGAGATTTCAATACAAACAGTCAGCCTTAATTGTTTTTAGCAATAACGGCGTTTGGATTTCTTTTAATAACATCACTTGGACATTGAATGTCCAAGTGAAAAATTTTAAAAACACTTTATCTATCACCTAAATTTGCGATAGGAATTATGTGTGATACTTGTCTCTTGAATGATGTTTTACAAATTATTAAATTTTTCTATTGATAGATTGGCTTGTTTTTACGACTATGTTGTGAAGCGCACAGCTTCAATGTATCCGAGAGCGGCCTCTTTGACATTAGCTTCGGCTTCGGCGAAAGAATCGCCAAAAGACGACACATGGTTTAATTCCGGTATCACAGCCGTTACTTTTTTGCTTTTCTTATCAACTTCGTATTCAATTTTATACGCAAATTCTCGTTTTTTCATATTACATACAGACTACACCAGCAAGCTGAAAATATCAACGGCGGTTGACAAAAAAGAGCGATGGTTTATAGTGGAGATAATCAAATAGTCGCAGAAATTAGGCGTTCGCGAGATATAAGCCCTAACGAGACACCAAGTTCAATTTTTCTGCGGCTTTATGGCCGTATTTTTAATGAAAATTAAAGAGCGGAGCGATTATAATTTTCTTAACCTCGCCGATGAGGCGGGTTACAATTAATATTAAACAAATGATTACAAAACAGCAAAAATCGGAAATAATAGACAACATCAAAAAAGATGTTAAAAAATCAAGCATCGTGATGTTTGCCAATTTTCACGGCCTGAATGTAAAACTGGTCAGCGAGTTGAGAAAATTATTGAGGCAGGTCGGGGCAAAATACTTCGTAACCAGAAAAACTTTGGTTAAAAAAGCCCTGGAAGCGTCTTCTTTTGAAGGCGAGATGCCCGGCATGGAAGGCGAGACGGCGATGGTGTATACGGACGGAGACCCGTTGTCTTCCGCCAGCGCGTTAAACAACTTCGCCAAGAAAAATAAATTTTTGAAAATTTTGGGCGGTATATTTGAAAGCCGGTATATCGGAGCGGAAAGAGTGATAGCGTTGGCCAGCATACCGTCAAGAGAAGTCCTGTTAAGCCAGATATTGAATATTATAAGTTCGCCGAAAAGAGGATTGGTCGTGGCCTTGGCGGAAATAGCGAAAAAGAAACAAAATTAAAAGTATTAACAAAAAGTCGGAAATATTCATTTCTCCATCACTGACGAAGAGGGAAATGATTACGAAATAAACATTTCCGACTTTTTATAAAAATTAAAAATAAATATATGGAAATACCAGCAAAATTCAAAGACATTATAGAAAAAGTGGAAGCCATGAGCGTTTTGGAATTATCCGACCTCGTGAAAGTTTTGGAAGAAAAATTCGGGGTATCGGCCCAAGCGGTGGCCGTAGCGGCCGCTCCCGCAGCCGGAGGCGATGCGGTTGAAGAAAAGAGCTCGTTTAACATTGAGCTTAAAGAAGCCGGAGCCCAGAAAATCCAGGTTATAAAAGTTTTAAGAGAAGCGCTCGGCTTGGGGCTTAAAGAAGCCAAAGATATGACGGACAAAGCGCCGATAATGGTCAAAGAAGGCGCGGACAAGAAAACCGCCGACGAATTGAAGGCTAAACTTGAAGCCGCTGGAGGCGTTGTAACGCTTAAATAGGAGTGATAATATGGGAATATGAACACCGCTTTGGAAAAACTTTTTGGCTCTTCGGCCAGGGTTAAGATGATCCGATTGTTTCTGTCCAATCCGGAAAATGTATTCTCGCTGGAAGATGTCTCCCGCCGCGCCAAAGCGCCGACACCTGCGGCCAAGCGGGAGCTTTCTCTTTTTAAAGGGATGGGAATGATAAAACAAAAAGACGAGATAACGGAAGAACCTTGTTTGTCGCGGGGCAAACCGGTAAAACTTAAAGACGGAACGATAAAAACAAAAAAGAAAAAATTTAACGGTTATTTTTTAAACGCCCTGTTTCCTTTCGTTCACGCTTTGCGGAACTTGGTTCTTAACGCCGCTCCAGTGGACAAAGAAGCGATGGTAAAAGAAATAAACACGATAGGCAGAATAAAGCTCGTTATTTTTTCCGGCATCTTCACCAATCGCGAAAATTCGCGGGTGGACTTGCTTCTGGTCGGCGACTCTATGAAAGAAACAAAACTGGACAAGGTTCTTAAAAACATAGAAGCCGAGATCGGCAAAGAAATAGTCTACGCCGTGTTCAAAACGGACGACTTTATGTACCGGTTGGGGATGTATGACCGGTTTATCCGCGACATCTTGGAATACCCGCACGAAAAAGCGGTCAATAAATTGAACATCTAGCTTGCCCCGCTCGGGCGGGGTGAATCGGGGCAATTAGCTCAGTGGCAGAGCATTCCCTTCACACGGGAAAGGCCGCAGGTTCAATCCCTGCATTGCCCAAATAATTTTCCATTGAAATTTTTTCTCTCAAGAGCTATAATGCAATCGGTCATCACGGCGGCAAACTTTCTAGATTAAATTTTATTCTAGGGAGTCCAACATTTTGTCCCGCCGTGGCGGGACAGTGAGGACACCCACCTGGCTTACGCCTGGTAAGTTTGTCGCCGATGGCCATTCGGTTTTTTAAGGGACAATATGATTTTTGGTAAAAATTTCAATAAAATACTGGCGGCTTTTCTGTTTTTTCTTTTTATCTCGCAAATAATCGGGATAATTTTTTCTTTATATTGGAGATTTCCGTGGCTTGATAATATTATGCATTTTGTTGGTGGCGGAATCGTTGCCATGGGTATGATTTGGTGGACATTTTATTCCGCCAAAGTTTCGGCCGCAACCAGAAATCTGCCCAAATTTTATACGGCGATAATAATCCTCGGGTTTACGGCGCTGATGGGAGTTTTTTGGGAATTTTACGAACTAATTGTTGACAGGCTTATTACAAAAAATAATTACATTTCGCTTCTTCAGCAAGGCAGTCTGTTGGATACCATGAAAGATTTATTTGTTGACCTTTTGGGCGGAGCGGCGGCGATTTGGCGATTTTTTTATGAAAGAAAAAAATAACAACAAGAAAGTGAAAATATCGTTTTTCGGCGGAACGGAGGAGGTGACCGGTTCCAATTATCTTTTGGGAATAGACGGCGATGATTCTTCCGGCCGGGGCAAAACCAGAATTTTGGTGGATTGCGGATTATTCCAAGGTTCAAGAGTGGCGGAAGAAAAAAACAGCGACCCCTTTCCTTACAAACCGTCCTCCATTGATGCGTTGCTGGTCACTCACGCCCACTTGGACCATGTCGGGAGAATTCCCAAGCTGGTCAAAGAAGGATTCAAAGGAGAAATTTATTCCACTTATCCGACCAAAGATTTCGCCAAACTTATGCTCATTGACAGCCTGGGTGTTTTGGAAAAAGAAGCGAAAAGGCATAACGATGCGCGTCCTATTTATCAGGAAGAAGATGTGGAAAAGGCTATGAGCCTTTGGAAAGCCAAAAATTACGGGGAAAGTTTTGAGATAAACGGAGTAAATATTTTGTTCAAAGACGCGGGTCATATATTGGGTTCGGCCATAATAGAAATTACCGATTCCGATTCTGAAAGAGGAAAAGATAAGGAGAAAAAAAAGAAGCTGGTTTTTACCGGCGACCTGGGCAACTCCCCGGAACCGCTTATCAACCCCACGGAAGAGGTAAATGACGCCAGCTTTATGGTCATAGAAAGCACCTATGGAGACAGATTGCACGAAGATTATTCGCAAGCCGACTTGAAACTGGAAAGAGCCATAGAAAACATCGTCAAAAAAAAAGGAACGCTGATGATACCGGCTTTTTCTCTGGAAAGAACCCAGAGGATTTTGTACCAGATAAACGACTTGGTGGAAAACGGCAGAATCCCCAAGATAAAAATTTTTCTGGACAGCCCGCTTTCCATCAAAGCCACCGAGGTTTACAAAAATTACGCCAACTTGTATAACGCCGAAGCCAAAAATTCCCTTTTGAAAGGAGACGACCTTTTTGATTTTCCCGGACTTGTTCTCACTATGGAATCGGAAGAGTCCAAAAAAATACACGAGATCGCTCCGCCGAAAATAATCATTGCCGGATCGGGTATGTGCAATGGCGGAAGGATTGTTCATCACTTGAAAAATTATTTGCCAAGCAAAAACAACACCCTTCTTTTTGTCAGTTACTTGGCAGTCGGGTCGCTCGGCCGATTATTGCATGACGGAGAAAAGTTGGTCAGCATAATGGGAGAAAAAATTCCGGTGGAGGCCGAGATAGAAAAAATAGGCGGTTATTCGTCTCACGCCGATATTAACGGCTTGCTGGGATTCGCCGCCAAATCGGCTGATTCGTTGGAAAAAGTTTTTATAACGCACGGAGAATTGAAATCCAGCTCGTTTTTAGCGCAAAGATTGAGAGATTATCTGGGAATAGACGCCATCGCGCCAACCTATGGAGAAACGCAAGAAATTGAGTTATAATAATTTTATGGACGAAATACGACATCCTCATTTAAAGATAAAAATATGCGTTTCCGGAGCGGCTGAAACCGGCCATTGCGGTCTTAATGCTTTGGAGGCGGGTAAAGAAATAGGCAAGGAAATAGTCCGGCAGGGAGCCATTCTTGTTACCGGAGCCACTACCGGTTTTCCGATGTGGGCGGCCATGGGCGCGAAAGAAGAGGGAGGGATATCCATAGGCATTTCTCCGGCTCAAACCGAAGTTGAACATGTGGAAAAATACAAACTGCCTTTGGAATATATGGATTTAATAATGTTCACCGGTTCGGGTTATGCTGGAAGAAATTTGCAATTGACTAGAACTTCCGACGCGGTCATCGTCGGTTGCGGCAGAATTGGAACGCTCAATGAGTTCACTATCGCTTTTGAGGACAATAAGCCAATCGGCGTTTTGGAGGGCGATTGGCCGACCGACGAATTGATTAAAAAAATTCTGGACGAATCGCATCGCGGCAACGGAAAAGTCGTTTACGACAAAGATCCGAAAAAACTGGTGGAAAAGGTTGTGGAGTTGGTTAAAAAAGAGAAAATTCAGACAATCAAATGCCCCGGCTGTATATAAAAGGGATAGGAATGATGACAGGTCTGATAATTGGGGCTGGCGTTTTCGCTTTACCTTACGCGTTCGCTCAAGCGGGCGTTTTTTGGGGGACGGTTCATCTGGCCGTCTCGCTGTTTATCGTTTATCTCTTGCATCAATGGTACGGAGAAGTTTCTTTCTACACCAAAGGGAGGCATCGGTTTGTCGGTTATGTGGAAATGTATCTGGGCAAGAAGGCTAAATTTTTCAGCCTGCTTACGACGCTTGGCTCTTATTACTTTTCTTTGCTCATTTACGCCGTTATGGGAGGGATTTTCATGGCCAATTTCACCAGCTTGTTTAACGGGCATACCGTTGAATTTATGACCTTATTATTTTTCGCCTGCGGCGGAATGATGGCCTTGTTTAAGGTCAGTCGAATCGCCGAAATTAATTTTTATCTGACGGTGCCCATCGTGGGATTTATCGTTTATCTGCTGTTTTTTTCTTTTCCGCACATTAAAACGGAAAACTTTTTCTCGGACGGAAATTGGCTGATGAATAAAAACTGGTTTTTGCCCTACGGGGTCTGGCTGTTTTCCCTTGCCGGATTTTCGGCCATACCGCCGACGCGGGATATTTTTTTCAATTCCAGTATAAAAAGTTTTAAAAGGGTCGTTTCCATAAGTTTGTTTTTGGCGACGGTTGTTTATGCCATTTTTATTTTTTCCATTTTAGGAGTAAGTGGACAATTTACCACAGTGGACGCTCTTTCCGGCATAAAAACCGTAATGGGCGCCAAAGTGATGGCCATCGGCTCCATAATCGGCTTTTTGGCCGTGTTCACTTCTTTTATCGCTTTGGCGGTGGATATGAAAAGCATGTTCAGATACGATTACAAAATTCACAAGTTTCCGGCTTGGCTTTTGGTTGTCGTCCCGCCGGTGATTATTTATTTGAAAGATATCGGCGGCTTTATCAACATTTTGGCCGTAACCGGTTCCGTCGGTATGGGAATTTTGGGAATTTTTATAGTTCTGATGAGACACAAAATAGTCAAAATTTTAAAAACGGGCGACAAGGACGACTTAGTTGCCGAGATAGAAAGCAGGGAAATAAGAATAAGAAAAAAACTGGAAATAGTTATCCTAATCGGCATCATCTCGGCCGTCTTGTACGACATTTGGAATATAGTTTCCAGATTGTAATTCGGCACTTGGCGGTTAAACCGCCAAGTGATATTATTAAGGTATGCCAACAAGAAAAGCAGTATTCGCCAATAATGAATTTTACCATATCTTCAACAGGGGCGTTGATAAACGAAAAATAATTTTGGATCAAAATGATTCGGACAGGTTTTTAAAAAGTATTTTGTTTTTTAATTCTAAAAAGCCGATTGGCAGTATTTACGAAAAAACTTTCTCTCAAAACAAATTATCTCCATTTGGCGGTTTAACCGCCAAATCGGATAAATTGGTCAATATTGTAGCTTATTGTCTTAATCCAAATCATTTTCATTTTATTTTGGAACAAAAAATTGACGGAGGAATTAGCGAATTTATGAAGCGTCTCGGGGGAGGATATACTTGGTATTTTAATTATAAATATAAAAGAAGCGGAAGTTTGTTTCAGGGTAGTTTCAAATCTGTTTTTGCGGATAAAAACGAATACCTTTTGCATTTAAGCGCTTATATCAGTTTAAATAATCGTGTTCATAAACTTGGCGGTTTAACCGCCAAGTTGGCTAGGTCAAGCTGGAATGAATATTTAAATGACAAAAAATGTTTCTCTCTTTGCGCAAAAGACATAATTTTGAGTCAATTTAAAAATAGCGAAGAATACCGAAGATTTGCGGAGAGTTCTTTAAAAGAAATTTCGCGAAGAAGGGAGGAAGAAGAGATAAGTAAGATTATTTTAGAATAATTTATCACTTGGCGGTTTAACCGCCAAGTGGGCAAGTGATTATTTTTTACAGCAGAGGACTGAAAAAAAATAAAAAGCCTACCAAAACTTTGCGGGTTTTGGTAGGCTTGGTTTTTTACGGTTCGTTTTAATGTCGCAAAAATTTCTTCAAGGAACCTTCAGCTGTTTTAATGCACACATCTCCGACTCCAACAGATGTTGTGTCAAAATTAAGAGGACCAATAAGTCTTATTTTCTTTTCGTCGGCTAATGACTTTGTGACTATATATTTTCCATCATACATAGCCACCACTTCATACTTTTCACCGGCAGTTAAAACATTCAATGAAGTTGGTTTCCCTTTGTTCATATTAATAGCTGTTTGACTACGATAGGTTGTTAAGAGTAATATCTTAATAACTATGTTGCAAAAACTTCACAAAAACGCCAAAACAAATTACAGCATCAGAAAGGAAATCAAAGAAAGCGATTTATCCGTTTCCGCT
>Ga0209211_10000620_pt1 | contig 71420 bp, 64 predicted proteins | sample RifGroA2_FD_183992 | JGI IMG/M metagenome (GOLD analysis project Ga0209211, IMG submission 183992) | Groundwater microbial communities from Rifle, Colorado, USA - Groundwater A2 (SPAdes) (version 2) | ecosystem: Environmental > Aquatic > Deep subsurface > Groundwater | place: Rifle, Colorado... | reverse complement strand
CGGCCGTACTTGGCCGCGAACCGAGCCAGCCAGTGGAAGAGCGCGCCGCCGGCCAGGGCGCCGAGGCCGCCGCCGACGACCAACTGGAGCAGGAAGCGCGTTACGGAGAAGGTCGCCTCGCCCACGAAGGCGCCCACGAGAAAGCCCAGAGCGGCGCCGCCGAAGACCACGGCCTTGTGTTCGCGGTCCTTCTCCTCCTCGCCGGCCAGGCGCTTGGCCTCGGCGGCCTTAGCCAGCATCTTCAGACTGTTGCGCAGGGAGGAGGCGATGTCGGGCAGGGACTTGAGCAGGCTTACCAGACCCCCGAAGGCCACGCCGCCCGCGCCGATGTAGCGCACGTAGGTGCCGCGCAGTTCCGCCGTGGACATCGCGTCGATGGGGACGAGGCCCGGGGCCACGATGTTGTGGCCGCTGAGATAATGGATGAGCGGGATGAGGACCCAGTAGCCGAGCAGGCCGCCGGCCAGCATCACCGCGCAGATGCGCAGGCCCACGAGGTAGCCGACTCCCGCGAGCAAGGGCGAGATCTCATAGCCGAAGCCGGCCTGATGCAAAGCCGGCGAGGACCAGAACAGGGTGTCCTTGAAGAGGTTTAAACCCGACATGGCGAACTTGAAGAGGCCGCCGGCGAGGATTCCGGTGAAGACGGGCGCGGCGCTGGCGCCGCCCTTGTCTCCCGCGATGAGGACTTGGGCGCAGGCCTTCCCCTCGGGGAAGGGCAGGTTCTCGTGCTCGTGGACGACCAGCGCCTGGCGCAGAGGGATCATCATGAGCATGCCCAGGACGCCGCCGGCCGTGCCGAGCAGGAAGACCTCGGTGTTGGTCACTTCGCGTCCCATGAAGAAGAGGGCGGGCACGGTGAAGATGACCGCGGCGGCCAACGACTCTCCGTTGGAGGCGATGGAGTGCACGACCATGTTCTCCAGCACCGTGCCGGTGCGGCCGATGAGCTTGGGCAGGAGCATGCGCAAGACTCCCATCGAGATGATGGCCGACGGGATCGAGGCTGAGACCGTCAGCCCGATCTTCAGGCCCAGGTAGGCGTTGGCCGCGTTGAAGACGATCGAGAGGACGAAGCCCAGAATGACGGCCTGGATGGTGAACTCCGGGACCTTCGCGTTGTCGGCGACGTACGTGGTCAGCGGCACGACTTCAGTTTTTTCTGTCATAAGATCGAGATCGGGGTCAGGCTTTCAAATCTTTCAAATTCTCTAGGAGCGCAATAAGAATTTGAAAGATTTGAAAGCCTGACCCCATCCACATCCATCATATTGCGATGAGGGCGGCGTTGCTGCGGCGGTCCTTGAAGGGAAGGACCGGGCAGGCGGCCAGGTGTTCCGGGCGGGCTTCGGCCAGGGAGGGGTCCTGGGTGCGGCAGGAATCCTTGAGGTAGCGGCAACGGGGATGGAAATGGCAGCCCATGGGCGGTTTGAGAGGGCTCGGCACGTCGCCGGTCAGGATGATGCGCTTGCGGCGCTTCTCGATGGAGGGGTCGGGGACCGGCACGGCGGAGAGCAACGCTTCGGTGTAAGGGTGTTGAGGGTCGTTGAACAGGGTTTCCGAGTCGGCCGTTTCGACGATACGGCCGAGGTACATGACCGCGATGCGGGTGCAGAGATGGCGCACGACTGAGAAATCGTGGGAGATGAAAAAATAAGCGAGTTTTCGTTCCTGTTGAAGGTCCTTCAGGAGATTCAAGATCTGCGCTTGGATGGAAACATCGAGCGCGGAGACGGGTTCGTCGGCCACCACCAGTTCGGGGTCGAGGGCCAGGGCGCGCGCGATGCCTACGCGCTGGCGCTGGCCGCCGGAAAACTCGTGAGGGTGTCGCGTCAGGAAGGTCTTGGCGATGCCGCAGTCGTCCAGGAGTTTGGCGAGCTTCTTGGCTCGCGCTGCCGGATCTTTGTGCATGTCGTGGATGATCCAGGGCTCGGTGATGATGGACTCGACCGTCATGCGGGGGTTGAGGCTCGAATAGGGGTCCTGGAAGATGACCTGGATGCGTCTGCGCAGCTTGCGCAGGGCGCGGCCTGTCAGGGCGGACATGTCTACGCCGTCGAAAAAGACTTGGCCCGAGGTGGGCTCCTCTAGGGCCAGCACGAGCTTGCCGAGCGTCGTCTTGCCGCAGCCCGACTCGCCGACCACGGCGAAGCTCTCCCGGGGCATGACGGAGAAGGAGACGCCGTCCACGGCTTTGATCTCCGTCTTCGCGCCGAAGAGTCCCTTCGAGGCGAGGAATCGCTTGCGCAGGGCCTTGACCTCCAGGATGGGTCGATCGTTCATCGGTCTCCCCGCGACGTCTCGAAGCGGTGCGAACGCTCCTCGGATTCGTCTTCCGCATTCCAGCAGTTGGTCATGCGCCCGCCCTTGAGGTGGAACTGGGGCGGGTCCTGCGTGCTGCAGCGCTCCATGACGACGGGGCAGCGGGGCGCGAAAGGACAACCGGTGAAGCCGTCGCCCAGGTCCGGGGGTTGGCCGGGGATGGCGGCGAGACGTTCCTTGCGTTCGTAGATGGACGGGACCGAGGCGAGCAGGCCCTTGGTGTAGGGATGCCGCGGGTCCTTGAAAAGGTCGCCCACCGCCGCGTTCTCGACCGGGCGGCCGGCGTACATGACCACCACTTCGTCGGCCATTTCGGCCACCACGCCGATGTTGTGCGTGATGAGGATGATGGCCATTCGGTACTCGCGCTGGAGGTCCTTCATCAATTCCAGGATCTGCGCCTGGATCGTCACGTCGAGCGCGGTGGTGGGTTCATCGGCGATGAGCACGTCGGGCTCGCAGGAGAGGGCGATGGCGATCATGGCCCGCTGGCGCATGCCGCCGGAGAACTGGTGCGGGTAGTCGTGCACCCGTTCCTCGGGGTGCGGAATGCCGACCTTGCCCAGGAGGTCGGCGGCTTTGGCCCAAGCCTTTTCCTTAGAGACCTTCTGATGGAGGATGATCGCCTCGGCGATCTGCTCGCCGACTCGGAGCACGGGGTTGAGGCTCGTCATCGGCTCCTGGAAGATCATCGCGATGCGGTCTCCGCGGATGCCCCTCATCTCCTCCGGGGGCATCTTCAGGAGGTCCCGGCCGCGGAAGAGGATCTCTCCCGCCATGACCTTCGCCGGGGGCTGCGGCAACAGGCGCAGGATGGACAGGGCGTGAACGCTCTTGCCCGAGCCCGACTCGCCCACGACGGCAAGGGTCTTGCCGGGGTGAAGGTCGTAGGTGAGGCCGTCGACTGCCTGTACGGTCCGTTCGGGCGTGACGAAGTGCGTCCGCAGGCCCCGGACGGAGAGGACGGGCTCCACTAGATGGAGGTCGTGACCAGGCTCTCGGTGGAGAGCACTCCGGGGGCGGCGCGGATGTCGCGCACGATGACGTTCGAAAGGGTCGCGACGTCCTCTGTCTCGATGTCGAGCACGAGGTCCCAGCGGCCGAACACGGCGGTGACGTGCGAGACGCCCTTGATCTCCTTGATCCGAGCGAGCGCCACCTTTTCTTTGCCCGCCATCAGACGCACCAGCACGAGTCCAGTCACCATGTCTCGATGCCCTCCCGAGAGTGATTTAGAAATCGCAGTATATCAAAATATCCCCCCGACGCATTCCTCCTCGGATCAACTGGGGTATAATGTTCCCTCGGTGAAACGCACCCGACACGACGTCCTGCTCCTCCTTGCGGTCGCCGCGTTCTACGCCGCCGTCTTCCTGGGCCGCTACTGGTGGTTGTTCGAGACCAACCGCGTTGTGCGTCTCGAGGCGGGCGCCGCTGAACTCCTGCATTACGACCTGGCGGAACTGACGCTGACCTTCCGCGATATCGATCTAGACCGGGAGTTCCAGTCCGCCCCTCCCCGCGTTGAGGTTGTCCGCGGCACAGAGACGGTCACGACCGTCGGCGGCGTGCGCGAGACGGCCCTGCACCGCCGGGCAACGGGAGTGTGGACCGGGCGCTGGCCCGTGCCGTGGAACGCGCCCACGGACGAGTACCGTCTGGCGCTGCTCGGCCGTCCGGACCTTAAGGAACGCCTGCGCCCGGCCTCCTTCCGGATCGCGCGCCGTAAGCCTCATCCCTTGCCCCGGGATGGGTTCGTGGTCGCGACGCTCGAGAGCGTGATGTCCCTGGCGACGATGCGCGTCAAGGCGCCGGATGGGACCGAGCAGGATTGGCGCGGCCTGCTTGACTGGGCCCGGGAGGTGGGCGCGGACGCTGTCTGGGTGCTCGGCGGCCAGACGCCGGGGCTCAAGGACGGGCAGGTCTGGGTGGACACCAACCTCAAGCTCTTGCCGGACGTGGCCAAGGAATGTCATCGCCGCGGGCTCATGTTCGGCGTGTACGTCATGTATTCCCTGACCATGTCGGAGAAGAACAGGGTGCCGGGCTACGAATACGGTGTGGAGATCAAGGATGGGAGGTCGGTAGCCACGAGGGCGATCTCCATCCGCGAGCGCAAACGGCTCGACGACGTGGTCGAGTTTCTTAAGCCGTTCGTCAAGAACCCCGACGTCGACTTCATCGGCGTCGATTACATACGCAACGCCCTGGGCGGTTATGAACTGGTCGATGATTTCATCGCCGAGATGCCCGGAGTCCGGGTTCCGTCGGAATGGCTGAACCTCACCCGCGAAGAGCGGATGACTTGGTTGGCACGGAAGAAAATCATGCGCCGGGATATGCCGTTTGTGGAGTCCTGGCAGTGGTGGCGCGCCCGCCGTGCGGCGCTCATCGTCAAGGAGCTTAAGACGCGCCTCGACACGGATAAGCCGCTCTGGGCCTTCACGCTCACCTGGGACAAGGGCTGGCACCACGGCCAGGACCCGGTCATGATGAACGACGCGGGGGCGGACTATGACGCCCTCATGTTCTACGAGGCGGACAAGCCTCAATACGACATTATGATGAATGATTGGCACGCGTATTTGCGCCGGGGCGACGCGCAGGTGGTGCCGGGGGACATCTTCGACTGGGGCCTGCATCAGCAGGATCCCTCCGGCCCCGCCGAGTTCGGCCGCCGGATGCGTCTGGCCGTGAACGGCGTCTACGGCGACGGCCCCGCGCGGGCCGTCTTCTTTCACGACATGTCCCGGCTCGTCTGGGGCCGCCTCGGTCCCTGGGGCACGCGCGGTTGGGCCGATGAGGCTCTCAAGATTTCCCGCTACGTCAAATCCAAGCCTGCTTCGGAGAAGAGTAAATGATTATCCTTCCCGTCCTCGCCTTGTCGTTGAGTCTCTTGGCCGCGGCTGGCGCGCGTCCCGCGGCGGTCTGCAAGCCCCAGGCCGTGGCCAAGAAGATCGTTTTGGCCTTCCCGGACGGCGCGATCATCAAGGCCGACGTGGTGGACAGTCCCGCGACGCGCGAGACCGGCCTCATGTGCCGAACGAAGCTTCCTAAGGACTACGGCATGCTCTTCGTGTTCCCCGCCGAGATGAACGTGGGCTTCTGGATGAAGAACACACTGGTCTGCCTCGACCTCGTCTGGATCGGGGCCGATAAGAAGGTCACCGTGGTCGCCCCGCGGCTGAAGGCATCGACCGTGGACACCCCCGAGGACAAGGTCGCGCGCGCGGGCGGCAGGGGCCAGTACGTCCTGGAGCTTCCGGCGGGAGCGGCGAAAAGGCACGGCCTCAAGGCTGGCGACATACTGGACTTCGAGGTCGAGATCCCGCCGCGCTGACGCTGTTAAAATACTCCTTAGGCGTCGAAGCGGTAGCCGAAGCCGCGCACGGCGATGATCTTCTCGGCGGGGGGGCCCAGCTTCTGCTTGAGGTGGGAGAGAGTTACATCGATGACCTTGGTGGTCAGGTCCACCCCCGCGTCGTAGCCCCAGACATGCTGGAGCAGAAAGTCCCGCGTCAGCACGTGGTTCTTGCGGGAGATCAGGAACCAGAGGAGGTCGAACTCCTTTGCGGAGAGAGGCGACTCCTTGCCGCCGACCCAGGCCTTGCGCGCCTCGCCATCGAGCTTGATGCCCGACACTTCCAAAATTTTCGGCCCCTCGCCCTTGCCTGCTCGGCGCAGAAGGGCCTCGACGCGCGCGACGAGTTCCTCGGTGTTGAATGGTTTGGCCACGTAGTCGTCGGCGCCGGTGTGCAGGCCCGCGACCTTGTCGGCCACGTCCTTCTTGGCGGTGAGGATGATGACGGGGATCCTTTCCAGCTTCTTGTCGGAGCGGATCTCGAGCAAAAGGTCCACTCCGTCGCCGTCCGGCAGGTTGCGGTCCAGGAGCAGGATGTCAGGGGGCGATTTCTTGAGGCGCGCGCGCGCCTTGGCCAGAGAATCCACGGCCTGGGCGTCGTAGTCTTCCGCATTGAGGACATCAAGAATGAGGTCCGAGGTGGCCTTCTGATCCTCGACCACGAGAATCTGAGCTTTAATCATTGGGCGGAGTCTACTAAATTCAGAGCGGGATGTTCCCCCTGTTCTCCTGCGTGCCCGGCACGCGCTTGTCTTTGAGGAAGCGCAGGGCGCGAACCACCTTGTAGCGCATCAGCGAGGGCTCGATGACCTCGTCGATGGAGCCGGTGGAGGCGGTCTGGTAAGGCGAGGCGAACTTGGCCGCGTATTCGCAGGCGAGCGTGGTCCTCAGCTTCGCCTTGTCGTCATCGGTCTTGCAGGCCGCGAGCTCGCGCGAGTAGAGGATCTCGATAGCGCCGGCCGGTCCCATGACCGCGATCTCCGCGCAGGGCAGGGCGAAGTTGAAATCCCCCCGCATATGCTTGGAACTCATGGCGATGTAGGCGCCGCCGTAGGCCTTCCTTAAAATCACGGTGACCTTGGGGATCGTGGCCTCGGTGTAGGCGTACAGGATCTTGGCGCCGTGCCGGATGATGCCCCCGTGCTCCTGCTGGACGCCCGGCCAGTAGCCCGGGACGTCGACCAGCGTCAACACCGGGATGTTGAAGGCGTTGAGCATCCGGATGAAGCGCGCGGCCTTGTCCGAGGCGTTGATGTCGAGGGCCCCCGCCAGGTGCGCGGGGTTGTTGGCGACCACTCCCACCACCTCGCCGCCCATGCGGCAGAAACCGGTGACGATGTTCTTTGCGTAGGCGGCCTGCACTTCATAGAACTTGTGTTCATCGGCGATCTGCCAGATGATGTGGTGCATGCGGTAGGGGCGGCGCGGGTCCAGGTCGCACATCTTCTCGAGCAGAGGGACCTGGCGCCGCACCGGGTCCGGGTTGGCCACGCGGGGAGGTTTCTCCCAGCGGTTCTGGGGCAGGTAGGAGAGCAGCTCGCGCACCTGGCGGAAGCAGTCCGGCTCGGACTTGGCCACAAAGTGGCAGACGCCCGACTTGGAGGAGTGGGCCTCGCTGCCGCCCAGACCGTCGAAGGTGACCTCCTCACCGGTCGCGGACTTGACCACGTCGGGGCCGGTCACGAACATCTGGCTGATGCCCTCGACCATGAAGACGAAGTCGGTCAAGGCCGGAGAGTACACGGCGCCGCCTGCGCAGGGACCGAGGATGACGGAGATCTGGGGGATGACGCCGGAGGACCGCACGTTGCGGTAGAAGATCTCCGCGTAGCCGTCGAGGCTATCGACACCCTCCTGGATGCGGGCTCCGCCGGAGTCCAGGAGACCGATCACGGGCACGCGGTTCTCGTGGGCCAGGTCCATGATCTTGCAGATCTTCCGGGCATGGGCCCGACCCAGCGAGCCTCCGAGCACGGTGAAGTCCTGAGCGTACACGCAGACTTCTCTCCCATTGACCTGACCGAAGCCGGTGATGACGCCGTCGCCTGGGATATCCTTGTCCTTAAGGCCGAAGTCGGTCGCGCGGGTGGAGACGAGGAGGTCGAGCTCCTGAAAGCTGCCCTCGTCGAGGAGGTAGTGTATGCGTTCTCGGGCCGTGAACTTCCCGCGCGATTTCTGCGCCTCTACGCGCACCGGGCCTCCTCCCGCCATGGCCTTCTCCACGGCCGCGCGCATCTTCTGGATGCTCGGCGCCGCGGGCCGGGGCGCCTTGGCCTTCTTGGTCGTTTCTTTTTCCATGTTCAGTCTCCCGTAAAAACGACGGCGAGCATCGCGCCCTGGACTTGTTCGTAGGCTAGGCGCACGCGCGGTGAGCCCAGCTCGCGCCAGATCTCGGCAGGCAGGCCGGTGAAAGTCACGTCTTCCGCCTCGGGGCGCACGGCGCGCGCATCCGCGCCCAGGCCCAGGCCAAGAAGCTTGAGCGCGGCTTCCTTGGCCGTCCAGAGGCGCGCCTGGGCCTCGGGGGAGTCGGGCCCTGCCGAGCGGTTTTCTATCGGTGCGGACACGAAGGCGATCACCTCGGCCGGGCGCGCGACGACGGTTTCTAGATCCACGCCGACGCGGCGGCCGGCGCCGCCTACGGCGGCCGCGCCCCCTTCGGCGCAGTGCGTGATGGAGAAGGAGGGGGCTGCGGCCATGGCCCCCGGAGGCAGGCGCAGGAACGGCCGTCCCGCGTCGTCGTTGAATATTTCCAGCTCCCGCGGTTCGGCGATCCAGCCTTCCTCTTCGGCGAAGTGCTCGGCGAGGGCGCGCTTGGCGGCCAGGCGCCCCGCGAGGCGGTCGCGCAGGCGCCGGGGAGGCAGAGACTTCAGCTGCGAAAGCTCCTCAGCCGAGAAGCGGGCGCGGATCTCGGGCGGCAGAGCCTCAGCGCGTTCGGCCTCCTGGCGCGTGCAATAGGCGAGGCGGTAGGGCGGGCGGCCCTTATGCGCGGTCATCGACGTGTCATTATACTCATTCCATTCAACCTTGACACCCCGCTTCCGCATGGATAACATAGCCTCATGAACGGGTTCTGGACGGACGGCTGGTTCTACATTTCCTCGGTGGGCCTGCTCGTCAGCGGGGTCCTCTTCTTCGTTCTTCTCGGTCAATATCGCGCCGCGGCGGAGGCCGCCGACCGGGGCGAGCCCGCGGCGGAGCCCGAGACGCCGCCTTCGCCGGTGCAGCCCCTCTACGTCGAGGAGACGGCCGCGGCCGCGCGGGTCGTTTCGGCCCCTCTCAAGACCCCGAAAGACCAGATGCCCGCGCCCGAATCCTCCGACGTCATCAGCCCTAGCGTCGTCTATCTCCAGAACCTGCAGACCATCAAGACCCAACTGGAGGGATTGCACGGAGAGATCCTGGAACTGAGCAAGCGCGTCGACGCCGTTTCCGGCCGCGACGCAGCCCTCATCGAGCGCCTGAGCGACATCGCCCGCGCCGTTGAGGGCCTCAAGTCCGCCGCCGCGGCGGGCGCCACGGCGGCCCCCAAGCGCGCCCGCAAATTCGTTCCGGAGAAGGCTCCCGAGCCCGCGCCCGCGCCGGTCCCTGTCGAGAATCCGGCTCCCGTCGCCGAGTTGAAGATCGAGCTCGGGCCCGCCCCCGGGCCCTCCTCGAAAAAGCCGGCGGCTGCACCGCAGTCCGAGCCCGCGCCTGAACCCAAACCGGCGTCCTCTGCGGATGAGACTATGCGTCTTGATCTCACCGCCGCGATCGAGTCACAACTCGCCAAAAAGCCGGCCCCCACGATCGAGCCGGTCTCCCCGCCCCCTCAAGACACCGACGCGTCCGGCTCGGAGAAGCCCGCGCGACGGGGGCCCGTCTGGCCGGTCTGACCTCCCTCGCCGCACTGGTCCTGTGCGGACTGTCGCCGGCGGCATCCGCGGGGCTCCTCCCCAATGGGGCCTTCTCCTCCAAGGCCTCCGGGACCACTTCCGCCGCGTTCCTGAAAACTCCCATCGGAGCGCGCTCCGCCGCGCTGGGCGGCGTCCAGGCCGCCGACGCCTCTGGGGCCGAGGACATTTTCCAGAATCCCGCGGCCCTGGCGCGCCTGGAGCCCGAGTCCCCCTGCGAAGCGGCTATGGGCTACGACGCGCTCCTGGAGACCTCCTACCGGGGCGCCATGGCCTTCGCCCGGCCGCTGGGCCGCGCCGGCGCTCTGGGACTGGGCCTCGTCTACGCCTCGCAGGGCGCGCAGACCGCCTACGACGGCCGCGGCGACTCGACGGGGCGGTTCACCCCCCTGGACCTCTCCCTGGGCGCGGCTTACGCGCATCGCCTGGGCTCGGCCCTCCTGGGCGCGGGCTTCAAGCTCATCCGCTCGACTCTCGTCGACCGTAGCGGGATGACGGTCGCCGCGGACCTGGGCCTCGTCTTCAAGCACGTCGCGGACCTGGGCGATGGTCCGTTCGATGCGGGCGCCTCCGTCTCCAACCTGGGTCCTCCCCTCAAGCTGGGCGAGACCGCCGACCCCCTGCCCTTGCGTGCGCGAGCCGGCGGTGTGTGGCACCTCTCGAGCACCTTCGATGCCGCCCTTGACGTGGTCTTTCGGGTCGACCAGGATCCCTCCGCAGCCCTGGGCCTGGAGGCGCGCCTGCCCGCCTCCTCTTGGGGTTCCGCGAAGCCGTGGTTTGCCGCCCTGCGCGCCGGTTACGATCAGAATCGCGCGCGCGGCGTGGACGGCCTAGTCGGGATGTCGGCGGGCCTGGGGTTCGACTTCTCGACCCTGCGCGCGGACTACGCCTGGGTGCCGATGGGCGACCTGGGCATGACGAACCGCATTACCCTCGCCTTCCGCTTCTAGTCGCGTCGAACGGCGGCTAGAAGCGGTATTTCATGCCGGTGCCCACGGTGTGCGCATAGTAGTTGCGAATCGGATTGACTCCCAGGAAGATCGACGCGTTGCTTGCGTCGCGCAGGGCCACGTTGCTGTAGGCGAAGTCCGTGGCGTCGAACTTCTCATAGGCGTAGTTCGCCGCCAGCGTCAGGGACGCCGTCATCTTGTATTCTCCTGCCGCCCGCAGCGTCTGCAGCATGCGCTTGCTCGTCGGAAACGAATTGTAAGGGTCGGTCGCGGTGCTCGCCAATCTTCCGGCATACATGGTATCGAGGTTCTGTATCGTCGAAGTGATGTCGTAGCCGAGCATCGTCTTAAGCTTGGCTAAGGGCAGCCAGGTCATCGACAGACCGGCGATGTGCGACTGGTCCCTCATGCGGTTTTCCCACACGCTGCGCGGATCGCCCAACATGATGCTCGTCGATCCGGGATTTTCACCAGGCAACGAGTATCCGGTCGCGGAATTGCCGGCGCCGGACGTCTGGCTTGACTTCAGATAGCGGGTTCCCACGTCGTAGGAGTAATAGCCGTTGACCACGGTGTTGCCGATGACCGGCAGCGAGAAATCCAAGCCGACGGACTTGGTGATGTCCGAGGTGATGCCGAACAGACCGGGATAGACGAACGGGTCTCCTCCGGTCGGGTCGCCCTTGCCGAGGCGGTATTTGTCCTCGGTCAGTCGTGCGCTGAAGCTTACGTTGACTTCTCCGGGCGCCCACTGCACCTGCATGCGGGCCGTGTTTCGGTTGCGGTCCGCCACATCGATACGGCGCAGTCCCGGATGTTCGGTGAAATACGTCCGGTTGGTGACGGTCGAGAGAACCGTCGGGTATTCGGAAATGTCCATACCATTGCCGCGGCGCCCGCTCATCAGATAGGACATGTTCATGAACAAGTCCTTGCTCGGGCGGATCAAGAAGCCGGCCGAGATGGTGTCCTCCTTGCTTTTCGGAATCTCGCGGGTCTTCTTCTCGTATTTATGCGACAAATCGAGGTCTCCGGAGAGCCACGAGGTGATCTCGTAGTCGAGCTTCAGGGCGGTCTTGTCCTCGCGAAACTGCTCGCGGGGGGTGCGAGCGTTCTCGGAGTGCCAGACCTGGTCGAACACGGCCCAACCCGGCACGTCGTACTGGGTGGACTTGTTCTCCATGATGTAGGCGTCATGCGTGAGCGAACTCTTCAGCCAGGAGAGCGGACGGGAGGTCAGCTTGAACAGATAGGTATAGACGTCGATGCGGCCGTCCACCGTTTCCGAGGGGCGGTTGGCGGGGTCGAAGGCATTGAAGGTCAGTCCTGCCGCGGCCGCAACGGCATTGCCGGTATTCATCCCGGTGTTGATGGTGTAGGGCAGCATCTGACTGTTCGCCGTCCACCGCTGGTAGCCGCCCTCGAAGCTGAATCGGCCGTTCATCGGCAGGGCCGCCCCGCCCTCGAGCTTGAAGGCATGGGCCCGGTTGTCCGGGGCGTTGGCCAGAGCGCCCTTGGCCGAGCTGTCTCCGGCCGAGTACTGGTTGGAAGAGGCGTAGTTGTCGGAGTTGCGCTTGGGGTTATCCCAGAACAGGTTCGGAATATTGTTGTTGAAGTCCGAGAGCCTGTAGTTGAACGCCAACTGGTATTCCTTCTTGGCCAACTGCATGTCCAGGTAGGCCTCGTGGGTTTCCCAGTCGACCGGAGCGGCGAGCTCGATGGCGTTCGAGAAGCCGAAGGACGCCTCCTGCGCCTTCGTCCCGCGCCTTGTCCGCCTCAGCGAGCCGAACTCCACCATGAAGTCTTTGCCCGGGTGGAAGCGAAGGTCGACGTTGGCGCTCTCGATGTCGAAGCCGAGAGGGACATACGGCGCTCCGCTCAGCGCGGAGGAGACGTTCGTGTTGAAGCTGCTCTGCATGGAGGCGTTACGCCAGGCTCCGTCGAGTTTCATCGTGTCATTACCCGCATACCTGAAGGGCGAGCGCGCCTCATTGGAGAAGAGGTGAGGCATCTTGTCGTAACCGATCTCCCACGTCATCTTGCCGGCCTTGCCTCCTTCCATATTGAGGTTCTGGTTGTTGAGGCCGACGTTCGTGGCGTTGAATTCGAACATGTAGTTGGTCGTGTCGAACTCCACGCTGTAGCGTTCGAGAATGAGGCCGTTTGGAATTTCCCCATATTCGGTCGGATTTGCGCTCGGTGCGCCCAGGAAGGTCTTCTGATTGCGGTTCTGGACCTTCATGTCGATTTCTTGGCTGACCTCGGCCCACGCCTGCGCTGCATGAACCGACATGACCGCCGCAAGTAACAGTTTCAGGCGTTTGATCATAATTCTCTCCCCTGTATTACCGGTTAAGCCATTTGCCCGACGGATGGTTCGACCCGTGGATGGCGAAGTGGCAGTTCACGCAGCCCTTGTAGGCGAGGCGGTTCGAGGCGAGGTCGCTGACCGTGTTGCCGTACGCCGTGGCCGGATGTCTGCCGCCGACGTGGCAGCGCTGGCACAGCATGGGAGCGCGGGTCACGAGCATCTTCTCGTTGTGCGAGCCGTGAGGATCGTGGCAGGTCGCGCAGTTCTCTCGCGCGGGAGCATGGTCCCACATGAACGGTCCGCGTTTGTCTTGGTGGCACTGGTAGCAGGTCTCGGGCACGGTGTTTTTGACCAAGAGTTTGTCGGCGGAAGAGCCGTGGGGATTGTGGCAGCCGGTGCAGCCCATCTTGCCCTCGACGAGGGGCATGTGACCCGATTTGCGGATTTGAGCTTTCTTCTCGGCGTGGCACTGGTAGCATGATTCCGCCGGCGAGGCCTTCTTGAGCAGAGGAGCCTTGCCTCCGTTGACCTGGTCGGCGTGCATTCCGTGGCAGTTGACGCAGGAGACGTTCTTCATGTCGTGCGTGGAGCCCTGCCAGTGCATCCGCTTGCCTCCTTCATGGCACTGGAGGCAGACGGCGGAGGCTTGCGCTCCCTTGAGTTTCGCGGGATTCTTGATGGTCGCAAAGCCGGGTTCGCTCGTTTTGCCCCCGGCGGCGGCGTGCAGGGAGCCGGGGCCATGGCAGGTCTCGCAGCTCTTCTCAAACTCGATGCCTTTGGCGTTGGCCAAGGCTTTCGCGTGGATGTTCTTCTTAAACGACTCATGCGACGTATGACAGCCAAGACACGAGGAAGCTCCGATTGGTTCGGCGGTCTTTTCTTGGGCGGTCGCTCTGTTGACGAAGGCGACGGCCATCAGCGCGCAGAACGCCAGCGCGCTCATGATTTTGTTTTTATAAATCATTCTTCCCCCTCTTTATCTGCGGCCTTTCGGGCCGATTCGGCGTGACGCATAGATTCATCAGCCTACTTAGCAACAATCCTGCTCGCTTCCCTAATATGAACAGGATCGGGGCCTTGCTCATCTCGTCCTCCGGAGGACTTCCAGCATCTCGCGGTGGACTAGGCCGTTGCTGGCCAAAGTCCGCGCGCCGAGGCGCGCCGGGTCGGTCCAGGGACGCCCCGCGAAATCGGTCACCTTCCCCCCCGCCTCGGCCACCAGCAGCCAGCCCGCGGCCACGTCCCAGGGGCTCAATCCGTATTCCCAGAAGCCGTCCACGCGCCCGGCCGCGACCCAGGCCAGGTCGAGCGCCGCGGAACCGGAGCGGCGCACGTCGTGGCAACGCAGGAGGAAGGACTTCAAGCGCGCCAGATAGAAGTCGGCGCGCTCGGCGCGGTCGTAGGCGAAGCCGGTGACGAGAAGAGAGTCGGCCACGCGGCGGGTCCGGGTGACTTGCATCCTGCGCCCGTTCATGGTCGCTCCGCGTCCCTTCCCGGCCAGGAAGAGCTCGTCGCGGAAGGGGTCGTAGATTCCCGCCAGGAGGGGCCGGCCGCGCCGCAGGACGCCGATGGAGACGCAGGATGCCGGATAGCCGTGGGCGTAGTTCGTGGTGCCGTCAAGCGGGTCGATGAGCCAGAGGTGCTCCGCGCCCGTGTCGCGGACCCCGTCTTCCTCGGCGAGGTAGTCGTCGCCGGGGAAGGCGCCGCGGATCACGGCGAGGATCTCCTTCTGGCTTTCCAGATCCGCGGCGGTGACCAGGTCGGCGCGGCGTTTGTGTCGGTAGCCGACGCGGCCGAAGCGGCGGCTCAAGACGCGTCCCGCCCGTCGCAGGGCTTCGAGGAGGGCCTCTCGCCGTTTCACGCGCGGGCTCCGAGGGCTCGGGCGGCGGCCGAGGCGAAGGAGCCGGCGTCGGGACGAGGGGCGACGCCGGCGGGCGCTACGCCCAGGGCGCGCAGGGCCGCGGCCGTCGTCGGGCCGATGGCGACGGCCGCGACCGTCCCGAAGACCCGGCGCATCCGCGCGCGGCCCAACAGGCCCGCCGCGGACTTGACGGCCGAGGGAGAGGCGAAGAGCACGGCGTGCGCCCCGCGGGCGAGCGCCTCGCGCAGCCTGCGCAGGCCGGCCTTGTCGGCCGAGGTCCGGTAGGCCGCGGCCAGGGTCACGCGCGCGCCCGCGGCGCGCAGGAGCCGCGGGAGGGCCTCGCGTCCGCGCTCGGCGCGCGGCAGGAGGACGCGGCAGCCCCGAGGCAGTCGCAGAGAGGCGGCCAGGCCTTCGGCCCGACTGTCCTCCGGGATGACGGCGCAGGCCCAGCCGCGGGCGCTCAAGGCCTCGGCGGTCGCCGGCCCCACCGCGGCCACGACGCGGGGAGGAGCAGGGCGCTTGCCGATGATCCTCTTCGCGCGCGAGAAAAACATGTCCACGGCATTGGCGCTGGCGAAGACAACGGCCTCGAAGCGGCTCAGGCCACGAAGGGCCTCGTCGAGGGTCCGCCAGGACCGGGGCAAGACGATGACGATGAGCGGGGCGAAGACGACGCGCGCGCCCCGCGCGCGCAATGCCGCGGCCAGGCGCGCGGACTGGGCGCGGGGCCTGGTGACGACGATGGTCTTTCCTGCGAGCGGCTGCGTCATGCCCTTCATTCTATAATAATCCTTCATTTGACACCCCCCTCAAACGCGTGCGATAATAACCCCGTTCCTTTCCCTATGGGCTGGTTCCAGAAGAAACCCTCTCGGTCGCTTGCGCCGGACGCCGCTAAGACGTCTTCGTCCCGCGCGTCCAAGGGCCTGAAGATCTCGTCGCTCCTCTGCGATGAGACCGTCCTCTTCCCCGCCGAAGGCCAGGACAAGGCCGCGGTTATCGAGGCGCTGGCCCGGGCCGTGTGCCGCCGCGCCGCAATCGCCGACTGGACCGTCTTCTTGAACAAGGTCCTGGAGCGCGAGCAGGGCATCTCGACCACGCTCGACACGGGCCTGAGCTTGCCGCATGCGCGCATGGACGGCATCGACGGCATCCTGGCCGGGGTGGCCGTGCTCAAGACGCCCATCCCCGACCCGAAGCAGAGCGACCTCTCCATCCGCGTGATGTTCCTGTTCTTCTCCCCCAATAAGCAGGAGGCATTCTCCTTGCACCTGCAACTCCTGCGCGGGGTCTCCTCGCTCTTCCAGCCGGCCCTCATCGACCAGATCACCGCGGCCTCCACTCCCTCCGTAGTCCTCGAGCTGGTCCGCAAACTTGAAGCCTGAGCCCTGCCCGGGCCGGCGCGTCACCGAAGTCGTCGTGTTGAACACGGCGATGCTCACCTTCATCTCCTTCTGGCACGCGGGGGCGATCGTCCTCTGCGACATGGCCTCGACGGCCTGGTACATCGGCGGCATCGTGGAAACGGCCATCGGTCCCGCCGCTCCGTGGTTCATCGTCGGGGTGATGTTCTTCGCCGCACCCGTGCTGGCCCTCTACGTGGAGGGCTCGAGCATGTTCGTGCGCGGCGGGGTCTATAAGGTGGTGCGCGAGTCGATGGGCGGGACGCTGGCCAAGGTCTCGGTCTCGGCCCTGATGTTCGACTACGTGCTGACCGGCGCCATCAGCTCCGTCTCCGCCGGGCAATACCTGGCGGGACTCGTCAACTCCGCCTTCCCTCGATTGAGCATCCATTGGTCGGTGGATCCGAAGCTGTTCTCGGTCGCCTTCGCCTTGGCCGTCGTCGCCTACTTCTGGCGCCAGAACATCCGCGGCATCGAGGAGTCCTCCGACAAAGCGGTCAAGATCATGTCCCTCGTCGGGGTGATGGCGGTGGTGACTTTCGCGTGGTCGGCCTACACCATCGCGGTGCGCGGCTTCCACTGGCCCTCGTTCGAGACGAGGTTCACCCCCGAGTCCCTCGGCTGGCTGGCTTCCGGTCAATGGCACAAGAGGATTGGGTTGTTAGGCCTGGTGATCGCTTACGGCCACGCCTTCCTAGGCATGAGCGGCGTGGAAACGCTGGCCCAGGTCTACCGGGAGATGGAAGCTCCCAAGCTGGTCAACCTCAAGCGCGCCGCGCTCCTGATCTTCTTCTCCGCGCTCGTTCTGACCGGAAGCGTCTCTCTCTTGGCCGAGGGCCTCATCCCGGACGCCATCCGCGGCCGCTACACGGACAATCTCCTCTCCGGTCTGGCCATGTCCATGGCCGGGCCGCATTGGGCACTGCTCCTGCTCCAGGCCTTCGTCGTGTTGGTCGGCGTGCTGATCCTCTCAGGCGCGGTCAATACCTCCATCATGGGTTCCAACGGCGTCATGAATCGCCTCGCCGAGGACGGCATCATGCCCGAATCCCTGCGCCACCTGCACCCGCGCTTCGGAACGACGCACCGCATGATCAACACGGTGGTCGTCCTCCAGGCGCTGACCATCGTCCTGTGCCGCGGAGACATCTACCTGCTGGGCGAGGCGTATGCCTTCGGCGTGATCTGGAGCTTCGTCTTCAAGTCCGCCGCCGTGCTGGTCCTGCGCTTCAAGGACCGCTCCCCGCGCCTCTGGCGCTTCCCTCTGAACCTGCGCGCGGGCGGGTTCGACTGGCCGATCGGCCTGGCGCTGCTCTTCCTGACGCTGCTGGCGATCGGTCTGGTCAATTTCACGACGAAGAAGGTCGCCACCGTCTCCGGCCTCTCCTTCACCGCGTTCTTCTTCGTCTTGTTCACCATCTCCGAGCGCATCAACCGTCGCGTCGCCGCGCGCGCGAGCGCCGGGCACCAGGAGAAATTCAACCTGCGCCAGGCCGATGACCTCTCCGTCATCCGCGCCGAGATCGACAAGCCCAACCGCCTGCTGGTGGCGGTGCGCGACCCGAACAACCTCTACCATCTCAACAAGATCCTGGAAACCCTCGACTCGGAGACGACCGACCTCGTCGTCTTCACCTCCCGCATCCGCACCGGCCTGGGCCTCATCGATGAGACCGTGGTCATGGACCACGATGAGCAGAAGCTTTTCACCCGCATCCTGGAATTGGCCGAGAAGTCCGGGAAGTCCGTGACGCCGATGTTGGTGGTCTCCAACGAACCCTTCTACGCCATCACCCAGGCCGCGCAGGCCGTCGGAGCCTCGGAGGTCGTCTTCGGCGTCTCGGCCAAGCTCTCGACCGACGTCCAGCTCGAGCGCCTGGCCATGACCTGGGGTTCTCTCCAGCAGGACAAGAAACAGGTGCGTTTCCGCATCATCGGCCCGGGCGTCGAGCACGTGGTGGATCTCTGAGATGCCCGCGCGCAGGGTCACCAAGCACGGCGAGCGCGTCCTCAAGACGCCCTGCCCCCTCGTCGATTTCCCGGCGCTGAAGTCCGAGTTGCCCGCTCTGCTCAAGGACATGTGGGCCACGATGGCCTCGGCGCGCGGCGTGGGTCTGGCCGCGCCCCAGATCGGGTTGTCCCTGCGTCTGGCCGTCATCGACGTCAAGCCCGAGGGCAAGTCCCAGCGCCTCGTCTTGATCAACCCGGTGCTGCTCTCAAGCGAGGGCGAGCAGAAGAAGGAGGAGGGCTGCCTCTCTCTTCCCGGCGTGTACGCCAAGCTCTCTCGCGCCGCGCGCGTGCGCGTGCGGGCGCTCGACGAGCACGGCGAACCATGGGAGATGAGCGGCACGGGACTCCTCGCCCGCGCCTTCCAGCATGAGATCGACCACCTAGACGGCAAGCTCTATATCGACCGCCTTCCCTTTGAGGATCGTCTCAAGGTCCTCGACGTCGTCAAGGGCGTCAAGCCCACCTGGGACTAGGCGCGCGATGCTGAAAACCATTTTCTTCGGGACGCCCGAGACCGCCGTCGCCTTCCTGCGCAGGCTCGCCGCGCGCAGCGAGGTCCTTGCCGTGGTGTCCCAGCCGGACCGGCCTGCAGGGCGCGGCCTCGGGGTCCAGCCGACCCCCGTCAAGGCCGCGGCGCTCGAACTGGGCCTGAAGACCTTCCAGCCGGCGCGCCCTTCCGAGGTCGCCGAGGGGCTCAAAGCCCTCGCGCCGGACCTCGCCGTGGTCGTGGCCTACGGCCGCCTCCTGAGGCGCGACGTCCTGGATGCGCCGAAGCTGGGGACCCTGAACGCGCACTTTTCGCTCCTGCCCGCTTATCGAGGCGCCGCGCCGGTGCAGTGGAGCCTCGTTCGTGGGGAGAGGCGCACGGGCGTGACCTTATTCTGGCTCGACGAGGGCATGGACACGGGCCCGATCCAGTCCGTGATCGAGACGGACATTAAGGACGACGAGGATGCCCCGTCTCTCCTAGCACGGCTGACCGAGCTCGGCGTCGACCTCCTGGACCGCACACTCGCGGACCTGGAGGCCGGCCGGATCGTCCGCAGGCCGCAGGAGGGCACGGCGAGCCTTGCGCCCCTCATCAAACGCGAGGACGCCCTCATCGACCTGAGCAAGCCCGCGTCGGAGATCCACGCCTTGGTCCGCGGCTTTCGGTTGTGGCCGCGCGCGGCGCTCGAAAAGGGAGGCCCCCGGGTCCTGGTTTTGAAGACGGCCCTTCCGGATCTCGGCGACCCTCCGGGGACAGGGCGGCCCGGCCGCGTCCTGAGCGTTGAACGCGGGCGGGGTATTTTGGTAGAATGCGGGTCTCGCAGCCGTCTGTGGGTCCTCGCCGTACAACCTGAGGGAAAAAAGACGCTGAACGCTGCGGATTTCGCCAACGGCCTCCGTGTGGCCGAAGGTGATTTTTTGCCGTTCGTCAAAGACCTTTGATGACCAAGAGCGAGAAGGCGACGTACTGGGAGGCGACCGCCGTCATGGCGACCTTCCTCGCGTTCGCCCTTTGGGCCGTGAACTGGGGCCTAGCGGGACTCATCCATGGCCGCAGGACTCAGATCGTGCCCGACCTGAAAGGCCGATCCATCGCCGCCGTTCTCGACATTCTCGCCCCTTTGAACCTGGGCCTGCGCAAGAACGGCGTCGAGTTCGACGCCGCGGTCCCCATCTCCTCCGTCGTGCGCCAGGAGCCGCCGCCCGGCGCCGTCGTGCGCGAGGGAAAGACCATCCGCGTCATCATCAGCCAGGGCGGGCAGACCGTGCTCGCCCCCTCCCTGACGGGCCTGCCCCAACGCAACGCGGAGATGATGCTCCGGCAGAGCCAGCTCGTGCTGGGCGAGGTAAGCGAGGCCTACTCGCTCAAGTTCGAGAAGGGCATGGTCCTCTCCCAGGATCCGAAGGCGGAGACCAGCGTCGAGCGCGACGCCATGATCAACCTCGTCGTTTCCGGGGGCGCGCCGCCCGCGGACGTGGCGCTCATGCCGGACTTCCAGCGCAAGACGCTCGACGAGGTCCAATCCTGGGCAGCGGGCGCCGGCGTCAAGCTCGAGGTCAAGAGCGACCCCAGTTCCCTTTTCCCCAACGGGACCGTGATGACCCAGTTTCCCTCTCCGGACGCCGTGCTCTCCGGGGACGCGCGGGCGGTCGTGAGCGTGAGCGGGCGCAAAGGCTCCGCGCCTTCGGCGACGGCGTCCAAGATCTTCCGCTACGAGCTTTCCCAGGGCGGGTCGGACAGCCAGGTGCGCATCCTGATCTCGGACAAGTACGGCGAGCGCGAGCTCTTCAACGGCCTGCGCAAGCCGGGCTCGAAGATCGAGGTCCCGGTCCAGTCCGCGGGCGGAGCCCGCGTGAAGATATACCTGAATGGGATCCTCGTCGAGGAGAGGGACCTTTGATCGTGGCGGCCAAGACCCCGGTCGTCGTCCCCTCGCTCTTGGCGGGAGACCTCTCGCGCCTCGGCGAGCAGTTGGACTCCGTTAAAGCAGCGGGTTGTTCCTGGGTCTCGGTGGACGTCATGGACGGACATTTCGTGCCGAACCTGAGCTTCGGTCCCGACTTCGTCATTCTGGCCAAGAAGCACGGCTTCTTCGTGGACGCTCATCTCATGGTCGCCAACCCCGAGGCCGCAGCGCCCTGGTTCGCCTCAGCGGGAGCGGACATCGTCACGGTCCACGTCGAGGCGGTCAAGGATGTGAAGTCCGCGTTGCGGGGAATCCGCGCGCTCGGACGCAAGGCGGGTCTCGCGGCCAAGCCTCGGACGCCGATCGACGCAATCCTGGCAGTGCTCGACGAGTGCGACCTGGCCTTGGTCATGGCCGTCGAGCCCGGCTTCGGCGGGCAGAAGTTCATGGCCGACATGATGCCGAAGGTCTCCGCTCTGCGCGCCGCCGTCGACGCGCGCGGCCTCGACTGCTGGGTGCAGGTCGACGGGGGCGTCGGTCTTCTCAATATCTCGCAAGCCGTCGCGGCCGGGGCGGACAGCTTGGTCGCCGGCTCGGCCGTTTTCGGAGAGAAGGACCCCGTCGCCGCTTTTCGCGCGCTCGAGGCGAAAGCCCGGGCCGCAGACGGAGACTAGACGTCGCGCGGCGCAAGCCGCAACGGAGGAACACATGGCCGTCGTCATCAGGTTGCAGCGCACGGGCAAGCCGCACCAGCCCTATTACCGCGTGGTCGCCATCGAGAAGGCCCGCGCGGCTTCGGGCCGGCCCGTGGAGGTCCTGGGCACCTACAATCCCCGCGAGGAGACCGCGGGCAAGAAGATCGTCCTCAACGGCGACCGCTACGAGCATTGGATCAAGGTCGGCGCCCGGCCGTCCGACACGGTCTTCGCGCTCGTCAAGTCGTACAAGAGAGCCGCGGCGGCCAAGTAAGGCTATGAAAGATCTGGCGCTCTTCATCATTCAACGGCTCGCGGGCAAGCCCGAGGCAGCCTCGGTGACCGAGTTCATGGATGGCGATACCGCCGTTTTGAAGCTCGTCGTCGCCGAGGAGGACAAGGGCAAGATCATCGGCAAGCAGGGCAAGGTGGTCAAAGCCATCCGGTCCCTGGTGGGAGTGGCCGCGTCGAAGGCGGGCAAGAAGGCGGTCGTGGAGATCGACTAGAACGTGAGGATCGATTTCGTGACGCTCTTCCCGGATATGTTCGCGTCCATCATGGACGCGAGCATCTTGTTGCGCGCCCAGGAGAAGAGCCTGCTCTCCTGGGGCTGCGTGAACCCGCGCGACTTCTCCGAGGACAAGCGCCGCAAAGTGGACGATCGTCCTTTCGGAGGCGGTCCCGGCATGGTCATGATGCCGGGGCCCTTGGCGATGGCCGTCGAGAGCGTCATGACGAAAGGCGCGAAGGTTCTCTGCATGTCCCCGCAGGGCGATCCGTTCGATGACCGCAAGGCGTCCCGGCTGGCCCAGGAGACGCACCTCGTGCTCGTTTGCGGTCGTTACGAAGGCGTCGACGAACGGGTCATGCCGTTGTTCGACGAAGAGATATCGATCGGAGACTACGTGCTCACCGGCGGTGAGTTGCCGGCGATGGTCGTGGCCGACGCGGTGGCCCGCAAACTGCCCGGCGTGCTCAAGAAGGAGGACGCGGCCGAGAGCGAGTCTTTCGCCTCCGGCCTGCTCGATTTTCCTCAATACACGCGGCCGCGCGTCTGGCGCGGCCGCGAGGTCCCGGAGATCCTGTTCTGCGGCGACCATAAGAAGATCGCGGAGTGGCGCCGGCAGTCCGCCCGGTCCGCGACCAAGCGTAAGCGACCCGATCTGCTGTTGCGGGCGCCAAGTCCCAGGTAGATAAGAAGTCCAGGAGAACCGTATGATCGAGGTGCTCATATGATGGCTGCAATGGAAGAGAAGAAGACGACTCCCGAGTTTCGCGCTGGGGACACGGTCAAGGTGCACATGAAGGTCAAGGAAGGCGACAGCGAGCGCGTCCAGGTCTTCGAGGGCACCGTGATCAGCCGCCGCGGCCGCGGCGCGAGCGAGACCTACACGGTCCGCAAGGTGTCGTTCGGCGTCGGCGTCGAGAGGACGTTCCCTATCTCCACGCCTCACGTGGAGAAGGTGGAGCTGGTCCGCGCGGGCAAGGCGCGCCGCTCGCGTCTGTACTACTTGCGCGGTTTGACCGGGAAGTCCGCTCGTCTCGACGAACGCGAGACCGGCGAAGCCGGCGTCCAGCCCGAAGCGAAGCCCGCGGCCCACAAGACCGAGGCTCCCAGGGTCTCCAAGCCCGAGACCCACAAGAAGGGCGAGGGCGCCGCGGCCGTCGCCAAGTAGATTTTGGACGGCCGGCGTTTCGACGATGACGCGAGGCGGCGCGCCCCGGGCGCGCGTCTCGTGGGCGTCGATGAAGCCGGCCGGGGCCCCTTGGCGGGGCCCGTCGTGGTCGCGGCCGTGTCTCTGCCGGAGGACTCTTCTCCGGGATTGGACGAGGTCCGCGACTCGAAAATGATGACCCCGAGGAACCGGGAAAGGCTCTTCGGGGTCATCGTTTCCGAGGCCTTGGCCGTTTCCGTGGCTTGGGCGCATCCCGGGGCCATCGACGAATACAATATCCTGAAGGCGACCTTGACCGCCATGGGCCGTGCGTCGCGCCGCGCCGCGGCCAAGGCCGGCGGAAGAGCCTTCCTGGTCCTAGTCGACGGACCAAGCCGCATCCCCGACAGCGCGCTCCCTCAGGAGAAGATCGTGGGCGGGGATGCTCTCTCGCTGAACATCGCCGCCGCGAGCATCGTGGCGAAGGTTGTGCGCGACCGCTGGATGGCGCGCCTCGACCGCCGATATCCGGGCTACGGTTTCGCTCGGCACAAGGGCTACGGCACCAAAGCCCACCTCGACGCCCTCGAGAGATTGGGCCCCTGCGCGGCTCACCGCCGCTCTTACGCCCCCGTGGCGCGCTCCGTCTTGGAGACGACCAAGTGACGCGCATCGCGACCGGAAAGAAGGCCGAGGATATGGCGGCCGAGTACTTGCAGGCCAAGGGAATGATCGTGATCGAGCGCAATTTCCGCGCCAAGACCGGAGAGATCGATCTCATCGCGCGAGACGCCGATGAGATCGTGTTCGTCGAGGTCCGCGCCCGCGCGTCGAGCGGCTACGGGGGCGCGGCGGCCTCGGTGGACGCGTCCAAGCGCCGCAAGGTCGTGCGCGCAGCATCCGTCTGGCTCGCGGCCCGAGGCTGGGACGGCCCCTGCCGCTTCGACGTAGTCGCCGTGCAGGGCGGCAGACTCGAGCACATCCCGGGGGCCTTCGAGGCCGACTCCCGATGAACGAGCTCATCGCGGAGGTCCTGCCGGACGACAGGCCTCTCCCCTTCTGGCAGCACATGGGAGAGGTCCGAGATCGCTTGATCCGCTCGGCCCTGGCCCTCCTCGTCTCGACGGCGGCCGCCTATTTCTTCCGTTTCTCGCTCTGGGACTGGGCCAAACGTCCCTTCATCGCCGCCATGGCCCGGCGCCTGCAGGTTCCGGCGGCGACCCTCCAGCCCTTCGCCTTCACGGACCTGGCCGAACCCTTCTTCTCGCTCATGAGGCTTTCCTTCTGGGCCGCGGTCTTCGCGGTCTCCCCTTATCTGTTCTACCAGGTCTGGACCTTCGTGCGCCCGGCCCTGAGGGAACGCGAGAAGAAGATGGCTTCGACCTTCGTCCTGGTGACCAGCGCCTGTTTTATTTCTGGCGCGGTGTTTTCCTACTTCGTGATCTTCCCCATCTTGGGCGACCTCCTCCTCGATGAGGCGGTCAAGGCCGGCCTGCGCGCGAACCTGCGCCCCACCGAGTATCTCGATCTTTTCCTTTATACCGTGGCGGGCGCCGGGATCTCCTTCGAGGCGCCGGTCCTGTTTTACTTTCTGGCGCGCTTCCGCCTGGTGACCTCGCGCTCGATGCTGCGCTATTGGCGCGAGGCCACCGTCGCCATCCTTTTCGCGGCGGCCTTTCTCACGCCGGGCGACGTGATCGCGACGACGATCCTCTTCGGCGTCGTCCTTCTCGGCCTCTACTTCGTCTCGACGGGCGTCGTCTGGCTCGTCGAGCGGTCCCGCCGCGGCGGGCCGACTCCGGAGTAGGCCGCCTGGCGTTCAGCCGAGGTTCTTGAGGCAGGCTTCGGCGACGGCGGCGGCGGTCAGGCCGTACTTCTCGTAGAGCTCTTCCGGCGTGGCCGACTCCGCGAATTCGCGCAGGCCCAGGCGCACGACCGGGACCGGGGCGCCGCGCTCGCAGGCGGCTTCGCAGACGGCCGAGCCCAAGCCGCCGTTGACGTTGTGGTCCTCGACCGTCACGAGGCGCTGGGAGTCCTTGGCGAAGCGCGCGACGGCCTCGCCGTCGAAGGGAGACAGGGTCGAGGCGTTGGCCACGCGCACGGCGAAGCCCTTCTTCTCCAATTCCTTGGCCGCCGAAACCGCGTGCGGCACGGGGCCGCCCGAGGCGACGATGGTCGCCAGATATTTCGCCGGTTTCTTGGCGGGTTCGAAGACCACGTCGATCTTATTGAAGCCCCACTTGTAGTCGGGACCATGAAGATCGGCCATCTTCTGGCGGGTGAGGCGGAGGTAGACGGGGCCTTCATGAGCGAGCATCCAATAAACGGCCTGGCGCGTCTCCTCGTGGTCGGCCGGCTGGAGCACCACCATGTTGGGCAGGGCGCGCATGGCCGCCATGTCCTCCAGGCCCATCTGGGAGGTTCCGTCCTCACCGATGCCGATGCCCGCATGGGTGCCCACGAGCTTCATGTTCGTCTTGTTGTAGGCGGCCGAGATGCGGATGTTCTCCAGGCGCCCGATGAGAAAGCAGGCGAAGCTGGCCAGCACCGGGACCTTGCCCGAGAGGGCCAGCCCCGCGGCCACGCCGATCATGTTCTGCTCGGCGATGCCCAGCTCCAGATGGCGCGCGGGATACTTCTTCATGAAGGCCTGGGTCATCGTGGACTTGGAGAGGTCCGCGTCCAGGACGACGAGGCGAGGGTTGTCCGCCGCGGCTTCCAGGATGGTCTCGCCGAACGACTCGCGCGTGGCCTTAGCCATGCCGGATATCCTCGACCGCCTTGTCCGCGTCGTCTTTTTTAGGCGCGCTGCCGTGCCAGGCGATGTCGTTTTCCATAAAGGAGACGCCCTTGCCCTTGATCGTTTTCGCGACGATCGCGTGCGGCTTGTCCGCGCATTCCTGCGTCCGCGCGAACGCATCCTCGATCGCGGCGAGGTCGTGGCCGTCCACCGACCGGACGTCCCAGTTGAACGAGCGAAGCTTGTCTTCGAGCGGCTCGATGCCCATGACCCAATCGACCGGGCCGTCGATCTGGCCGTTGTTGTGGTCCACGATCGCCACGAGGTTGTCGAGCTTGAACTTGGGGGCCGCCATGAGGGCCTCCCAGCACTGGCCCTCCTGCAGCTCGCCGTCGCCGAGCACGACGTAGGTCTTCCAGGGGGCCTTGTCCATCTTGGCCGAGATCGTCATCCCGAGGCCGACCGAGAGGCCCTGGCCGAGCGAACCGGAGGAGAACTCGATGCCCGGCAGTCGCAGGCGGTCGGGATGGCCCTGGAGAGGGCTGCCGAGCTTGCGCAGGGTCATCAACCGTTCTTTGGGGAAATATCCGCGGTAAGCCATGACGGTATAGAGCGCGGGACAGGCGTGGCCTTTCGACAGGATCAACCGGTCACGATCCGGCCAGTCCGGATTTTTGGGATCGTGCTTCAAGAACTTCCAATAGAGAACGGCGAGCAAATCGATGACCGAGAGGGAGCCTCCGGGATGGCCGCTGCCGGCCGCCTCGATCATGCGGATGACGTCCACCCGCATGTCTCGGGCGAGGGCCTTCAGGTCCGCGGTCGCGATGGGCATGGAGAGATTCTACGAAAATCCGCGCTTCTTGCGGCGATGATCGCCCGAACCGCAGTCCTTAAAGTCCTAGGTGCCGTCGGGCCTTCCGGCTCAGGCGCCGTCACGGATCATGATTTATAATGAGTTGTAGGGAAACTCTGTAACTCGGGGAATCGGCCCCGGGGCATCCACGGCCCGACCTTAATCGGGTGAAACCAGAGGCTCGCGGCGTGACTGCGCCCGGGCCGCTGGTTTTTATTTTGGGGAGCTTATGAAAAAAACGGCGGACCTCGCGTTGAAAGCCCTGCTTCCGGTCCTGTTTTTAGCCGGCCCCCTGCGCGCCCAAAGCGACGCCGGTTCCGAAACCAGGACCACGTTCAAGGTTCATGAACCGGCGGAAGGCAATAGCCTCTATGTCGGTCATTATGGGGAGACCTTCCAATATTCCTACGGCTGGGTGGTTTCTGCCAGCATGCGCGCGGAGACGGAGTTCGTGCGTCTTCAACCCCGGCTCAGTCGCAGCGATGAACTTCTTGAGCGGTATCCTAGGGCGGGAGTCAAAGCGGAGTCCAAGCTGTTGAAGGATTCCGACTTCACCGCGGAGAACTTCACCCCCAAAAATCTTCTGGAGTTGGTGGTCATCCCCAAGGACGCTCCCGGCGGGTATAAGAGTCTTCGGAAGATCCGCCGCGCCAAGGAACGGGAAATGTCGGCGCATGGGCTCGACTACGAGATCGGCGACCGATGCGGCTACGGACTGCAATTCCATTTTCCGCCCGAGAGTTTCCAAGTCTGGATCAAGCGCCCTTACCGCTTGTTCCAGTGCTACTCGGAGTCGCCGAAGGCCTTTTTCATCCTGACATCCGGCGATCCCCCGATGAAAGCCGCCGACCAAGCCGGGCTCCTGATGAACCGTGAAACGGTCGAATTCCATCTCTCCAAGTACCTTTCCAGCGTCAACCCGCCGGAGAAGCCCGAGATAGACCTGAGGGGCTTCCAGGGCTTCTGGAGAGCGTGGTTGTTCATCAACGGGCCGCTGCTCCTGCTCATGGCTTTGCCCGGATCGAATCGCTTTCTCCAGCGCCTGAATTTTATCGGCTACAACCTCGTGCTTTTCATCAACATATCGGGGTTGATCGGTTTCCTCATTCCGTGCATTTCCTATGGCGCCGGCTGGGGAACCTGGCGGACCGGAGATCTCATGTTCGCCGCGCAGTCGATTCTGGGACCATGGATCTGCCGGTCTATCGCGAAGCGTTTCCACAGCGCCGACGCAAAACGCGTTTTCTGGTGGAGTTGGCTCGCGGCGGTTCCACTTGTCGCAATGGATCTTTATAACTATTTCCTCCCAGTTCCGCCTGCTGCGGTTTTTGAGATCATTAATCTTAGCACCATCGCATTCGCTATGACCGGCATGGCCTTCGGTCTGATCTTCTCCCTCGTCGTGACTCTGCCGGATCGAGGCAAGACGGAAAACGCGGGACCGCTCCTGATTTTGCTCCTCGCCCTCGCCGCGAGTCCCGCGCTGGCGAGCGAGCCATCGGATGCCGAAGCATTGGCATCAACGCCCGCCCAATTGACGAGACGTTTGCTGCATGAAAGCAAGGGAGGTCACGACTATCGGAGAGACGCGGTCGAGTCCCTCAAGCAGCTCAATGAATATTTCGACAGGCAGCGCGTCGAAGTCACGGGACTGGGGTCGTCCGATGATACATACGAGACGTTCCCGGAGATGTTCGACGGTCAAGTCAAACCGTCCTTCTTCGCCGGCAAGCTCAATGTGACATCTTGGCAGAAAGTCCAACGCCTACTGAGAAATTTCTCTGGCGTGACCTTCACCGATGACATCAATAATTTCATGACGGACAATAACGGCAACCTGAGCGACCGCGGCAAAGAAGTCTTGAAGGAATATGGGAAACTCAAGATCAATGAGATCGTCGCTCATAGCTGGGGGAGCGAACTCATCTACAACGCCATCCTCAGCGGGTATATCCAGCCTCCGAAGAAATTGACCGTGATCGGCGTTCCCGACAATCTTCTGGAAAAGTGGAATCTGCTCGCCGGTTCACGGGGACGGAGGTCCATTTTTGTAGAAGCAAGGATGATTACGCGGCGATGTGGGGCGCGAAGGTCTCGGAGGTGGCGAACCGGTTAGCGAGCCCGTGGGCGCCGAGAGGAGATCTGCTGTCTCGATGGGTCGATTACAGCGGGACGCATCGCGGCCATGGCTCCATGGACTGGTCGGCCCACGCCATCGTGGAGGATGTCGATACGATCCCGGGCTTATTGGGGCACGATAGACTCGCATACTATGGTCTGTTGCAGGAGCGTGGGATTCTGAAACAAACTGTTCACGAGCTCAACCGGCTTCAAGGCCGGGCGGTTGAAGTTGAAATCACGCGCCAGAAGGATGCCGACTGGAGCATCTACTATAATCAGGCGCTCAACCTGATCGCCGATGCAAAAAAACGCCAATCGGCTTTGCAAGAGGCCGCAGTGAGGCAGCAGGAATGGGCCAGGCAACTTGAAAGAATTCGAATGCGGGCGGATATCCAGAACTCGCTTGACATCATGCGGCAGATGGTCCAGTCCGCCTGCCGCGATGACTCCGGTCTAACCGCCGATGACAGCAGGAATTTTTTGCTGGCATTCGATCGTCTCTTCAACTACGGGACGGATGAGGGCTATCCTCCCAATGCCGCTCTCAATGGGCTCTCAGGCTGCGCATGGGATTTGCTCCATGAACTGCTGCAGGGCAGCCAACGCCTCGATCCGGGTGGCGCCGAGCCCGCGAATGAGATGGCTCATCAGGCTTACCGGCAATATCATCAGACCGACGACGTCGATGTCGACGGCGATCCCGGTCCGTCCCCGCGCGGATGCGGCAATCGCCAGCCGGCTTCCAACGGATGGGGAAGCGGCAGCTATCGGCCCTGCCCCTGAAGCGGAGGCGACCGCGCGATGTGATAGAATCTCACCGTATGGAGATCAAACAGTACGTCGGCTCGATCCGCTCCGCGACGGCCTACATCAAGAAGAAGGCCCCCGGTTTGCGCCCTGAGATCGGCTTCGTCCTGGGTTCGGGCCTGGCCAAGGCCGTTCCCCCTCTCCAGAAGACGGTCACCATCCTCTACAACGACATTCCGGGATTTCCCCGCACCACCGTCCCCGGCCATGAGGGCAAGCTGATCCTAGGACGAGCCCACGGACGCACGGTGGCCGTCATGCAGGGACGTTTCCATTATTACGAGGGTCACGCGATGGAGTCCATCGCCCTGCCCGTGCGCGCCATGGAGTACCTGGGCCTCAAGTCGCTGATCGTGACCGCGGCGGTCGGCTCCATGCGCGAGAAGATCAAGCCCGGCCACTTCACCGTGCTGACCGATCACATCAACTTCATGGGCCGCAACCCTCTCCGGGCGTTCCATGAGGAAGAGTTCGGGACCATGTTTCCCGACATGACCGACGCCTACGACCCGCGTCTGAGCCGGATCATCCTCTCGGTCTGCCGCAAGCGCAAAGTCGTCTCTCACCAGGGCGTCTACCTGGCCGTGGGCGGCCCCTCCTACGAGACCCCGGCCGAGATCCGCGCCTTTCGCGCCCTCGGCGGCGACGTGGTGGGCATGTCGGTCGTGCCCGAGGTCGTCCCCGCGCGGCAGATGGGCGTCGCCACGGCCGCGCTCGTGTGGACCTCGAACATGGCCGCGGGCCTGCCCGGCTCCATCCAGAACCACGGCGATGTCCTCGCCCTCGGCGCCCGGGTTTCCGATGCCCTGCGCGCCGTCCTCTCCGACCTCATCCGAGAGATCTAGGCCGGGCATGATCTTCCTCGACCTCATCGCCAAGAAGCGCGACGGGGGCCGCCACACGCCCGAGGAGCTGGCCTTCGTCGCGCGCGGCGCGGCCCGGGGTTTGGTCCCCGACTACCAGCTGGCCGCCTGGCTCATGGCCGTGGTCTGCCGGGGGATGGATGAGCGCGAGACCGTCGAATTCACCCGCGCCATGGCTTGCTCAGGGAGATCCCTGGGCCTGGACGGCGTCGCGCGTCCCAAAGCGGACAAGCACTCCACGGGCGGAGTGGGCGACGGCGTCTCCCTGGCCTTGGCGCCGCTGGCCGCGGCTTGCGGTTTGGCCGTGCCGATGATGTCGGGCCGCGGATTGGGGCATACCGGAGGCACGCTCGACAAACTCGAGTCCATCAAGGGCTTCAAAGTCCGGCTGGGGCTGGCCACCATCCGCCGCCTCGTGCGCACGCTCGGCGTGTGCATGTTCGGCCAGACCGGCACGCTGGCCCCCGCCGACCGCACCCTCTACGCCCTGCGCGACGCGACCGCGACCGTGCCGGCGCGACCCCTCATCGTGGGCAGCATCCTCTCGAAGAAAGTCGCCGAGGAGCTGGACGCCCTGGTGCTCGACGTGAAGGTCGGCTCCGGGGCGATTTTCCGCGACGCGCAGAGCGGCCGGAAACTCGCGCGCGCCCTGGTCAAGACCTCCAAGGGCCTGGGTATGCCGACCGTGGCCGTGCTCACGGCCATGGAGCAGCCGCTGGGGCGCTATGTGGGCAACGCCTTGGAGATCCGGCAGGCCCTGATGATCCTAAACGGCGATGAGACCTCCGCGGACTATCTCGAATGCCTTCTCACCATCGGCGGCTGGATGTTGAAGCTCTCCGGAATGGCGAAGACGGCGGGGCAGGGCGCCGCGATGATGCACGAGCGGATCAAGGACCGGTCGGGCCTGCGGCTCTTTCGTGAGATGGTGAAGGCCCAAGGCGGAACGACTTCCGTCGTGGACGACCCCTCCCTTCTGCCGAAGGCAAAGCGCTCGCGCCGGATCCTCTCGACTATGGACGGATACATCACGCGTCTCGACGCCCGCCGAATCGGTCACGCCGCCGTGCTTCTTGGGGCGGGGCGCGCCTATCAAGAGCAGGAACTGGATTACGGAGCCGGCTTGGAGTTGATCCGGAAGGTCGGTGATCATGTCAAAAAAGGCGAAAGGATCGCGGTGATCCATGCCGCCGATGAGGCCAAGCTCACGCTCGGCGAGAAGAAATATCGAGAGGCCTTGAAGGTCGGTCCGAACCGCCCGCGCCAGTCGCCCGTCGTCCTCGAGATATTGAAATAGGAGACGCCATGCCGAATCTTTTCGTCAGCGATCACCCCCTCGTCGCCGACAAGCTCGCGCGGCTGCGCGACAAAGAGACCAACTCCCAGGGCTTCCGCCGCCTCATGGCCGAGGCGGCCATGCTTCTGGGCGGCGAGGTCTTGAAAGGCGTGCGCACTCGCAGGGCCGCGGTGCAGACCCCCCTCAAGAGCGCTCCCGCCGTCGTGCTCGACCAGCCCCTGGCCTTCGTCGCCGTCCTGCGCGCGGGTCTGGGCATGACCCCGGGTTTGCTGGAACTGGCTCCCCAGGCCAGCATCGGTCATATCGGGCTTTACCGCGACGAGAAGACGCTCAACCCCGTGTGCTACTACGTGCGCCTGCCCAAGGACTTGAAGGACCACTTCGTCGTTCTCTGCGACCCCATGCTCGCCACCGGCGGCTCGGCCGCGGAGTCCATCCACATCCTCAAGACGGACGGGGCCAAGAACATCGCCCTCCTGACCCTCCTCGCCTGCAAACAGGGCGTGGCCCGCATCCATCGCGACCACCCCGACGTGCCCATCTACACCGCGGCCGTGGACCCGGTCCTCAACGCGAAGGGCTACATCGTGCCTGGTCTGGGCGACGCCGGAGATCGCCTCTTCAACACCTAGCCTTACTTCGCGCGCTTGGCGTTCTCCGCGTCGAGCCAGATCTTCAGCGGAGCGAAATACTCCGTGATGGCGTTCGCGTCCATCTTCCGGCTTCCGGTCATGGCCTCCAGCGCGTCCGGCCAGGGGCGGCTGGCGCCCATGGCCATCATTCGGTTGAGCCGCTCCCCGGCCTTCTTGTCGTTATAGAAGGAACAGCGGTGCAGGGGGCCGATATGGCCCGTCTGCTCGCATAAGGCGCGATAGAATTGGAACTGTAGGACCTGGGCCAGGAAGTAGCGGGTGTAGGGCACATTGGCCGCCACATGGTACTTGGCCCCCGGGTCGAAGTCCGCCTCGCTGCGCTCGACCGGAGGCTTGACCCCTTGGTACTTGGCGGCCAAGTCCCACCAGGCCTTGTTGTAGTCTTCCGGCTTGACCTCGCCGGAGAAGACTTTCCAGCGCCACTGGTCCACCATCAATCCGAAGGGCAGGAAGGCCGCGCGCTCCAGGGCCATCTTCATGAGCAGTCCAAGGTCTCCCTCGGCGCCCGGGACCTTGTCGACCAAGGCGATCTGCTTGAGGTATTCCGGCGTGACGGAGAGCGCGATGGTGTCGCCGAGGGCCTCGTGGAAGCCGTCGTTGGCGCTGCCGCGCAGCAGGAAGGGCTGCGCGGCGTAGGCGCGCTGGTAGAAGTTGTGACCCAGCTCGTGGTGGATTGTGACGAGGTCCTCGGCGTTGGGCTTAATGCACATCTTGATGCGCAGGTCCTGCGAGTCCTCCACGTCCCAGGCCGAGGCGTGGCAGACGACCTCCCGGTCGCGGGGCTTGGTGAAGAGGGACCGCTCCCAGAAGGTCGGAGGCAGGGGCTCGAAGCCGAGCGAGGTGAAGAACCTTTCGCCCATGCGCGTCATCTCCTTCTCATCGGTCTTGCGGGCCTCCAGGATCTTGGTCAGGTCGTAGCCCGGGTCCGAGGAGGGCGGCGCCACGAGAGGGTAGACGTTCTCCCAGCTCTGCGCCCACATGTTGCCGAGCAGGTGCGCCGGGATGAGCCCGTCGTCGCCGACCGCCTCCTTGCCGTACTTCTCGATGAGGCGGTGGCGGGTATAGGCGTGCAGCGAGGCGTAGAGGGGCTTGAGCTGTTCCCAGAGCCTCTCCAGCTCCGCCGTGAACGCGGTCGGGCTCATGTCGTAGCGTGAGCGCCAGAGCACGCCCGTGTCCGCGAATCCCATGCCGCGCGCGCCCTTGTTGGAGAGCTCCACGAAGCGCTCGTACTTCCTGCGCATCGGCGGCGAGACCGTCCGCCAGCCCTTCCAGACCTCGAGCAACTCCTTCGGGTCGCGGCTGTCGCGCAGGATGTCCTCCATGTCCGGCAGGGTCAGGCATTTGTCCGCCGCGCGGCACCATTTGCCTTTGCCGTACTCGCCCTGGAGCCAGGCCTGGATGTCGGCGAGTTCCTTCTGCTCCCGGGGGTCCTCGGGCGCGGGCGCCGAGACCGAGAGCTTCAGCAGGAGGATCTTGCGGCGCACGTCCGCGGGGAGGTCGAGCTTCTCGTGCTTCAGGGCTTCCCCGGCCAGCTTCGCCGTTTCGACCGCGTAGGCCAGGTCGGCCGCCGCCGCCAGTTTCTCCGTGTCGTAGATGATGTAGGTCGAGTACGCCCAGTTGGCGAAGTTGTCCTTCGTGTTGAGGTCCTCGAGGGTCTTTTCGGCGCGTTCGATGAATGCCTGGGCTTGCGCCACGGTCGGCGCGGGCGCGGCGGCGCGGGCCGCTGCGGCGGCGAGCAGGGCGGCGAAGGCGAGCTTGACGGTCATCGGGGGTCTCCTGGATGCGGGCTTGGGTATAGTATGAAAAAAAAGAAAGCCCCGAGGGGTCGGGGCTTTCCGGCATCGCTGGTTATGGTGAGGCTCGGCTCTTAGGCTTTATTGCTTGCGCACTTGTTGGGCCACACGCAGGGCTGGAACTGAGCGATGGTCTGCGCGCACTTGTTGGGCCACACGCAAGGCTGGAACTGGGCGACAGGCTGTTGCACGCACTTGTTGGGCCACACGCAGGGCTGGAACTGGGCCGTCTGCGGGACGGGAGCGGCGTTCATCATCGTGACCGTCAGTATCAGGCTGAGCATTGTTTTTCTCCTTGTCCGTCTAAATCGTTTTTGCGACAACGGCAGTGTAGCGCGTCAGGGTTGCATGACCCAATGAGAGCGATCAAACGAGCGTCTTGATTCGACTCATTGACCAAGGTCAAAGGCCCTATGGGGTTTGGGGCCGGGCGCCCGACGAGAGTCGGGCCGAAAGGCCCGTCAGGAGGCGGCGCCGGCGAGGGCGCGCAGGCGGTCCTCGCCGATGATGACGAGGTCCTTTTCCCGCTTGTGCAGGATCTCGCGCTCCTCGAAATCCTTGAGGAGGCGGACGGTGGTCTCGATGGTGAGGCCCGCCATCTCGGCAAGATCGCGGCGCTTGATGCCGGCGACCACCGGGTGGGGCTTCTTGGGAGCCATCATGCGCAGGAGGGTGTCGGCCAAGCGGCCGCGCGCGGGCTTGAAGGCGATGTCGCGGGCCTTGTTCTCGCCGCGGCGCACGTCTCGGGACAACTCGCGCATGAGCACCAGGGCGGCCTGCGGGAAGCGGAAGAGGAAGTCGCAAAAGGTCTTCTTGTCCATCATGGACACCACGCTGGGCTCCAGGGCCTCGCCGGTCGAGGTGTACTGGCCGTCATCGGCCAGCATCGTGACGTGGCCGACCAGGTCTCCGGGGGACTCGACGCGGGTGGTCAGTTGCTGGCCGGTGCGGCTGGACTTGTAGACCTTAACCTTACCGGTGCAGACGACGTAGACGCCCTGGGGCAGGGTGCCCTCGTGGAAGATGACCTCGCCGCGCTTGAAGGGGTTCGCCAGGCGCATGTCTCGCCAGGCCTTCTTGGCCTCCTTGGTGCCGAGGAGTTCATAAAAGCAGTTCCTGCGGAATGGACACCAGTCGCAGTTGGGCGCGTCGCGTCGCGAAAATGCCATATATTGGTATTGTAGATTTTATGACGAGTCCTTGGAAAGCGCTTTCCATGCCGTGTCGCAGGCCGGGAGAGACGAAAGTGCTATAATCGGCGCCATCGGTGGCCGTAGCTCAGCTGGTTAGAGCGCCGCGCTGTGAACGCGGAGGTCGGGGGTTCAAGTCCCCTCGGTCACCCAGATCTGGTCGCATGCGGCCGCGTCAGCGAGTTTTCGCTTTCGCGGTCGCTGTTTTTTCTGGTTTTAAAAAAACGTCAGACGGGTACCCCGAGGGTGCAGTCGGGAGCAGATCGGTGAACCGCCGACCGTGGCATGCACAGTTTGCGGCGATGTTCTCTATCGGAGTGAACGTTCGCAAGCGTCAAGCTATGGCCTTCAGAAGGGCGGCGACTTCACGCGGGCTATGCACGAACCAGTTCGCGGCGGAAGTCCGGGATTGCCCTACTCGGATCGCCAGACCGGCCTTCCGTACGCGCTCGAACATCGGCTCATCCGAAAGCCCGTCGCCTACGGCGACGGCAAGGGCGCCGGGCGCGCGGGCCATTAGATGCGCGAGAGCGTCGCCCTTGGTCCAGCCGACTTCCGGCAGAAGGTCCCAGCCGAGGTGTCCTTTCTGCCAGCGCAGTCGCAGCCCCTGAAGCTCGTTGGCCAGCGAGTCGACGATCGAGGCGGCCGCGCGGCGCCCTGCCGGCGTCATCATGCCGACGTTGAGGCTCAGGCTCAACCCGTTGTGGCAGACCGTGGCGCCCGCGTGGGCCTTGAGCCGCCCGCGGATCAATCCGGCCGCGATGCCGACGGCGTGATTGAGCACCGAGGACAGGGGATGCTCGAACTCCGCTCCCGGCCCGTCGATGATGAGGCCATGATTGCCTGCGTAGGTCACGCCGCTCAAGCCGATCCTTTTGCGCAGATCGCCGACCGTCCGCCCGGAAATCACGCTGACGCGCACACCGGTCTTTCGGGTCAATATCGCCAACGCTGCTCGAGCCGCGGGCAATGGAGCGGAGCGGTCGCCATCGGGACCGTGGGGAGAGAGCGTGCCGTCGAAGTCGAGAAAGAGAGCTAATCCCCGGCCGCGGGACAGCTCTGTGGTCCGTCTAAAATCCAACGGCTTCATGCCCGGCGCTCCGTGGCTTCAGCTTCGAGCCTCAGCCGAGCCAATTCGCCGACCAGGCTGCCGGCCCAGCGATAGATGTTGTGCTCCCGCACGGACTGCCGCATGCGCCTCATGCGCAACGCCTGCTCATCCTTCGGCATTTCGAGTGCGGCGAAAATGGAATCGGCCATGCGCTCTGTGTCGTAGGGGTTGACGATCAGGGCGTCTCGAAGCTCACTCGACGCGCCCGCGAAGCGGCTCAGGATCAGCACGCCGGTTTCTTCGCTGCGGGCGGCTACGAACTCCTTGGCGACGAGGTTCATGCCGTCATGAAGGGAAGTCACCATGCAGAGGTCCGCCGTCCGGTAGAACGGCAGGATCTCCCGGTGGCTGTGATGGCGTTGGATGAGAACGATGGCGCGCCAGTCGTTGCGCTTGAACTTCCAGTTGATGCGGTCCGTCTCGGCTTCCACTTGCGCCATGAAGTCGTGGTAGTTCTTGATGTGTGTACGGCTCGGCGCGCCGAGTTCGACGAACGTGAACTCGCCGACGTATTGAGGATATTTCTCAAAGAAGCGCTCAATGGCCAGGAAGCGTTCGAGCAGGCCCTTCGTGTAGTCGATGCGCTCGACGCCGACGCCGAGCCGGCTCGCCTTCACGCCCAACTCGCGCAGCAACTCCGTTTTGGAGGCGTCCAAGGCTTCGTCCATGGGAACGTCCGGGAACACCTGAGGGAAGCTCACTCCGACCGGGAACGGCTTCACATAGGTGCGGTGTCCCTCCTTCTCCACAGAAAAGCTTTCCCAGCGGATTCTGGACTCGAGCGCGGCGTTCACCGTCTCGAGGAAGTTGTTGCAAAACAGCTGGGTGTGGAACCCGACGAGATCGGCGCCGAGGATGCCGTAGAGCAGTTCCCGCTGCCAGGGGCAGATGCTGAATGCTTGCGGATTCGGCCAAGGGATGTGCCAGAAGATCGCGACGCGCGCGTCCGGGCGAGCCTGCTTGATGATGCGCGGCAAAAGGGCGAACTGGTAGTCCTGGACCAAGATGCAGGGCTCATCGACGCCTTCGAGCTCCTCGAGCAGCACCTCGGCGAACTTCTGGTTGACCGCTTTGTATTGCCGCCAGTCCTCTTCTCGGAATACCGGCCTCTGGTGGGTCATGAGACAGAGCGGCCAGAGCCCCTGGTTGGAGAAACCATAGTAATAACCATCTTCCTGCTCTTTCGTGAGAGCGACGCGCCGCAGAGTGTATCGCGGATCGTCCTCGGGCACCCGGATGCGGTCAAGCTCGTCGACCACGGCCCAGTCCCCATCGCCCGCCGCGTGGGCAATCCACGTGCCGCCGCAGGCGCGAAGCACGGGATCGATAGCCGTCACGAGACCGGCCGCGGGCACGATTGTCTCTAGTTTCTTGCCTATTTTGAGGTGCATGTAAGGCTCACGGTTCGAGAGGACGAACAGGGATTTCCCTCCGAGCTTGGCGCGGACGTGCTCCTTGAGCCGTTCGGGCGTCCAGAACGACTCCGCCTGCTCGCTGAGGCGGGCCTGCTCTTCGGCGCTGCGCTGGGCGGCGACCAGGTGATGAGCGAGCGTACTGACTTCTTTGGCCAGCGGGGCGAAAAGGTCCTCCTTGGGCAAAGTGAACGGCTCGGAGGCATCGCCGCTGCGCAGCCTGCGTATCCACTCCGAGGTCCGCGCGATCGGGCCGACGATGCTCCAGCGGACGATGAGCAAGGTGACAAGAGAGATCAGCGCGGCCTGCGCCAGCACGCGCAGAAAGGCGTAGCGCCAGATGCGCCGGAGCTGCCCGCCAACGGAGCTCGCGTCATGGACCACGAGCACCGCGGCTACCCCCGCGGATGGAGTCTCAAGAGGCAGCACGTACAGCAGCGTTTGAGAACTGCGGATGGTCTCGAACTGCGAGCGGTCGACCTGCGACGCGAGGGCGTCCCTGACGAAGTCGGATGCCTTGGGCGCCTCCGCCGCCATCCACGGCGTCATCGCGATGGCCTCGCCGGCCGATGTGAAGAAGCCTACGCCGAGGATGCGCCCCTGATGATCGAAGCGTTTGGAGAGGCGGAGCAGTCTCGTGGTGGCGGCCTGCGGCTCCATGGAGTCGACCGTCTCGATCAGGCTCTGGGCCACGAGCCGGCAGCGGCGCTCAAGGTCTTCGGCTTGGCGCTGGCGTTCGAGGCGTACCTGGATGAAGGCCGAAGCCCCGGCGACGGCCGCGACTACGAGGACGAGTGAGACGATGAGGCGGATGGTGATGCGCATAGACCGCTATATCCTGGGATGGCGGCCCGACCATCCGAATCCTCTGAGGCAAATCTGTCTCAGACCCTTGCCGACGGGAAATTATAGCGAACTGAGCACGCTCTGCCTAGGGCGCGATGAAACGCAGCGCGACGAAATAGACCGTCATCATGACGAGTCCGAGCGGAATAGCGGCGCGCGCCCACTCCCGGCTCTTGATGCCGAGCTTTTCCGCGGAGATGATGTTTGGGATATTCCCTGGAATGAGCATTCCTCCGGATACGAGAAGAGCGATCAGGACGGCCCTGATTCGCTCGATGTCCATGCGCGGCGACAGTTCGGCGGCGGCTAAGGTGGCATTGTCCAAGGCGGCCGAGGATATGTTCGCCCAGTAGAGAGCGTTGGCCGGCATGCGGACCAGCCAGCGCTCGACCAACGGCGATAGGCCGCGGCCGAGCAGGACGAGGGCTGCCACAAAGACATAGACTTTCAGGGCCCGACGGAAGACCGTCCATGTATTTTCGTGCGAATCCTGCGACAGGCCCTTGGAGTGTGCGACGATTCCCCCACCCTGCCGCGCCGCCAGTCCTCCGAGGACTAAAATGCCCGGCAACAGCCAAGGCCACAAGAGCTTCGCCAGGAAGAAGAAGTCGGCGTGATGAGGCGGGCCGACCAGGCGCGTTGTGGCGATCGTGGAAAGCGGCTCTCCGATGGGAGTCAGCGCCGCGCCCAGGCCGATGGAGTAGCAAGCCAGGATCACGAGCGAGCGCTCCGTGGCTCGGTCGAGGTTCAGCGCCGAGATCGCCTCCACGAGCACGAGCGCGGCGACGATGGCCGTAACGACGCTCGACGCCAAGCCAAGGGTCACCACTAGGATGAAAAAGAATACGGGCAGGCCCAATTTGGCCGAGAGGCGCGACACTCCATTGGCGATAGCGCCGCGAAAGCGTCGGAAAGCGAAGCCGAAGAGCAGGACGGCGCAGGAGATCTTGAGCGGCTCGGACAGAGCCTCCAGGACTAAGTGTCCAGTCCAGATCTGCGAGATGCTGACCGCCAGGCAACCCATCACGAGTAGAAAGGCCTCGAGCTCCTCCTCCACCCAGCGCACGGAGAAGGGAAGGACCAAGACGAGGGCCATAATCACGCCGAGGCTGACGAGGGCAGGTAGTCCGTAGGACATGGATTTCTCCTTGAGTGGCGGCCCGACCACTCTATCCTCCGGTAGGATGAAGCCCCCCGGACCCTTTGAGGGATTCTATTTCATTTTTGAGAGTTGCGTTTGGAAGGCGATGAAGGAGCAATCCGCCGCGGCTTGCTCCTAACAAAGCGGACGTTCCTGACGATCTTAATCTGGTCGGGGTAGTCGGTGGCCGAGTGCGTGTCCCAGAACTCTGCTTCTTCGGCTTCGGACTTGAATCGCGGCAACGGCTTGCTTTTTCGCTTCATGACGGCTGGAGTTCTCGGAGAGGCCGACCGCTGACGTGGGTTGGGCGCTGGCTCCAGCGGATATTATAGCGCGTTTCAGGAATCGCTCGAACCCGCTCCCTAATATCTCCTTCAGGCGCTGTTGGACGTTCGAATCGGGCACGGTGCTATTCCGCTCATATCGGATGACCGTGAAGGGATGGACGCCCAGGGATGTAGCGAGCTGTTTTTGCGCCATCCCGCGGCGCAGGCGTTGGTTGCGCAGCCAGCCGCCAAAGGTCAGGGGCGGGATCAGGAAGTCATAGGGGTCGCCGTTTGGAAAGGCCTCTTTTAGGCGGCCTGACAATTTCCATCGTGTTCGTTGTTTTTCTAGCTCTCATCTTTTGGGCCTTTGTCGTGGACCGTTTCTTGTCCCCCATCATCGGCAAGTGGAAGAACCCACCTCGGGATGAGTGACCTGCAACGTCTCCAGAATTGCCCAGACTGCGAGAAGGATGCCCCTGAGGGCAGTTGCCATTGCCCCTTCTGCGGCGCAGGCCTCTTGAGCGCGATGGGCGAGAGTTGCTGGATGGCGGTCGCGCACGATTGGCGCTGGATTCTCGGGGTCGCGCTCGTCTTGGCGGCCATTCTTGGCTGGAGCCTTGGCTTGACTCCGCTTGCGGCGGTTTCTTGGTGTGCCTTGGTGCTGTTGTATGTTGTCCAACTGAGGATATTTGGCGCTGGTTCTGTCATTGAAAGCGCTCTCGTCGTGGTCATACTGGCTGTGTTAGCCCTCATCGTGCGTCGCAAGTTCTTTATCCAACCCGCGTTCTACCGGCTAGTGCAACACTCGTAGCGTGAGAAGGTCACGCTGTAAGCTACGTTCTTCGTGTGTCCTCACACGAGGGAAACGATATGACTTACAAGCGCGTTACTGCAGAAGAACGAACGCTCATCTACCGCTGGCGTCGAGAGGGTCGCAAACAGAGTGAGATTGCCCGCCGGTTGGATCGGAATCCTGGGAGTATCAGCCGCGAGATCACGCGCAACAGAGGGCGACGCGGCTACCGCCCAAAACAAGCTCACGAAAAGGCGCAGGCCCAAGCCAAGCGTGCGGGACCTCGGCGATTTACGGCTGAGGTCCGGGCCGATGCCGAGGCGCGGCTCAAAGAGGGCTGGACGCCGGCGATCATTGGCGGACGAGCGCGGCTTGAGGGGCGACCGTGGGTGTGTGCGGAAACGATCTACACGCACATCTACGCCGACGCCAAGGCTGGCGGGACGTTGTGGAGGAACCTTCCCCGAGCCAAGCGTAAGCGGCGGCGCCGCTGTCCCCGTCAAGATGGCCGTGGGCGAGGACAAATCCAAAACCAGCGAAGGATCGACACCCGTCCAGCCGAGGTGGAGACGCGCCTGACCGTCGGGCACTGGGAAGGCGACCTCATCAACGGGGCGCATGGCACGGGGAATCTGGCCACAGAGGTGGAGCGCTGCACGCGATTCACGCTGGTTGGGCACACGAAGACCAAAGAGGCGCCCGAGGTTACGCGGAAGATGTGCGCCTTATTTAAGACGCTGCCGCCAAAGGCACGACTCAGCACCACGCTCGACAATGGCAAGGAGTTCGCCCATCACGAAGATCTGGCGCTGGGTGCCGGCATAGACGTGTTTTTCGCCCATCCCTACCATTCGTGGGAGCGGGGCACCAACGAAAACACGAACGGCCTGATCCGCAGGCTCTACCCCAAGAAGTCATCCTTCGCCGGGATTGGCAAGGCGGAACTCAAGCGCATCGACGTGTTTCTCAACGACCGTCCTCGAAAATGTCTTGGCTGGTCGACGCCAAGGGAGAAGATGACCGCCTTCCTGGGCTATGCCCCGTGAATGACGCCGGGACGCCGTAATCGCGCCGTAACCGACACGCAAAATTCGCGCGGCGACGGAACGGCAACGGCCACGGCCTCTACCGGCAACGACATTTCTCTGGATTAGGCCTAACGGCAACAGCTACGATCACGGCAAGGAAAACGGATCAATACGAAGACGACGGCTTACGTCAAGTGTTGCAATAGCTACTGGATGTCGGGCAATGATAAAGTCATGCTGGTTTGAACGAGGGAAGCCTCTTTCGAGGTCAACCAGGTTCTAACATTGTCTAGCCAGGGACCCCAATTTTGTTGAAAGCCGCGACGAGGACTTTCCTCCATCGCGGCAGTTTTTTTAGGCCCAATGCCCTAGTTTTCCTCATAAGCGGGATCGAGAGCAGGCTGCTCCTCAAAATATTCCCGGGGCTTGTATCGAGCCGCGCTCCAGATGAAGATGACCGAGACGGCGGCCATCAGGCCCGCGAAGAAGAAGAAGAACGCCGCGCCCTTGAACACGTTGATCTCGGCGATCCACGCCGTGATCATATTGCCCGCGAACACGGTCAGAAGCCAGAAGCTCATGATGGTGCTCTTCATCGAGCGCGGGGCCTGGGTGTAGGCGAACTCGAGGCCCGTGATGGAGATCATCACCTCGCTGACCGTAATGAGTATGTATTGGATGAACTGCCAGGCGACGCTGATCTGGATGCCTTCGTCGAGTGCGACCTGCACGAGGCCTGCCGCCACGAAGGAGAGCGCGGCCAGGACCATGCCGACCGACATGCGCCGCAGAGGCGTCATCGCGACGCCGAAGAGCTTCTCGATGCCCGGGTAGACGCCGTAGGCGAAGATCGGGATGAGCCCCATCACCATCAGCGGGTTGAGCGCCGCGATCTGGGAGGCCTTGAACTTCATTCCCAGCACGTTGAGGTTCATCTGCTGGGCCTGCAGGACCCAGCTCGAGCCGTGCTGGTCGAAGAGGGCCCAGAAGATGGAGACGGTGGCGAACACCTTGAAGATCGCTCCCGCCGCCTCGGCGGCCTCGACATCGGCTGCCTTGAACTTCTTGCGCGCCGGGCCCCAGAAGCCGCCGCCCTGGCGGTTCCAGTTCGTCAGCGAGTACCAGAAGATCGGGATGAAGCCCACCGATCCGGTCGTCCTGGTCGGAGGCGCGTTCACGTATTGGGCGCGTCCCAGCCAGAAGATGAACAGGGCGATGGCCATGAGGACGCCCGGTATGCCGAACGCCCACGAGGGGCCGAAGCGGTCGAGCACCCAGGGGATCAGCATCGTGGAGAAGAAGGAGCCGAAATTAATCGCCCAGTAGAACACGTCGAAGACCGATTTGACCAGATGCTTGTTCTTGGACGTGAACTGGTCGCCGACGAAGGCCGACACGCAGGGCTTGATGCCGCCCGAGCCCAGCGCGATGAAGAACAGCCCCGCGTAGAGCCCCGCCTTGCTGTCGAACATTGCGAGTATGCCGTGGCCGAGGCAGTAGCCCAGCGACAGGATCAGGATCGTCTTGTATTTGCCCCAGAAGCGGTCGGCGATCCAGGCGCCCAGGAGCGGGAAGAGGTAGCAGGCACTGACGAAGTAGTGGTAAAGGGCGGTCGACTCCGACTTCGCCATTAGGAGGTGACCGACCATGAAGACCACGAGAATGGAGCGCATGCCGTAGAAGCTGAAGCGCTCGCAGGCCTCGTTACCCACGATGAAGCGGATCTGTCCGGGAAAGCGATCGGTTTTGGCGGTGGTCATGGGGATCTCCGAGTCTATACGTTTTCAGCGATTTCTGGAATTTTCGACCTCTGAATTAGTTTGCTGTTCTAGCGTTCTTCCCATATTGTACGCATAACGCCGAGCTATCGTAACACGCCCCCTTTCCCGATTTCTTGTAGGAGACAGGTTTTGCGAATCTTGAGTCGACGCCTTTCACACCGCCCGATCGTCGAGGTATACTGTGCCGATGGATCAACAGCGATGAAGATCGGCATTGGACTTGCCGGGGGCGGCGACCCCGGCCGGGCCGCGGCCCAGGCCGTGCGCCAGGCACTGCGCGCCGTCCCGCACCCATCGCTGGCTATGGCTTTCGGCGGCGTCCGGCTGGATCAGAGAAAAATCCACGCCGCACTCTGCCGGGTTCTTGACCCCGCGATTCTGATCGGCGGTTCGTCCTACGCGGAAATCACACCCGCGGGCGTTACGAAGGACTCGGTGGCGGTTTTGCTGCTGGAGCTTCCCGGCGCGAACTTCCGATTCGCGAGCGCCCCCCGCGCCCTTGATCCAGTAAAAGCCGGGGAGCGGATCGCAGCGGCCGTGGGCCGCCGCGGGGACCGTTGCCCCGTCGGCTTCGTGTTCTCCGGATTGAGCGACGGTCGGGATAATGAGTTGCTGCGCACCCTCCAGACGCGCCTGCCGGGCATCCCTTTTTTTGGTGGCCTGGCCTCCGGCGACCATGGTGCTGGCATGGCTGCCCCCGCCTTTTGGCGCACATGGCAGTATGCGGGGGGCACGCTCTCGCAATCGGCCGCGAGTTTGGCCCTGATGGACCTTCCCGAGAGCGCGCGCGTCGGCTTCGGTTGCGAACACGGATGGCGCCCGGTGGGACCGGTGGCGCGGGTCAGCAAGGCGGCGGCTTCCGGCCTTATCTTCCGTCTCGCTCAGGATGCGGCAAAACTCCCGATCCTGCGCTGGCGCTGGCGCGTCTCTCACTCGCTCGCCAAAGGAGACGAGAAGACCAAAGCGGGCGATGACTATGCCGCGCGGATCTACGTCACCTTTCGCTATGACCCGTCGAAAGTCGGCGCGGGCGCTCAAATCAAGTATGGGTTTGCGAAAACGTTCTATGGCGAGCATCCGCCGCACGCGGGAATCAACTATATCTGGGCCAACCGACTTCCCAAAGGTGAATCGACGCCGAACCCCTACACGGATCGGGTTATGATGGTCGCCGTCCACTCGGGCGACGGTGAAGCCGGGAAATGGATCGCGGACGAGCGCAACATCCTGGAGGATTACCGCAAGCTCTTCAAAGAGGACCCGCCACCTTTGGCCGGCATCGCCGTCATGACCGACACCGACAACACCGGCTCCCAGGCCGAAGCCTGGTATGCCGACATCGAGTTGAGGTCTGCGCCGTGAAGAATCGTGGTTTTATTGTTTTTCTAGTTGCCGCCGCCATCGAACAGACAAAACAGACGGAGGGAAAAAGAAAATGACCAGACTCAAGATCGCCGCAGCAGCCATGCTCGCGGCCGCAAGCCTGAAGGCGGCCGAGCATCCGAAGGAGCATCCCACCGAGGCGCTCTCTTCGGCACAGCAGCAGGCGCAACCGGCGCCGGCCCCTCAGGCTACGCCGCAAGCCAAAGAGCACCCGGAGCATCCCAAGGGCAAGCCCGTGCAGGCTCCGGAGGGCTCCAAGGCGTGGCTGAACCAAATCCGCAAGGAGTACGACGCCAAGGTCTGCGAAGTCGGCAAGGGCAAGAGCAAGACCGAGTGGTACACCATCCACGATGACAAGCTGAACAAGGACTGGAACCTCCGGGTGGTCAAGGTCCACAAGGACCGGATCGTGCAGCTAGGGTCCAGCAAGTTCTTCGCCTGCTCGGACTTTAAGTCCGTCAAAAAGGGCGAGAAGGACAAGCTGGACCTGGACTTCTTCGCAACGAAGAATCCGGACGGCAGTTGGACGATCGACAAAGCGCTGATCCACAAAGTGAACGGAAAGCCGCGCTATACGTGGAACGAGAAGAACGAGATGGTTACGGCGCAAGACTAGCGCTTTGACTGGGGCTCTCCGGCCAGCGATGCCGGAGAGCCCCGGGAGACAACGATGAAACTCAAAGCACGCTGGGCGCTCATGGCGGCCGCATGCGTGGCGGGAGTCGCCGGCTTGGCGGCTTATTCCGGCGGCGCGCCGCCGCCGCGATCAAGATCCATCGAACTCAACGAGGCAGTCAAGGTGGCGATCCCCAAGGGGGCCCGCGAGGTCCGGCTCTGGATTCCCAAGCCGCCAAGCGGCGGGCCGCAATCCACCGAGCTTCTGGGAGTCGACTCTCCGCTGCCGTATGCAGTCACCTCCGAGCCCGAGTTTGGAAACCAAACCGTCTTCCTCCGGGTTCGCCGGCCCATAGGGCGGACCTTGGAGGTGCGGCTCAGATATCGGATCGCCCGAAAGCTTGAAGAGGCGTTCCCGGACGACAAGGAGCCTTCGGCTGCCTACCGGATCCCCAGAGGACTGCTCGCGCTCGACGACGCTATCCGGGAAATCGCCAGGAAGCAGACGCAAGGCATGACCGATCCGGTCGAGAAGGGCCGCGCGCTCTATCAATACGTGCTCAAGCGCATGGCTTACGATAAGTCAGGCCAGGGCTGGGGCCGCGGGGACTCCATTTACGCTTGTCGGGTCGGCAAGGGCAACTGCACGGATTTCCATTCGCTTTTCATGGCGTTGGCCATGGCCAGCGGGATTCCGGCCCGGTTCCGTATGGGGCTTTCCTTGCCCGAGGCTCCGGAGGGTGCGCTCAGCGACTACCACTGTTGGGCCGAGTTCTACGCGAAGGGCTCCTGGATTCCGGTGGACATATCCGAAGCCTGGAAGAATCCCCGGCGCGCCGAGTATTACTTCGGCCATCTGGATGTCAACCGGGTCCTGCTGAGCACCGGACGCGATATCCGGCTTTCGCCGCCCCAGAAGGGTCCGCCGCTCAACTTCTTTCATCGTCCTTATGCGGAGGCGGATGGCAAGCCCCTTTACGACATCGAGTTCGTCCGCAGCTATAGAGACAACGGAAGACGCGCATGAGTGTCGTTATCATCGAGCCGTTTGATGAGCGCAACCGGACGCTGGTTTCCAACGCCCATCCTTCCGACTGGATCAATATTAAGGTCCATGTGGTTATACTTAAACCGATGCTCTCTTTGGCCCTCGCTCTCTCTCTTTGCCTCCCCGCCCGCGCCGATATCGTCTATCTCAATAATGGCAATCAGATGGAGGGCAAGGTCACCTCGCAGACACGAACGCAGATCACGCTCGACATCGGCTATGGTAGCACGGTTCTCGACAAGGCCGATATCGCGCGGATACAGCGCGTAGACACGGCTCAGGCGTCGAAAACAGACAGCAAGCTCAAGCGCCGGCAGTACGAATCAGGGCGCGTCGTGCCCAAGGGAGCAGCGAAACTCCATAAGCTATATCGCAACGCGCAGGCCAAGCGCGAGAAGGCTCTTGACTCCCGGGCACTGACGCGCGAATTGGATGAGGAGTCATCGCAGCTCAAGGAGAGCCTCCCGACGCTCAAGGCGGACTACGCATCGCTGTCCTTGGATCTCAACGGCATCGATGCGGAATCCAACCCGTCCGGCTATAACCATCTCGTCGGAGAGGTCAATAAAACAGGCGTTCAAATCCAGGCCGCGGGTCTGCGGTTGGAGGAAATAGACCGGCTCAAGAAGGAGTCCCGCAACCAGGGCCACGATTATCTCGAAAGCTATCGGCTGCTCGATGCCTATATTCGAGGCGAAGGCGCGGGCCTACTCAAACAGGAGGCTGCCTATTACGCGTGGCTGCGCGGCGAGCTCTCGGAGATGTCAGGCGACTTCCGCCAGGACGAGATCCCCGCCGAGAAGGACGCGGGCGGCGTGTTCGTCAAGGTGCTCCTCAACGGGAAAGTCACCGTGCGTCTTCTCGTCGACACGGGCGCCTCAACGACCCTGCTCTACCAGGAGGCGGCGGCGAGGCTCTCACTGCCTCCCGAAATGCGCGTCGGCGCCGCACAAGTGAAGGTCGCCGACGGCCGCATGGTAGCGGCGGACGTTCTGCGTCTTGATTCGATGGCGGTCGGTCAATCCGTTGTCAAAAACGTGATCGTAGTCGCCTCCCCGGTCTCGGGACAGGGCTTCGACGGGCTGCTCGGAATGACCTTCCTTGGGCAATTCATCGCCCGCGTCGACGCGGCCCATGGACGTCTCATCCTGGAGGACCTTAAGCAGCCATGAGCCTCTCTCCGGCTTGCCGCATCCTCAGCCGGCCATCATCGGTCGGTTGCGAGCTGACCTGCGGTTAATTCGGAGCTTTCGACGCAACGTACGCCGTGGTCCACCTGTTCGACCCGGAGAAGGTGTCCAAGGCTTCGATGATGTAGGGCGCGGCCCGCCCGGGCGACCAGGCCGCCGCGACCCAGTCCGAGTCTTTGGTCCAGTCCATGGTGGTGAACGCTCTAGTGCCGACGCGATATAAACTTACCCACTGCCTCGCCCAGGGGATCGGCGCCTGAAATTGCGGAGCGCTCCATATCTTCCGTAATCCAGAAAATACAGAAAATCCGTCATCCGTTCTGTGGGTTTGGTGGCCAGGAAACGGATGTCGTCTCCATCCACCGTTATTCTTCCGCCCTCCCGCGTCAACCTGTCGATGGATTCTTTGAAATAATCCAGGAGGTCTATTCCCTGCGTTTCAAGCATCATCCTCCACGGTATCCTCTCCAATGAGGAAAGGCATCCGATGATCTGCCGGGCAAGCCGCTCGTGTGGAGAGATTCGTTTCCCCATGATGCTGCGTTCGTTTTTGTCAAAAACGGCGGGAGTGTTCAGGGTTCGATATTCCAGGACGCCTCCAATTGTGGAGCGCGCATTTTTTCCCAGTCCCAGTTCCATCAACTCCACCGCAAGTCGGTCATTACCCCCGGTGCGTCTGCGTGTTTGGGTTGTCTTCACGAACTCATAGCCGTTTGCATCGTGAGTTATGTCGTAGCCGTGATGTTTTTTATGGGAAAGATGACGGACGAAAGCCTTCTCCAGCGCCTGCCTGTGCCGATACCACTCCGGTTCGGGGATGCGCATGGAGTAATCCAGATGCTGGAGCCTTTCCACATAATAAATCATGACGCTCGATGGCTGGAGGCGGGACAATGCGGCATCGACGCTTTCTATTAGGGTCTCCCCGGTGTCCTCGGTCAGGCCGAGCAGAAGGTCGCAGTTGATATGTTCGATCCCAGCTTTCTTTAGGGTCTCCAACGCCCGCTCAGATATTTCTTGGGTTTGATGGCCACGGTTGACGCTGGCCAGCACCTTCGCGTTCAAACTTTGTATCCCGAGGCTGACTCTGTTGCATCCCAAGGATTTCAAGATGGTCACTTTTTCAGTCGTCACATCTTTCGGATTCATTTCAACTGAAAAACGACAGTTGTTCCAAACTGAGAAAGCTTTTCGCAGGCTGGATGCCAGGCGTCCGAGTTGCCGCGCTGAGAGCAGGCTCGGCGTGCCGCCGCCGATGTTTATGGCGGAAAATACAGCGCCTCTTGTGACGGGCGAAAAAAAACGGAAACATGAGGCGAGGTATTCCAGGTACTCTTCCGCTTTCGCCGCGGCCCCTTGGCTCCTAAGAATGTCGGTGGGAAACATGCAGTACGCGCACTTGCTTTCGCAGAAGGGGATGTGTACATAGAGCCTGAAGAATGCATTCGGGCCGACGCTGTGCAGCGCCTTGTGCCATTCCTCCCTAATTGCGAGAGGGTTGAAAGGTTTTTCCTCAGAGCAGAAGAGGCTGGGCAGGGCGTTTTCATGGTGAAAACAACCTTTGTCGACGATCCAGGCATAGTAAGATCGTGGATCGTGGATGAGTGAGCCCTCGATTCTCACGAGTGTACGCCTTCAGCGATTTTGGGAATTTCCAGCATCTGAAGGCCGAACAAGGAATCTCGCGCCCCTTCCCTATCCGCCCACTTTTGATCGGCGAGGTGCAGTTTCAGTCTGAGCAAGCTCGTCTGATTTCTCCAATCCGCCCGCCTCCCGAAGAAATCGACCCCGGGCCGCGCAGTAGCGCCTTCTCCCCGGGATCCCGATTTTTAACCTTGAACTCGCTCGGAGAGCATCTCAGGATCGTCCAGTTGGCCGAATGTTTTTTCGATCTCCGGATGGTCATCAAGCCAGCGGCGGTTGGCTTCCCGCGTCAAATACATCGCTCGTCGTGCGATGCGCCGCAAAATCCGGCTACCTGCATACGCCGCGCCGAAGATCGCTAAGCCGATCAGCCAATGCCCTGCGGCGGCGAGCAGGACGGCGAAAACCGGAGAGATCTTGAATGCCCAACTAATGCCTTGTTGTCCGCGGTTTTAATCGCGGCCTGCAGCTGGGCTTCAAAATCGGCGGATAAATCCAAGGCGCCGACGATTCGACGATGCGCCTCAGAATCCGGGGTGAGTTTTGCGATGATGTCCAGCGATGGGACCTGAGCGAGGAGCCCCTCGCCGGTCTCGGTTTTCAAAAATCCCTGGAGGCCGGTCATCATGCCCTGCGATACGGGAGTAAAAGGCACGCTCCAAGCCCGGACGGCGCCCCCGCCTGGGCGCGGCTCATGCATCTGCGCGGCCTGAACCAATCCGGTCACGGACATCAACATGGCCGTTATCGGCAGAATCAGCAAGCGGCTATCCCGCTTTACGATTGATATGAGCATTCGTCCCCCGTTGCGTCGATGTCGACCGTCATGGAATGATAGTATGCCCGATGGGATGATTCCTGTCATGAGCATTCGGGGTAAAATCGAAAGGTCTAAGGTCCTATCGACGTTCACCGAGCTTCACACGCAGGCGTGGGGCATGCTAATATCCCACTTAGCGACATGGTTTCCCGTGTGAAAACGACGCGTGCCGTGAGGAGGCTCTAATGACGATGATTTTTGCGGGCTTGACGACGCTGTTGCCCGGCGCGGCGAGCGCCTGCGAACACGGCGGCGCGATGGGCGGCGCCATGATGGGCCGAGGCGGCTGCGCGACGGGCCATGCCTCCACGGCGCTGATGGCGGGAGTGTCCGTCTTGGGCTATTGGGTCTTGCACCAGTCCTCCAAGGACTCGGGCGCCGTGCGGCGCGCGGGGCAGGCCGTGGGCTGGGTCCTCGTGGTCGGTGGTCTGGCAGGCTTCCTCTGCGGCGCCCTGACCCACGCGCGCGACAAGGCGGGGACGCGATCTTGCGGCATATCCGGCGCGTCGGACGCGGGCATGCTGTCGATGCCTCCCGGCCACCCTCCGGTCGGCGAGATGCCGTTCGAGACGCCCGCGGCCCCAGCGGCCCCCAAGGCTAAGAAGGCCAAATAGCCCTGGCTCCTTCCATCCCCGGGCTGGAGACCCCCTCGGCGTTCAACGTCGGCTCTCTCGTCGGGAGCGTGAGCACCGGGGCCATCGTCGGCAGCCTGGTCTTCTCCGGCGTGGGCTTCGTCGCCTTCTCCTACGGCAAGAAGACCCACAACTTCCGGCTCCTGGCCATGGGCGGGGTCCTGATGATCTTCCCGTACTTCGTCAGCGACACGACGCTCATGTGGCTCGCGGGAGCGGTCCTGTCGGGCTCCCTCTACTTTCTCCGGGAATAGCGCCGCACCCTTGCCTTGCGCGCGCGGCGGCCTTCGTGCTACATTAATGACTAACCAGTCAGTCATTAATGAGAGATCATGAACAACGTCAAGATCGTCGTTCGCAACCCCGACTCGAAGAAGCGCCATATCCTCGAGGCCGCCCGGCGACTCCTCATCAAGCGCGGCTTCCAGAACATCGTCCTCGACGACATCGCCCGCGAGGCGGGGGTGGCCAAGGGGACGTTGTTCCTCTACTACAAGAGCAAGGAGGACCTTTTCGCCGCGGCCCTGGCCGATCTCGTCGATGGGCTCGGTCTGGAACTGGAGGTTCTAGCCAAGACGGGCCTCAAAGGCAAGGAGATGCTCGCCTCGACGGCCCGGGTCATTCTCAATCATTTCGACCACAGCCGTGACTTCATGGCCCAGTTCATCGGCGGCCGTCTGCCCGGCTGCGGCGCGCGCGCCGGCGGGAAGATGATGGAGAAGATCCGGACCAACCACGCCCGCGTGCGCGTGCTCATCGCGCTGGCCTCCAAGGATGAGGCGCGCTCCATTGCGGACCTCGATTTCGCCGCCGCGGCCTTCATCGGCCTCTGCCGAAGCGCCACCATGCGCAAGATCGTCCATGGCCACGACCGGCCATTGGAGCAGGAGGCGGAGCGGGTCGTCGCCTTCTTCCTTGAGGGAAGCGGGGTGTCGCTGTGAAGTCCCTCCTGTTCGCCGCCCTCCTATCCTCCCCCCTCTGCGCCGCCGCGGACGCGCCGTCCGGCAGAGCCATCGACATGGCCGAGGTTTATCGACTGTCCTTGGCCCGCAGCGAGCATGTGGCCCAGAGCGGCGAGACGTATCAGGAGGTCCTCGCCAAGGCCGACGAGCTCTGGTCGAGCGTCTTGCCGCGGATATCCCTCATGGGCACGGAGACCCTGCAGCAGGTCCCCCAGGGGGCCTCGAATCTCTTTCTTCAGGGCAACCGGGAGCAGGGCTGGGTCACGGCCCATCAGCCTCTCTTCTCAGGCCTGCGCGAGTTCCTCTCCTACCGCGCCTCAAAGGATCTCGGACGATCCGCGCAGCTTCAGTTGGAGCGGGCCAAGCATCTTCTTTATCAGGACGCGGCCCGGGCCTATCTGGATCTTCTATCCGCCCAGGATGAGATCTCCATCCGGGAGACCGTCGTGGACAACACCGAAGACCGCGTCAAGGACCTCCGCGAGTTCCGGCGGCTCGGCCGCGCCCGCGCCAGCGAGCTCCTCGCCGCCGAGTCTCAGCTGGCGCAGAACTTGGCGGCGCTGGAGACCTCTCGCGCGCGGGAAGCCGTCGCCCAGTTCAAGCTCGGCTTCCTGACCGGCCTCGACGAACGGCTCGCACCCAAACCCATCGCGCAGGCCGCCTCCGCTCCCGACCTGCTCTCCGTCCTGACCCGGGCGCGCCAACGTTCCGACGTAGCGGCCCGCCGCGCGGATCTGGAAGCCTCGGAACTGTCGATCAAGGTCGTCTCCCGGCGCCGCTGGCCGTCCTTCGGCTTGGACGCGAACTACTACTTCCAGCGCCCCCCCGGATTTACTTCCAACGTGAAGTGGGATGCGACCATCACGGGCTCCCTTCCTCTTTATGCCGGCGGCGAGATCTCCGCCCAGGTCCGCCAACAGGAGGCTCAGCTGCGCTCCAAGCGACTGGCTCTCTCGGAAACGGAGCGCACGGCCGAACTCGAGGTTAAGTCCGCGTACCGCGACCTTCTTTCTTCGGCCGCCGTCGTCGCCGCGCTCGAGAAGGCGGCCCAGTTGGCCGAGGCCAACGCCAAGGCCCAGGCCGAGGACTATCGCCTCGGACAGGTGACGAACCTGGACGTCCTCGGCAGCCTCAACACGCTCCAGCAGACGCGCCTGCAGCTCGACACCGCGCGTCTCGACGCTTATTGGTCCCGCGTGCGTCTGGAAACGGCCGCGGGTTCTCCCGGAGACGACCGATGACCCTTTCCGACATCTCGATCAAGAACCCCGTCTTCGCCTGGATGCTCATGTTTGCTCTCATGATCTTCGGATGGATCGGCTACAGCCGCATGGGTGTGAGCCAGATGCCCGACGTCGACTTCCCGGTCGTGAACATCGCCGTGACCTGGGAGGGAGCCTCGCCCGAGATCATGGAGGCGGAGGTCGTCGACATCATCGAGGACTCCGTCACGAGCGTTCAGGGAGTCAAGGATATCTCCTCATCATCGAAACTCGGCCAGGCCGCCATTACCGTCGAGCTCGACTTAAACCGCAACGTGGACGTGGCCCTGCAGGAGATCCAGACCAAGATCGCGCAGGCCCAGCAACGCCTGCCCCGCGACATCGACCCACCCATCGTCACGAAGGTTAACCCCGAGGACCAACCTATCCTGTGGCTGGCGCTCTCCGGAGACGTCCCGGTCAAGGACCTGATGGTCTACGCCCAGGACGTGCTGAAGAGCAAGTTCCAGACCGTCCCCGGGGTGGGCGACATCATCCTGGGCGGCCTCATCCCCCGCAACCTGCGCGTCTGGGTGGACGCCGAGAAGATGAGGCGCTACCAGATCACCGTGACGGACGTCCTGGACGCCATCCGCCGCGAGCACGCCGAGGTTCCAGCCGGCCAGATCGACACGCCGACCAAGGAGTTCAACGTCCGAACCCTGGGCGAGATATCGGACCCCGCCATGTTCGGGGAACTTCTCATCACCCAGCGCGGCGGCAGTCCCATCTCCGTTGCCATTCCGCTTAAGAACGTCGCGCGCATCGAAGACGGCCTGGCCGACGTGCGGCGCATCTCCCGCGTCAACGGCCGGCGCGCGGTCGGCATGGGTATTCGCAAGCAGCGCGGCGCCAACGCCGTGGAGATCGCCGAGCGCGTTAAGAAGAAGATGAAGGCGGTGTCGCCGGGCCTGCCCAAAGGCATGAAGCTCGGAGTCAATTTCGACTCGACGCGGTTCATCCAGCAGTCGGTCGGCGAGTTGACCCGCCACCTCATCCTCGCGGCGGTCCTGACGTCGCTCGTGTGCTGGCTCTTCCTGGGCTCCTGGTCCTCGACTTTAAACGTCTTGTTGGCCATCCCGACTTCGGTGCTCGGAACTTTCATCGTGACCTATTTCCTGGGTTTTACGCTGAACAGCTTCACGCTGCTCGGCCTGACCCTCTCCATCGGCATCGTCGTCGACGACGCCATCATGGTGTTGGAGAATATCGTGCGCCATGTCGAACTGGGACGCTCGCGTCTGGAGGGCGCGGTGATCGGAGCGCGCGAGATATCCTTTGCCGCCATGGCCGCCACGATCGCCATCCTCGCGATCTTCCTGCCCGTCGTGTTCATGAAGGGCATCATCGGCAAGTTCTTCTTCCAGTTCGGAGTTACCATCTCGGCGGCGGTGTCTTTCTCTTTGCTGGAGGCGCTGACGCTGACGCCGATGAGGTGCTCGCAGTTCCTGGAGACCGCCTCGCACGGCAACGCCCTCATCCGTCTTGTCGACGCGGGCTTCAGCCGCCTGACCGAGGCCTACCGCCGCGGCCTGGGATGGACCCTGGACCACCGCTGGACCGTCGTCGGCTTGGGCGCTCTATTTTTCGCGCTCTCCTCGGCCTCGGTCGGGAAGCTGCGAAAGGAATTTCTCCCGGCCCAGGATCAGTCCATGTTTTTGATGCGTATGGAGACCCCGGTCGGCTCCTCCATGGAGTTCACGGACAATAAATTCAAGGAGGCCGAGGCCTGGCTGATGAAGAACCCCTCGGTTGAGCGCTATTACGGCGCCGTCGGAGGATTCGCGGGCGGCGAGGTCAACGCGGGCATGATGTTCGTCACGCTCAAGCAGCGCGAGGCGCGACCGAAGAACCCGGACGGCTCCCCCGTTGGACAAGGGCAGATCATGGCCGACGCGCGCAAGGCTTTGAACGCGCTGCCTTCCCTGCGCGCCTTCATCATGGACCTCTCGCAGGGCGGCTTCTCCTCCTCGCGGGGCTTCCCCATTGAATTTACGGTGAGAGGGCCGGACTGGGACACGCTGACCAAGTCCGCCGCCGAGCTCAAGAAGCGCCTGGAGCAGTCCGGCTCGCTCGTGGACGTGGATACCGACTATAAGACCGGCATGCCGGAAATCCGCGTCTATCCCGACCGCGCCAAGGCCTACGCCCGCGGCGTTTCCATCCAATCCATCGGCGCCACGATCAACGCCATGATCGGCGGCGTGCGTTCCGGCCTCTTCACCGACAACGGCCGCCGCTACGACGTGCGAGTGCGCGCCGAGACTCGAGACCGTCTGGCCGCCGACGACATTCGCAAACTGTACGTGCGCAATTTGCGCGGCGAGATGATCCGTCTGTCCGAAGTGGTCGACATCAAGGAACAGCCCACTTTGCTGGCCATCACGCGTAAGGACCGGGAACGCGCGGTCGGCATCTCCGCCAACGTCGCCCCCGGCAAGTCCCAGGCCCAGGTCCTGACCGACATCGAGGCGCTTGGCAAGCGCTTCCTGCCGGACGGCTATCACATCGTCTTGTCGGGTTCCTCCCAAACTTTCAAGGAGTCCTTCCAAAGCCTGATGTTCGCCTTGGTCCTGGGGGTCATCGTGGCCTACATGGTTCTCGGCGCGCAGTTCAACAGCTTCATCCACCCCTTCACGGTGCTGTTGGCGCTCCCCTTCAGCTTCTCGGGCGCCTTCCTGGCCCTGAGGGTCTTCGACCGGAGCCTCAACATCAACTCCATGATCGGTCTGCTCCTGCTCATGGGCCTCGTCAAGAAGAACTCGATTTTGCTCGTGGACTTCACCAACCAGAGGCGCGAGGACGGCATGAGACTGCGCGAGGCCCTGCTCGACGCCTGTCCGGTTCGCCTGCGGCCCATCCTGATGACCTCGGCGGCCACGGTCATGGCCGCAGTACCCACCGCGCTCGGCCGCGGCGCCGGCTCCGAGGCGACGGTGCCCATGGCTCTGGCCATCATCGCCGGCGTGATGGTCTCGACGCTGCTCACGCTCTTCGTGGTCCCGGCCGCCTACAGCCTGATGACCTGGTTCGAGTCGAGAAAGGCCCAGGTCTCGGCCGCCTCCGTCATCCGAGCGGCCAACGAGGCGCAGCGCCTGGCCGACGAGAGGGAGGAGGCGAGGACTTGAGCGGCGCCAGACTCTCGCTTTGGCGGGCCCTCCACCGGCGGGAGTACCGGCTTTATTTTTTCGGCCAGCTCGTCTCCATGTCGGGCACCTGGATGCAGCAGACCGCGCAAGGCTGGCTGGTCTATCGGCTGACGGGTTCGGCCGTCCTCCTCGGCCTGACCGCGGCCTCGTCCCAGGCGCCGGCGCTGGTCCTGGGCCTGGCGGGCGGGGTCGCCGCCGACCGCTGGGACCGCCGCAAGGTCCTCCTCTGGACCCAGGCCCTCGCCCTCCTCCAGGCCGCCGCGCTCGCCGTCCTCACCAGCATGGGCCGCGTGCAGGTCTGGCATGTCGTCACGCTGGCGGCGTGCCTCGGAGTGGTCAACGCTTTCGATATGCCCGCCCGGCAGGCCTTCGTGACCGAACTCGTCCCTCCGGAGGAGATGGGCAACGCCATCGCCCTGAGCGGTATCCTCATCAACGCCTCGCGCATGGTCGGCCCCGCGCTGGCGGGGATCCTCATCGCGCGCTCAGGAGAGGCCTCCTGCTTCTGGCTCAATGCGTCAAGCTACCTCGCCGTTCTGGCCAGCTTGTGGGCGATACGACCGCGCCGGCCCGCGATGCAGACCGATGAGTCCGCGGCCACCGACGTCCGCGAGGGCCTGGGCTACGTCCTGAGAGACCCCGAGCGCAGGGGCCTGCTCCTCCTGCTCGCGGCCGTGAGCCTGGCGGGCATGCCCCTCTTCTCCCTCATGCCCGCTTTTTCGGAGGGCGTGCTCAAGGCCGGCCCGCGCGGGATGGGGCTGCTCACCGCGGCCGTCGGGTTCGGGGCCATGGGGGCCTCGCTCTTGCTGGCGCGGCTGCGGGGACCCGAGGGCCTCGTTCAAACGGTGGGGCGCGGGGCGGTGGGCTTCGGCCTGGCCCTGGCCGCCTTCGGATTCTCAGATCGCATGGGGTTGGCCGTGCCAGCCGCCATGGCGGCGGGTTTTGCTATGATGACGACCTTCGCCGGCGGGAACATCCGGCTTCAGTCCCGCTCGGACGACGCGCACCGGGGACGCCTGATGTCGCTCTTCTCGATGTCATTCACGACGACGGCCCCTTTCGGGGCCCTGGCTGCGGGCTGGGCCGCGGAGCGTTTCGGCGCCCCTTTCGCCCTGACCGTCGGCGGCGCGGGCTGCGCGTTGGCCGGTTTCGCTTTCCTGGGACGCAACGCGCGCCGCGCCCGCGCGGCCGCGATCCTTGCCGTCCTGGCCGCATCCAGCCTCGCCGCCGGGACCGCCTCCGCGGCGCCCCGCGCGCTGACCTGGGAGGAGTGCGCGGCCGAGGCCGCCCGCGCCAATCCGAGCCTGGCCTCCTCTCGACTCGCGCTGGACGCCAGCCGGGCAACCTTCTACGGTTCCTGGAACGGCCTGCTGCCCCAATTGTCGCTCTCGAACTCCGTCTCGGAGTCGAACGCCTCGCGCCAAGCGTCCTGGGGGGCCTCCGCGTCGGCGTCCATCAGCCTCTTCGACATGGGCCGGGTCGCCTCCATCCGCTCCGCGTCCGCTTCGCTGAGCGCCTCGCAGGCCTCCCTGCGGCGCTCCTCCTCGGACCTGCGCGCCTCCCTGCGCCAGGCGTTCTCCTCTCTGATGTTTTCGCAGGCTTCCCTTGAGGTCGCGCGCGGCATCCTCGAGTTGAGGCGTCACGACTCAGAACTGGTGACCCTCCGCTACGATTCGGGCCGCGAGTCGAAGGGAAACATGCTGCGGGCCAAGGCCCAGACCCTGCATGCGGAGGCCTCCCTGGCGTCGGCGGAGAGGGATCTGCGTTCCTCTCGCCGGGAGATGTCCCGACAGCTCGGCCGCGAGAGCTTCGAGGAATTCCTCGCCAGCGGGGCCTTCGCCGCGCCCGTGCCTCCCGCGCGGCCGGAGGACTTCCGCACCCTCCTGCCTCTGCGCCCCGACGTCGCTCTCTCGGAGGCGTCCGTTCGCTCGGCGCAGGCCTCGCGAGCTCAGGCGTCCAGCAACCTTTGGCCATCCCTCTCCGCCAGCTACTCCCGCTCGCGCTCGGACAGCGTGGAGTTCCCCAGCGCCCGCGCGGGCTGGTCGGCGGGCGCGACGCTGAGCTACCCCCTCTTCGGAGGGGGGCCGACTTCGACCTACTTCTCGACTCTAGCCTCCCGCCGAGGCTACGAGAAGGCCGTCTCGGACCTGTCCGCGACGCGCCTGCAGGCCCTCTCCGACCTCGAGTCGTCGTGGTCCTCCTTCGCCGACGCGGCCGACAACGTGCGCGTCCAGGACGCGCTCCTGGAGGCCGCGCGCCAGCGCAACGGCGAGGCCGACGTCCGCTACGCCTCGGGTCTTTTGAATTTCGACAACTGGGAAGTCATCGTGTCCGACCGCGTCTCGGCCGAGAGGCAGACCCTCTCGGCCCGGCGCGCGGCGATGGACGCCGAGACCGCGTGGGACCGCGCCCTGGGCAGGGCGCTCGGAGAGTGAGATGAAGCGAACGATGATCACTGTGGCCGTTGTCTCCGTCATTCTGGGCGCGGCCGCATGGGCGCGCAAGGGACGCAAGGAGCGCCGAGATCCCGCCGCGAGAATAGTTTCGGCGCAGCGCGGGCCCATCGAGCAGGCGGTCGACGCGAGCGGTTTCGTCGCGCCCATGAACCGCGTCGAGGTCAAGTCTCCCGTGGGCGGCCGCATCGAGAAGCTTCTCGTCGACGAAGGCGACCGGGTGAGCGCGGGGCAGATCGTCGCGTGGATGAGTTCCACCGACCGCACCGCGATTCTCGACGCGGCCCTCGCGCAGGGGCCGGAGGAACTCAAGAAGTGGCAGGATGCCTACAAACCGACGCCGATCGTGTCCTCCCTTCCGGGCGAGGTGATCCTGCGCAACGTGGTCGTGGGCGAGGCCGTGAGCGCCGGCGCCGTGCTCTTCGCTGTGGCCGACACCCTCATCGTCAACGCCCAGGTCGACGAGTCGGACATCGGCAAGATCAAGATCGCTCAGAAGGCGCGCGTGCGGCTCGACGCCTACCCCGACCGATGGACGCAAGGCAAGGTTTACGACATCCTCTTCGAGGGCAAGAACGTCTCCAACGTCATCACCTACGGCGTGAAGGTCCGCCCCGACCAGCTTCCCCCTTTCTTCCGTTCTCAGATGACGGCCAACGTCAGCTTCCTGGTCGCCCGCAAGGAAGACGCGCTGCTGCTGCCCGCGGCGGCGGTGAACGATATGCCCGGCGGCAAGCGCGTGGTGAGTCTTCCCCCCGGTCCGGACGGCAAGCCCGTCACCCGCGAGGTGAGGGTCGGCCTCGAGACCGACGAGCAAGTCGAAATCCTGGACGGAGTCGCGCTCGGAGACAAGGTCCTCCTGCCGCAAGGCAAGTACGTCGCCCAGAAGGCGCCCGAGTCGAGCCCGCTGTCCTTCATGAGCCGCGGCATGCGCGGCGGCGGCGCCGGCGAGGGCACGGCGCCGAAGCCGAAGAGGCCCGCGGCGGCGGCCGGGAAATAAGAGGTCAAGTGCCGCCTCTCATCGAGATCTCCGGGGTCACGAAGACTTACTTCGTTGGCGGCGGCAGCCTGGACGTCCTCAAGGGCGTAGCCCTGCGCATCGAGGCGGGCGAGTTCGTCGCCATCATGGGCCCCTCGGGCTCCGGCAAGTCCACGCTCATGCAGATCCTGGGCCTGCTCGACCGTCCCAGCTCCGGCTCCTACCGGCTCCTCGGATTGGACGTTTCGCGCCTGAGCGACGACGAGGGCGCGGCCCTGCGCTCGCGCACCATCGGCTTCGTCTTCCAGATGTTCAACCTCCTGGCGCGCACCAGCGCGCAAGACAACGTGGGCCTGCCCATGCTCTACACCGGCGAGCCTGGCCGCGCGCGGAGGGCGGCAGAGGTCCTGCGCGAGGTGGGCCTCGGCGACCGCCTGGACCACGCTCCGAACCAGCTGTCCGGCGGCCAGCAGCAGCGCGTCGCCATCGCCCGGGCCCTGATCAACCGGCCGCGCTTGATCTTCGCCGACGAGCCGACCGGGAACCTCGCCTCCGCGCAGGCCGAGGAGATCCTGGGTCGCCTCATCGATCTGAACCGCTCCGGCATCACGGTCGTGATGGTCACCCACGAGCCGGACATCGCGGCCTACGCCAAGCGCATCATCAAACTCAAGGACGGCGTCATCGTCTGCGACGAGGCGAACCCCTCGCCGCGCGGCGGCCACGGGCAGTCCGCCGCCCGGCAGGCCGAGGTCCTCGCCCAGGCGCCTGCGATCCGGGAGCTCAGCGGCGAGGAACTTATCGAGCACGTTCGTTCGGCCTTGGGCGCCATCCGCGCCAACAAGCTGCGCAGCGCGCTCTCGATGCTCGGCATCCTCATCGGCGTGACGGCCGTCATCGCGATGCTCGCCGTCGGCAAGGGCGCGCAGAAGTCGGTGGAGACCCAGCTCTCCGGACTCGGCTCGAACCTCATCATGCTCTTCCCCGTCTCCCCCCGGACCGCCGGCGGCCCGCGCGGCGCCCAGGGGTCGTTCAGTCGCCTGACGCTCGACGACGCGGTGATGATCGCTCGCGCCCATCCGGGCATCGCGCGCACGGCCGGCGAGGTCAGCGGCAGCGTCCAGGTCGTCTTCGGCGACAAGAACGTCAACACCAACCTGACGGGGGCCATGCCGGAGTACGAGCAGATGCGCAACTCCACGCCTTTCTACGGCCGTTTCTTCACGGCCGAGGACGACGAGAGCATGGCTCGCGTCGCGGTGTTGGGGCCGACCGTCGCCACGAATCTGTTCGGCGACCAGGACCCCGTCGGCCGCTCGATCAACATCGAGCACATCAAGTTCAGGGTTATCGGCGTGCTCACGCGCAAGGGTTCGAGCGGTTTCCGCGACCAGGACGACGTCATCATCATTCCTCTGAAGACCGCCATGAAGCGCGTGCTGGGGCGCCAGTACCTGAGCGTGGTCAGCATCGAGGCCGCCTCGCCGGACGATACCGACGCCGTCATCGCGGCCGTCCGCTCGGTGATGCGCAAACGCCATCGGCTGCCCGACTACAAGGACGACGACTTCATGCTTCGTAACATGGCTGAAATCCAGGCGGCGCTCTCCGGCACCTCGAAGATCTTCTCGCTGCTGCTGGGCATCGTGGCCGCGATTTCGCTGATCGTGGGCGGCATCGGCATCATGAACATCATGCTGGTCTCGGTTTCCGAACGCACGCGCGAGATCGGCCTGCGCAAGGCCATCGGCGCCACGCGCCGCGCGGTCCTCATACAGTTCTTGATCGAGGCCGCCGCCTTGTCCACCTGCGGAGGCCTGATGGGAATCCTCCTCGGCATGGCCATCGCCTTCGGCCTATCGACCTGGGCGGGCTGGGCCGCCATCGTCACGCCCCAGTCCCTCGTGCTGGCCTTCTTCTTCTCCGCCGGAGTGGGCATCCTCTTCGGCTTCTGGCCCGCCCGAAAGGCCTCGCTGCTGTCCCCTATCGAGGCCCTCCGCTACGAGTGAGGCGGGCTTCATAGAGCGCGGCGGCGGCCGCGCAGAGCGCGGTGAAGGCGAGGGCGTAGGCCAGCGAGGCCGCGCGCGCAGACAGCCAGGGGTCGAAGAGTCGCGCCACCAGCCAGAGCTTCACGTTGCCCTGCGCTCCGTCGGGAAGGCGGACGACCACGAACTCCTGGATGCCGTAGAGGAGGCCGGAGAGGATATAAGCCGTCAAAGCGTGCCGCCCGAGCGCCTCGAAGGGCGCGGCCCAGCGCGCTGTCCTGCCTTCGATCGTCAGCGCGAGCGCGCCCAAGCCCGCCACGGCCAGCCCGCCGGAGAGGAGGGCGTAGGAACTCGTCCAAAGGTGTTTGTTGACGGGAAAGAAGCGCCCCCAGACCGCGCCCAAGGCCGCCAGCGCCAGTCCGAGGACGCCGAGGCGCGCCGCGGCGCGAGTTTCGAGGCCGTCCTGCGCGATCTTGCGCCCGGCGCACAGCCCGAGCAGGGCCGTGGCCAGGGCCGGAAGCGTGCTGAGCAGCCCTTCCTCGTCCCCCAGAGGATCGCTCGTGTGTCCGGCGAAGAGCGTCCGGTCGAGCCAGTAGGCGAGGTTGCCTTCCGGCGTGAGGATGCCGGCGCCGTGGCCGGGGACCGGCACGTACATCATCGCCAGCCAATACCCGGCCAGCAGCCCCAAGGCGATGGATGCTTCCGCGGCCGGCTTCTCGAAGATGAGCAGGCCCGAGACGCCGAGCGAGCACAGGGCGATGCGCTGGAGGACTCCGGGCCAGCGCGCGCCTCCGGGCGTCGAGAAGAGGACGAGATCGACGAGCATACCCAGGGCGAAGAGGCCTAGGGCGCGCAAAAGGGCGTAGCGGGCGAAGTCGGACGGGGCCTGCCCTTTGGTCCGGCGCGCCTCGAAGGAGAAGAGCGCCGAGGCCCCGAGTGCCACCAGGAATGACGGAAAGACCAAGTCGGCAAGCGACCAGCCGTGCCAGGCGGCGTGGGCCAGGGGCGCGTAGACCTCCTCGCGGCCCGAGCAGTTGACCGCCACCATTGCCGCGACCGTAAGGCCGCGAAAGGCGTCGAGACAGCGCAATCTCTTCGTCTGAGGCATGGCGGGGCGCCCCCCTGGAGTATACGGCCGGCGCGGGGCGGCAACAAGGGGCGAGGGCGCCTGCTATAATGATTCGCGTGAGAGTGGATCTAGGACGCGCGCCCATCGCGCGCATCACCTGCCTCTGCATCGGTCGCGTGGGCGACGTCATCGTCGCTACGCCCTTCCTGCGCGCTCTGCGCCGACGCTTCCCCAAGGCCCGCATCCGCCTGCTGGTCGGCTGGCGCAGCGTTCAAGTCCTGCCGCTGATTCCGTTCATCGATGATTGGGCGGTTCTTGAAAAGCCGCACCGCGTGGACGGGCATCTTTCGCTTGCCTGGAGCCTGCTCAGCCAGCCCTGCGATCTGCTCATCGACCTCAATTCCTCATTCTCCAAGACCTCCATGCTCATCGCGCGCGCGACGCGCGCCCGCGCGCGCGTGGCCTTCGACAAAGTCCGGGGCCCGAGCGTTTTCGACCAAGTCGTCGCCGCGCCGGCCATCACGGAGCATATGTACGACCGTTACGCCCGCTTGGCCGCGGCCCTGGGAGCGCCTTACGACCCTGAGCTGGAACTACGTACGCTTCCTGCCGACAGCGCGCAGGCCGACGGTCTGCTATCCTCGTTCATGGTCCAAGGCGAGCGCTCCTTCAAGGTCCTCATTCATCCCGGCAACTTCGACCGCTTCTCCTTCCGCTGGCCCGAGGAGAAGTTCGCGGCGCTCACCGACCGCCTCCTCGACGATCCCACCTTGCGCGTCTATTACATGGGCGGCCCCGGAGAGCGCGAGAAAGTTATGGCAATCGTCCGCGCGCTCAAGCGTCCGGTCCCGGTCCTGCCGACAGCAAGCCTGGGGGTTGCCGGGGCGATGCTCCAGAAGATGGACCTGTTCGTCTGCAACATCACCGGGACCACGCATCTGGCCGTGGCTCTGAAGGCGCCCACCTTCGGCTTCTATGCCGGTTACACTCAGGCGGTGTGGCGCCCGCGCGGGGCGCGGCACGGCGGTACGGTGTGCCCGGAGTGGGAGTCCTGCCGGGAAACGACGGTCGACGAGGCCTATTCCAAGCTCAAGAGCCACATCGGGCGTCTGAGCCCCTGGATCTAGGCAGGCGCAGGAGCTCCGTCAGGGCCGACCACGCCTCGTCGACTCGCGGGTGGCGTCCCGGCGTCTCCAACACGCGGTGGCCCGGGCGGTGGGCGTAGCCGAAGCGCCAGGGCTCGGTATGGGAAAAGAGTTCGACCGTCGGCGCACCCACGGCGACGGCGAGATGCATCGGGCCCGTGTCGGCGGTGAGGACCGCGCGGGCCTGGGCGACCGCGGCGGCGAACGTCCGCAGGGGCAGTTCCGGCGCGATCACGATCCCCGCGGGGATGGAGAGGCCCTTCAAGAACTCCCGCTCGGCCGGTCCCGCCGCGAGCGCGGCCTTGCGGCCGGACGCGGCCAGTCGCCGTCCAAGTTCGAGGAACCATTCGGGAGCGAGGCGCTTCTCCGCGCGCGCTCCCAGGAAGAGCGCGACCGTCTCCCGGTCGAGCCCCCACTTCTTCCAGATACGCGCCCCCTCCTCCCTCTCTCCGGGGCCGAAGTGCCATTCCGTGGCCAGTTCCGAATCCGGGGGCAGCGCCGCGGCGGGGGCGGCGTGACGGACCAGGCGCGCCAGGCCGGCGGTCTCGTGCTCTCGCGCCGCGGAGACGGCGACGAGGTCGTCGAGGAACTTGGCCGCGTCGCCGCGATCGAAGCCCACTCGGCGCTTGGCGCCGGAGAGCGCGGTCCACGCGGCGCTCGACAGGGAGAAGGCGTGCTGGGGCGAAAAGTCGAAGGCCAGGTCGTAGCCGCGCAGGCGCAGGCCGGGCAGGTCCTTGGCCGTCAGGATCTCGGCCACGCAGGGGTTGTGCGCCAGCGCGTCGCCATAACGCCGCGAGATCAGGACCTCGACGCGCGCGGCCGGAAAGGCGGTCTTGATCAGCCGCAGAGACGGGGTCAGGAGCAGGAGGTTTCCCAGGCGAGAGTCGCGCCTCACGGCGAGGACCCGGCGCACGCAGGACGGTTCCACCGGGCCTACCGGGGGGCGCGGCCTGGGCAGCAGCCGCACGAGACTTTCGCGGAGCAGGGACTTGCCCGCCTTCTCCGCGCTCTTTCCGAGGGCTTGCAGCCGTCCCACGGAGAGATTCTAGCATTGAGCGAGGGCCTTCCCCGCCTATCCCCAAGCGCAACAGGCTCCCATGGGCCCAGAAATGAGTCCGACGGTCGCATAGACCGCGAGACTGTTGGCGGCTTGTGCGACTATTGCGGATTGCGGAGGAGTAAAAATGTTAAGTTGGATTCAATGAACGTCAAATTCCCCCCCCCCCTTCGCGCGATAGTCACGGGGCGGCGATGAGAAGACTCATCCAGCCGGCGGTCGCGCTGCTCGACAGGCTCAAGTACGGACAGAAGGCGATCTTGATGGGACTTATGATCCTCATACCTCTCATCGTGACGCAATACCTTCTGTTCAGCGAGATCAATAAAATCATCGCCTTTACGCGTAAGGAGAGGATTGGTATCGAATATTGCCGGCCCCTCATGAAGCTGTTGCGGGACCTCCAGCTGCATCGGGGAATATCGGCGGGATTTTACCGCGAAGGCGCCTCCTTCACGGAGGCGATGTTTGACCAACAGGCGAGCATTGTCCGGGATGTCGCGGCCGTGGATTTTATGGATCGGAGCTTCGGCCCCGATCTGCGCACGACGAGGCGGTGGGGCGCCTTGAAGTCCGGGATACTGGCCCTGAAAACCCGGGTCTGGAGCCTGGGCGCGCGGGAAAGTTTTGACGAGCAGACCGCCCTGATCCTGACTTTCGGGGCTCTTAGCCACTACAGAAATCGTGACGCTCCGACGAGCTTGAGTAGTTTGGCTTGCTCCGTTGAGCAGCGCGTCGTCCATTCCGAAGTTGTTTTTCCTGCTTGAACGCGAACGAGGTGAACATCCTCGACGAGACTCAGCGCCTTGCTCACCGTCAAATCGGGGTATTTCCCCCGTATCCGCTCTTGGGCGCGACTCCACAGCAAGTACGCCAGGTAGACCACGGTCGTGTAGCCATCTATCCGATCTCGTCGTCTGTAGCGAATCGGGCCCAGGGATAAATTCCCCTTGATTGTTTGAAACGCCTTCTCAATCTCATCCCTCTGGAAGTAGATCCGAAACATCTGCTCTGCTCCCAACGCCCCGTCCGTTGAGAACATCAAGAACCTTCCATCGCCGCGCCCTTCCTCGGTGGCACCGGCCGTATCCACGGCAAACCCTCTGCGGCCCGACGCAGTGATCGCCAGTGCTCCGAGATCCTCCCGCAGCTCACGTAATCTCTTCGGGCTGGTGGTTTTCTCCACGGCACTAATGAGGCCGTCCCTCTCAAGGCGCTCACGCGTGGCGCGCATCGGGTCTACAACCAAGGCGACGCGCATGCCCTTGCGACCAAGCAGCGGCGCGCGCCATGCCCGCGCATAGACCTTCGCCCCCGAACCCCGCTCCACCAAGTGCCGCGGACGCTCCAGTTCCAAACCCGGCCAGCGTGTCACGTAGTCCCACACCTCCTTGTTCGTCTCGGGGACGAGCCCGACCAGATTGAACCCGGACTTCACAATGAACTCGACGTTCTCGCGCGAGATCATCCCGCGGTCCAAGATCAGGGTGAGGTTCTTAAACCCCTGAGCCTTCAGGTGGTTGACCACGTCCTGCACGGTGAGCGTGTCGCTGCGTGAGCCGCGGATGGCGCGGCACAGGACCGGATGCTGTCGGTGGCGCGAGGTGACCAGCCCAAAACCAAGCACGTTCTTATTCGTTCCCCCTGGGAAGTATCCGGGCTCGGCATAAGGGCAGTCGTTGCCGTAGTACACCTGGCGTGTGACGTCGTAGTAGAACTGCGCAGGCTCACGCGTGTCGCCCCGCCAAACTTTCGTCATCGCCTCTTGAAGCTTCAGGCCGAGGTCTTCGAGCCCCCCGTCTGCGGTCGTGTGGCAGAGCCTGTGCAGTGCCCGCCCAAAGGATTCCCGATTGAGCCGCCGCACATCCAGGCGTTCCCATCGCGGGATCGGACTGCGGGCGACCCAGGCGGGAAGATCGCTCAGAGGTCGCCGGGGTCCGATCTGGTTGAGAACGAGGCAAAGAACATGAACGGCTGCGTCATGGTCGACGTCCAGCACCTCCCTGATGTGGGACACCATGTCCAATTCGCGCGCCACGGCGTAAAACAGAGCCAGCGCCCCCACAGGCAACGAGCCCGAGATCGAGTCCACGCGAATAGCAGGAGGGACGACGACGCGCCCCTCCTTGTCCACGCGCCCGAGGAAACGCAGCACGCGTTGGCGGGGCTGTTTTTTGATGGGATCTCGGTACGACTCCACCTCATAGCGGTAGAGGTACTTCCCGACGCGACGGGTCACCAGGTAGGCCATTGTAGTATCATATATCACTACAAAGGACCTGTCAACAACTCAATCCCATTTAATTCTCAGACGGGGAATGGGGCCGCGGGGACGCTGTAGTGGCTAAGAGCCCCGAAAGTCAGGCCTGATCGCAGAGATTCTTTCCCTTTTCGCCGACGTGGGGAACGCCTCCAACTTGATACTCGACCCCACAACGGCCAGATACTACCTCGCCGGCGAGATCATCACGACGCTTCCGGTCCTGAGCGAATATATTGGCCAGGAGAGGGGCCTCGGCATGGGCATGGCGGCCGGGCGGATGTTCCCGGCGCAGAAGACGAACTTGATCCTGCTGCGCGGCAAGGTTCTCGCGGCCGACGAGGCGAAAGACAAGGGCTTTGATTTCGCCTTGCGGGCGAAACCGGACCTCAAGCCCAGGCTGGATGGTCCCATTGGGCGCTGCGGGGAGGCCGTCCGCGCATTCCAGGATGTCGTCCAGAAGGAATTCATAGAACCGAGTCGAGTCGACATCGAGCCTCAGGCATATTTTCCCGTCGCCACCAGGGCCGTCGACACCGTCTTCGAGCTCTATGACCGGGTGGCGTCCGAGCTGGACGCCATTCTGGCGGCACACATCGCGGGTTATGTTAGCAAGAGAAACCTCGTCGTAGCCGTTTCGCTGGCGGCTCTGTTCATCGCGGTCTTTCTCTTCATCGCCTTCCATATATCCGTGAAATTCGCCGTTTTGGACATGGTCCGCCTGGCCGAGAGCCTGTCATCCGGCGATTCGAGCGTCCGGCTGAAAGCGACGTCGCATGACGAGTTGGGCGATCTGGCGCGGTATCTCAATAAGACGGCGTCGCGGGTCGGGCAGCTTATCGATATGCTGAATCTGCGCCGCAAGTACGCGGAGACCATCATCGCAAGCATGCCGGTGGGGATCATCGTGCTTCGCGGCAACTTGATCGTTGTCCGGACCAACCGGGCGCTGCGCGAAACGTTCGGGCTCGAAGAAAGCGCCGCGGCCGGGCGACCCCTTGAAGACGTCCTGCCCGTCGCCGGGCTTCGGGAGGCGGCCCTCGACGTCATCGCGACCGGAATGATGCAGCATGCCTTCCGTCTCGAAGCGATCGGGGGAGATGGGGCCCGCCGCCCGTTGCGGGTGACCATCGTTAAAACACGCCTTGCGGAAGGCGAAGGAGAAGAAGGCAAGGGAGAAGAACAATACGGCGCGCTGATCGTCGTCGTGGAGGACGTCTCCGAGGAAGAGCGGCTCAAGGGACTCGCGGACGCCGCGGAGCGGAGCTATCGCAACGTGGTGGACAACGCCGTCGACGGGATCGTGGTCATGGACCAAGACGGGCGCATCTCGTCGTTCAACCGCGCGGCCGAGCGGCTGTTCGGCTACGAGCGCGCCCAAGCGCTCGGCCGGCCGGTCACCATGCTCATACCCGAGAAGTACCGTCAGGCGCATGAGGAGGGCCTCGCCCGCTATATCCGGACGCGCCGACCCCGCATGCTGGGTTCCACGGCCTCCCTCGAAGGGCTCCGCAAGAACGGCGCGGTCTTCCCCATCGAACTCTCGGTCAGCGCGCACGACGTGGACGGCAAGACGGTGTTCACCGGCATCGTCCGCGACGTGACCGAGCGCCTCCGGATGGAGCAGGCGCTGCGCAACCGGGAGACGCAGCTGCGCCAGTCGCAGAAGATGGAGGCGGTCGGAAGGCTCGCCGGCGGGGTCGCCCACGACTTCAACAACCTGCTGACCACCATCTTGAGCTGCAGCGACTTTCTTCTACGAAATCTCAAGCCCGACGACGCCAACAGGGCCGACGTCCTGGAGATCGAATCCGCTGGCAACCGCGCGGCCGCCCTCACCAAGCAGATTCTGGCCTTCGGCCGCAAACAGATGCTCCAGTCCCAGCGCATGGACCTCAACGCCATGGTCAACGAGATGCAGGGCATGCTGCGGCGGCTCATCGGCGAGGACATCGAGCTGTCGATCCTGCCCTGCGAGAAGCCCTTGATCATCGACGCGGACCGGGGGCAGGCCGGGCAGGTCATCATGAACCTGGTCGTCAACGCCAGGGACGCCATGCCGAACGGCGGCAAGATCGTCATCGAGACCGCGCCCGTCGATTTCGATGAGGAGTACGTCCACCGGCACGGCGCTATTCCCCCCGGCGCCTACGCCGCGCTGGCCGTCAGCGACACCGGCTGCGGCATGAGCGAGGCCGTCCAGTCCCATCTGTTCGAGCCCTTCTTCACCACCAAGGAAACCGGCAAGGGGACGGGCCTCGGCCTTGCCACGGTCCACGGCATCATCGCTCAAAGCCGCGGCCACGTCACGGTCTACAGCAAGGAGGGGCGCGGGACCACCTTCAAGATATACCTGCCGAGGTCCGGCGGGCAGGCCGAAAACGGAGGATCGGCGGCTCAGCAAGCCGAGCTGCCGAAGGGTTCGGGGACGGTCCTCCTCGTGGAGGATGAAGCGTCCGTCCGCGAGGTGGCGCGCCGGGCGCTCGCGCTCAACGGGTTCACGGTCATCGCCACCGGAGACCCCCTGGAGGCGCTCGCCGTCTGCGGGCGCCTGAAGGAGCCCATCCGGCTGCTGATTACGGACATGATCATGCCCAAGCTCAACGGGCTGGAGCTGGCCCGGAAGGTGAAGGCCATGCGGCCCGATATCCAGACGCTCTACATGTCGGGCTACACCGAGCACGCCGTCTTGGAGCAGGGCGGCAAGGAGATGGAAGGGGCGTTCCTACAGAAGCCGTTCATGCCGCGCGCATTCTTGGAAAAAATCCACGAGATATTGCGCGCGTGATCCCGGAGGCGGGACGGCGCGGGCTTGGTCCGCGCGTCGGTGAAATCGGAGACGACGGCCGCGATCGGCGCCAACAGTTGCCAGGCGTCCTGTCCCCCGTGTCGGCGCACTGTTCGCGATCCTGCGCGCCAATCCCTTCCAGAATCCGCCTCCTTACGAAAGGCTCGTGGGAGACCTCGACGACGATTATTCGAGACGCATCAACATCATGCACCGACTCGTCTACCAAGTCTTCAAAACCGAGCGGACGGTGAAGATCTTGCGGATGTGGACCCACTACGAATAGTCGAATCTGCCTGCGGAACTGGGTCTTGAATAATCCCGGCGTCCGCATTACAATATGACTGTAATGACATAGGTTAGCAGAAGCGATTATGTGGTCGCGCGGTGCGGGAGGCGGCAGATGCGAGATGACGACGTGTGCAGGCCCAGGGTCGTGGTCGTGGATGATGAAGTCGACTTCTTGAGGCTCGTCGAGCACTGGCTGAAGCCGAAGTTCGCGGTGACCTGCCTGACGGGCGGAGTGGACACGTGCGAGGAGGTCACGGCTCTCGAGCCGGACCTAGTGATCATGGACATCCACATGCCGGAGCGCGGCGGGTTTCCGATCAGCCGGCAATTGCGCAACACGAGCGGGTTCGAGGACCTGCCGGTGATCTTCCTGACCGGCTCGAAGGACGAAAAGGATTTCATCCACTACCTTGACTTCGGAGGCGGCTGCCGCTTCCTGACGAAGCCGATCACGGGCAAGGCGCTACGGAAGGCCGTGTCCGAGGAACTCGGACTGGAGATGGTCGGCTAGCCGTCGCGCAGGGCGGAGAGGAATATCTCTCCGTACTCGACCCACTTCTTGGGTCCCACGCCGGAGACGGCGCGCATTTCGCCCTCGTTTCTGGGCAGGCGCGCGGCCATCTCCATGAGCGTGGAGTCGTTGAAGACCATGTAGGCGGGCACGCGGCGCGCGGCGGCCAGCGACTTGCGAAGGGCCTTCAGTCGGGAGAAGAGCGGCGAGCCGGCTGAGGCGGCGGCGGATGTCGAGGGCGCGCGGGAGCCATAGGCCCGCTTGGCCGCGACCTCGGGGGCCGCGGCCACGGGGTCGAGCCCGGCGCACACGTCGCAGGACGCGGCGCACGACGCGATCTCCTCGCCGAGATGGCGGGCCAGGATCTGGTGGCGGCAGATGCGGCGCTCCAGGGCGCGGAACATCTCGCGCGCCTTTTCCCGGTGCCACTCGGCCAGGGCCGGGGGCAGGTCGCCCGTCATCCGCTCGTAGCCGATCACGTCCGCCCAGGAATAGAAGGCCACGCAGTCGCTGGGCGCGCCGTCGCGGCCCGCGCGCCCCGCCTCCTGCACGTAGGCTTCCATCGAGCGGGGCATGTCGCGGTGGATGACGAAGCGCACGTCCGGCTTGAGATCGCGTCGTGCGC
>Ga0209211_10000619_pt1 | contig 71463 bp, 62 predicted proteins | sample RifGroA2_FD_183992 | JGI IMG/M metagenome (GOLD analysis project Ga0209211, IMG submission 183992) | Groundwater microbial communities from Rifle, Colorado, USA - Groundwater A2 (SPAdes) (version 2) | ecosystem: Environmental > Aquatic > Deep subsurface > Groundwater | place: Rifle, Colorado... | reverse complement strand
ACCTAACATTTTTTCAGCTCTACAAAATTTATCCGCTCTGAAACTTGTGGGTTGCCTCAAGTTTCGAGGGAAAATTTTGTGAGGAAAAAATGTTCGCCTAAAATTGTACGTTATATGCCCATTTCTTACTGCCCTGCTCCACTTTGTTTTGCATTTTCTCGATGATAATTTGTAAATCCATGCAAAGAATTTCCAAATAAAAATTTCAACAACAACAAAGGGTTCAAACACGGGTTTTCTTGGTGAAAACCCTATTCGCAAAGGAAAAATCCGAACTTCGTAACGGATTTTTCCTCTGCACTCAATTTTCACCCATGTTGTTGAAATTTTTGGCTAAAGCTAATCTTCGAGAAAACTAAAGGGTTTAACTTAATATAGACAAAGAGGAACTATCTATTATAGATTATAATAAAATTTATATATAAGTTCTGCATACGTATGCAGAGAATGGCAAAAAATTATAAAACCGATTACACAAAAGAAGAGATAATTAGAATAGTTAAAGAACTAGAAAAAAAAGGGGAAAAAATCTGGCTAGGTAAGATTGCAAGAGAAATGGGCTTAGGCAGAACAGAAAGAAGCCCTTTAAGATACCATATTCTAAGACTTGCTGAGCAGGGAGTCTTGAAAGTCAAGAAAGAACCTGCAGAATTTCAAAAAGAATTATTGGTGGTGAAAAGTAAATGAATGAAAAACAAGAATTAACCCAATTAAATAATCTGATTGTCGGTGTAGATAGAAATGTTAAGTCTATATTAAAGAAACTAAGAAAAGACATGAATTATGATGCTAGGTTACTCCTAAATATTTTAAGTCGTGTTGATAAGCTGAATATTAGAGGCCTAGATATATTAATTAATAGGTTTTTCAATATAACTAATCAAAAAGATGCTATTGGTGCTATTGATGGGAAAATCTTCAGTAAAATTTTACGCATCCATAAAAAATTAATTATTAGTAAGTTCACAAAAAATTATGACATTGAACTTAAGAAATTGCTAACTATTTCTGAAATATTACTTAAGTTAAATCATCGACAAGATTATATCTTAAAGAATTATTTGCGTATATTGGGGTTAATAAAAGATTCTGATTATAAAATTAAAAAATATAAAATACTAGCTAAGTATGGTATAAAATCAAATCAAATTGATTTTGATAAAGCTCGGATTTTATTAAACCAAAAAAAATTTAAAGATGTCAGATATATTCTCCATAGCTTTAGGAAAAAAAAATTAATAAAAAAAGAAAAACAAAACCTTTTCAGATTAAAAATAGGATTTCTATATCAAAGTAAAAGGTATAAGGAAGCATTGAAATTAATTAATAAAAATATAAATAAAGATAAAAAACTTCTAATATCTTATTTAAACTTAAAGGGATTGATTCTATTAAACCAACATCTATATGCAGAGTCTATAGGACTTTGGAAGAGTCTACTTAAAAAAGAATTACTTTCTGAATTTAAATATTTCTATATATTATCTTATAGTTTTGCTAATTTTAAATTAAAAAAGTATAACGAAGTTATTAACACTCTAAAGAAACTTATTTTAATTAGAAGAATTGATCAGAGGATTAAATTTGGAGCAATTTCACTTATTATTCGTAGCTATATGGAATTAAAAAATTACAAAGATGCATTGATTTCAATTGATAAGTATATTTTAAATATCAAGAAATTTGATATTAAGTTGTTTAAAGGAATGTTACTACAAAGAGCTATTTGCTTAAGAGAGTTAGGAAAAATAAAGGAATCAGTTAAAATTTTTAATCGATTACTAAATAAAGACCAAAAAAATGATACTATAATCAAAAATAAAGGGATATCATATTACAATTTAAAAAAATATGACATCGCAAAAAATCTTCTGAATAAAACCCTTAAGTTAAAGCCTAAAGACAGAGAAGCAATTAGATATATCGGTAATATCTACAAACGTCAAAATAATTACAAACTAGCTTTAAAATATTACGACAAATGTCTAAAAATATATCCAAAAGATATTAAGGCTATTAGAAATAAAGCAATAATATCATTAAACTCTAAAGATTACAAAGAAGCCGAAAAGCTAGTAAAACAGGCACTTGGTATAAATCCTAATGATTTAGACTCTCTAAATTTATTAAGTAGCATATATTTTGAATGGGGTAAATATAAGGAATCCATAAAGATAAATAAAAAAATTATAGCAAAAAATCCAAAAGATGCTGATACAATTGGCTCAATTGGTGGAGCTTATTCTAATTTAGGACGATATGAAAGAGGGATAGTCTATCTTAGAAAAGCGTTGAAAATTAATCCGAAACATCCTTACGTGTTACTTAACACAGGGATTACATTAGGTAAACTAGGTAAGTTAAATGAGTCAGTAAAATATCTCAGATTAGCTAATAAAATCAAGCCAAATGATAATATTTTTTTACAAAATTTGATGATATCTTTAATTAAATTAAAAAGGCACAAAGAGATTATCAAAACTTCGGATGCAATTTTAAAATTAAATCCAAATGACTCTATCGCATGGAAAAACAGAGGAATAGCTTTATTAAATCTCAAGAAATATAAAGAAGCCCTTACTTGTTTTAGTAGGGCTAATAAAATCAGACCTAACGACATAAGCATATTACATAGAGTACAATACATATTCTTTCAACTTGGGCAATATAAAAAATCGATTTATTATAATAAAAAAATTCTAATTAAAAATCCAAAAGACGCTGATACTATTGGGTCGATTGGAGGAGCATATTCTAATCTGGGACAATATGAAAGGGGGCTTTATTACCTAAACAAGGCACTTTCTTTTAATACCAAACACAAAATCGTTTTGGAAAGTAAAATTCTAACTTTGTATAAAATGAGAAGGTACGAAGAAGCTTTAAGGGTTTTAGATAGTCTAGATAAATTAGATTCAAAAAATGTTCAGTTTATTGAAAATTTTAGGGATAGAATAAAGAGGAAATTAATGAAAGATGAATGACAAAAAAGACAGCTAGAATCAAAGAAGATAAAGAAGATTATGAAAGCTACGAAGCTACTGCTTTAGTTAGATTTCCTAAGATTGATGATGAGCCTGATACAAAAATTCAAGATCTTAATCCTCTTGTAAAATTAGCAGTTGATACATATAAAATTGACCCAATAATGGGAGAAAGATTTTTGGACAAAATAATAGATAGATTTACAAAATCTAACCCTATTTCACAGAGTATAGAAAGATTTCCAACACGTACAAGAGAAAAATTCACTTTTGAAGCCAATATAAATTACAACAAATTCTTGTCCTTAATAATTAAAAAACCAGCGTACTCTAGAGTACTAACAAAACTTTATGATTGTGATGGTAAAGAGTCTACAGATAATGCATTAATCAAAAAAATTGATAAGTTGCATAGAGAAAATCTAGCAAAATATAAAAAAAATTTAGAGTTTATGGGTTTAATTAAAAAAATATTTAGGGAGGGTTCGGTAGGAGTGTGTTTGACTGAAAAGTGTATTAAATTTATAGCAGATGCAAAAAATGATAAAAAAATGTGAATGTTTTGTGATAATTATTAAGTAATTATACATATTTATAACTCTTTTATTTATTGAATTTATATACTATTTCTCCCACATAAGTTATAGAAAAAACATCCAAAGCGCATAGCTTTCGGATCCTAGCCCACAAAGATGGGATAGGTTGGAGATTGTATAAAATGCCAAGAGAAAGAGTACAACAGCGCCAAAAACACTCCAAATGGGGTTTTGGTACAACACATGTTTTGGAAGAGCTGGAAGACAAATATGGTGTAATGCAAGCTGCTGATGAAGCAGCTGTGTAGGTGTTAAAAATGATAAGAAAGCTAGAAGAAGATTTGAAACAGATAAGAAATAAGTTTGGGTCTGATGTAATTTTTACATTAGGCTGCAATAACGCTGGACCTTTCATAATAAAGGCTGAGAGGATTCCTGCGCCTGTTCCTTTTGAGGGAATCTCTCAAGAGGACAATGAAGAGAGTTATATAGGGTGATGACCTACATCGGAGGTATCAAAAATGAAACAAGAAACAAGTAGTTTAGAGTGCCCATTTTGCGGGGCAAAGCCTGTAAACAGGGAGGAATTTGCTAGAAGAACGGGTATGGAGATAGAAAAGACATTTAGGTGGAATGGAGAAGCCAGGATAGTGCTGAGGCTTGGCGAGATGGCTATAGAGGCGCAGAAACGGACAGGACAGGACTTGATAGACAAGCAAAGGCTTCTAGACTTGTTTAAGGAGGAACAGGAAAGAATTGATGAAAGGCAAAAAGAAATAGAAGAAAACAGGAAAAACATTGCCAAAGAGCAGAAAGAAGTATTTGATGAGATAACAAAACAGAGAAAAGAGCTAGAAGCAAGGCAGAAGCAACTTGAAGAAAAAGAAACAAAACAGATGACAACACTTATGGCTGAAAAGGAAAAATTGCATGCACTAAAGGAAGAGGTGCTAAAGGCCGAACAGGTAAAAATGCCTGAAGAGTTGGTAAAACAAGTCAAGGAGCTTCAAAACATTGCTGCAGCTTCAAATATGGAGGTAAAGGACTTGCTCGGCAAGCTTATCCACAATGTGAAGTCTTCGGGGACTTTGCAGGAGGCATTGCTGTTAAGAAGGCTCAAGGAGCTTAACACAGGCGACAAGATTGAGCATCTTGGCGGTCCAGACCAAGAAGATGTACTTGCAACGATTGTAGATTCCGGCAAGACATTAGGAAGAATAAGGCTTGATAGCAAGAAAGTGGAGAAATGGGACAGCAGCTTTGTCGGAAAGATGGCAAAATACCTGAAAGATAACGGCATTGAATTTGGGATTATATCTACAACCACTATGCCTAAAAACGCTGCAGGCAATTATTTCCATTGGGAAGAAAACGTATTGATTGTAAACGAGAGAGTTGTGGAAGGTGCCTACCTTATATGCAGATACCTCATCAGAAAAGAAGGTCAATACGCAAATGAGAATGAAAAGCGCCTTAACTTGATGAAAGAAAGCGAAAAGAGATTTGAAGCTGTTAAGAAGGTGCTGGAAAACTCTAACATTAGGAAGTACTTGACTGCAATAAGCCAAGAAGTAGTAAAAGGCAACAAAAAGTTGGAGGATTTTGACAAGTATACCCAAAAAACTTTGAAAGGCTTAAGGGAGGTTAATGCCAAAATAGTCAAGCAAGTAGACACTGCCTTGGATAGTGATATGGAATTACAAAAGGTGCTTTCGGGCACCTAATTTTATTTTTTTAAAATAATATAATTAGAATATTATTACCGATTCCTAACGCTAAACGTGCCTCTTTGTCTATAGTTAAACCTAAAACTTAGCTTTCTTCCTTTCGCTTAATCCTGCAAACACGCACTAACAAGTAATGCGTACAACGTGGGATTAAACGCACAGCCTATCGGAACATTACTCATTCCTGCGTGATGTACAGGAAGAATAAGTTTTAGGGCGTAAGAAATGTCATTCGGCATCAAAGCCTCATTGCATATAACACATTTTAAGCGAGTCCGCTCCTCACCCCATCAAAGGGGTTGCGGTGCTCCTCTAACATTTTTTCAGCTCTACAAAATTTATCCGCTCTGAAACTTGTGGGCTGCCTCAAGTTTCGAGGGAAAATTTTGTGAGGAAAAAATGTTCGCCTAAAATTGTACGTTATGTGAACTTTCATCTATAAAAACCGCAAACTATTTTAACAACCTAACTAATTATGACCACATGAAAGAAGGCGCATACATAGGAGCTTTGATTGCTTTATTGGTATACTTCATGCTTCCTATCTATGGTAATAATGGAGCGCCTGCAAGCATTATACCAACTGGAAATGTTGTTTCAAGCCCGACAGGCTTCAGCACTTACGTTTCAAATCTGCCCTTCAGCATGATAATTTTCTTTGCTTTGGAAACTCTCGGAGTTTCTCTCGGAATAGCAAGCCAGATGATTCTAAAGAAAGTGTATGGCTAAATCAGTGAAATTCCAGCAATAAACTTAAAAATAACGAGAGCGACTTCTTAAAGCAGGCATGATTGAAGTAATCCGCTTGTGATTTTTTGCCTAAAATCAGTCATTGAGGGGCACCCATTATAGCTCATGGAAGCGCATGGGTATCAGATTTTATTTAATCAGATTTCAATTGCATGGACTTGAAATCAATCTAAAACTTTAAATATTAACAATAAAACTTCTTAATTATGGACATTGAAAGCAGAATAGCCTTGATAAAGCAGGTAGGGGAGGAGATAATCACAGAAGAGGAGCTAAGGCACCTTCTCAAGACAAAGCCAAATCCAATCGCTTATGACGGCTTCGAGCCTTCTGGCAACCTCCATATTGCCCAAGGCATAATGCGCGCAATAAACGTCAACAAGATGCTCAAGGCAGGCTGCAGGTTCAGGATGTGGGTTGCAGACTGGTTTGGCTGGCTCAACAACAAGATGGGCGGAGATTTGGAGAAAATCAAGCTTGTCGGCAAGTACCAGGTTGAAGTTTGGAAAGCCTGCGGAATGGAAACTGACAAGATTGAATTCCTGTGGACAAGCGATGCAGTTTCAGATGCAGAATACTGGAAAAAAGTGGTTAATGTAGCAAGAAACACCACAATACAGAGAATGATAAGGTGCGGGCAGATAATGGGCAGGAAAGAGGCAGATGTCCAGCAGGCTTCCCAGATTTTGTACCCTGCAATGCAGTGCGCTGACATTTTCCATTTGAAAGCTGATATAACACAATTAGGCATGGACCAGAGAAAAGTAAACATACTGGCAAGGGAAATAGGGGAAAAGCTCGGCTTTTGGAAGCCTGTTGTTGTATCGCATCATATGCTTATGGGCCTGGGAGAGCCTCCAAAAACAAACGATGAAAACAGGATTCTTGAATTGAAAATGTCCAAAACAAACCCTGATAAGGCTATTTTCATGAACGACTCAGAAGAGGAAATCAAAAGAAAAATAGCAAAAGCTTACTGCCCTGCAAAAATAACAGAGGAGAACCCGATGCTCGAATATTCAAAATACCTTATATTCGAAAAGTTCAGCACAATGGAGATAAAAAGAACAGAGAAATTCGGAGGGGACTTAGTCATTGAAACGTACCAAGAGCTTGAAAAACTATACAAGGAAGGAAAAATACATCCAATGGACTTGAAAAACGCTGTTGCTTACTACATCAACGAGATGATAAAGCCCGTCAGGGAAAAATTCCAGAAAGATTCGAAATTAAAGAAATTGCTTGAAACTGTAAAAGGGTTTGAAGTGACGAGGTAGCTATTTCTGCTCTATCACCACCATAGTATACTTGTCATTAAGATATTTCTTGGCAACCATTTTGACATCATCTATCGTGACTTTTCTTATCTTCTTCAAATAAGAATCAGCAAGTTTCGCATCCTTTATTGACTCCCAAACAGCTAAGTTGTCCGCTCTTGAAAAATTGTCCTCGGTCTCAAGCGCATTGCTCCCTTCGATGTAAGTCTTGGCTTCTTCCAGGTCATTTCTGCCCAGTTTCTCAAGCCTTCTGAACTGCTGCAGTATGATTTTTTTCGCCTTTTCTATGTTCTTCTTGTCCAAGCCGCAGTAAACAGCAAACATCCCGTAGTCAGTCTCGCTTTCATTGTTGACCCCAACCTGGTACGCCAGCCCTCTTTTGTTCCTTATCTCGTCAAAAACCCAGCCTGACTGCCCCCTGCCCAGTATCCCTGCAATGACATCAAAAACATAGCTGTCCTTGTGCATTCTGGGCGCAGTCTTGTATCCCAAAGCCATGTAAGAGTTGTTTGTTTTCCTTTTTTCAACGAGTTTTTTGATTCTTTTCTGCAAAGGCTCATCAACAGGCTGCCTCCTGACAAGCTTGCCCGGCTTCAGTTTGCCGAAATACTTCTCAACCTTGGTCTTGGCGCCATCGACATTTCCCACTATGGAGATAATCATGTTGTTTGGCAGGTAATGCGAGAAATAATAGCCAGCAACATGCTTCCTGTCAAAGCTTTTTACAGCCTCGACGCTGCCGTAAGTCGGGTTTTTTGCAGGATGCCTCTCAAACAATGTCTTCTGGAACAGAATCCACTGGTGCAGCCTTGGGTCGTCTGTAATCATGTTGATTTCCTTCAGAATAACCTGCTTTTCCTTCTCAATGATTTTTTTGCCAAAAACAGGATTGGCAGCCATATCAGACAAAATGTCAAGCGCCCTGTCAAATCTCTTATTGATGATTTTTATAAAAAATGCAGTCCTGTCGCCTGTGGTGTATGCGTTGAACTCTGCGCCGTATTTTTCTATTTCATTCGCAATTTCCCTTGAGTCCTTCCTGCTTTTCGTGCCCTCAAAAAGCATGTGCTCCAGAAAATGGGAAATGCCTGCCATGCTTTTGCTTTCAAAATTCGAGCCGACCTTGAACATCACCTCCAAAGCAACTGACTTTGAGTTATTCTTCTCAAAAATCAAGGTAATCCCGTTTCTCAGCCCGTATTTCTGCATAGGCAAAGGAAAAATTTAAATGGTTTATAATAGTTTTGAATTGCAATGAGAATAAATGAGCTGAAGCCAATTCTTGGGAAAAAGCGAAGCGATGCCGCCGTATTCTATAATTCAGACTCGTCAAAAATTAATGCAAACATGCTCTATTTTTCAGGTTATAAGGGGCTTGGCGCGCTGGTTATACCGAAAAAACATGCGCCCTTTCTGATTGTGCCCGAGATGGAAATGCAAAGGGCTAAAAAATCAATGGTTAAGAAGGTATATTCTATGAATAAAAAAAGATTTTTTGAGTCAATCTACAAAATTGCAAGGAAAAACAGATTAAATACAAAAAACATTGCTATAGATAAAAGCAGCTTTACATTGAATTCTTACAGGCATTTCAGAAATCAATTCAAAAAGATAAAGTCAAAAGACATAGCTTTTGAATGCCTTAAATTGAGAGAGACAAAAACAGAAAAAGAAATCAGAATACTGAAGAAATCATGCGCTTATGCCGATAAAATACTGCAGAAGGCAATCAAAAATTTCAGGCATTTCAAAACAGAAAGCCAAGCTGCTGCTTTTCTTGAATACGAGGCAAAAAAACTCGGCTTGGAATTGTCATTCAGCCCGATTGTGGCTTCTGGCAGCAATGGAAGCATGCCGCACCACGAGCCATCAAATGTAAAAATAAAAAACGACTTCTGCGTCATTGATTTTGGGGTGAAATACAAGGGCTACTGCTCTGACATAACAAGAACAATATATGTTGGAAAACCAAGCGAAAAGGAAAAGGAGATGTATAATATGCTGTTGAAGATACAAGAGAATGCAATAATCCAAATAAAATCAGGCAAAAAATGCTCTGAAATCTATGATTTTGTTGTCAAAAGCCTTGGAAAATACAGGAATTACTTTACCCATGGACTGGGGCACGGCGTTGGAATTGAAATCCACGAGCTGCCAAACCTGAGCTTAAGCTCAAAAGACAGGATAAAAAACAACATGGTTTTCACAATAGAGCCGGGAATTTATTTTCCGAAAAGATTTGGGATAAGGATTGAGGACACTTTGTTGTTCAAAAACAAGCCGGTTTTATTGACAAAGACATCAAAAGATTTATTAATCATTTAAATACACTTTCTAAAATGAAATATAATGAAGACGAGTTTAATTCTGCTGTTCAAGACTATAAAAATAAAATAAAAAATGCTAAAGGAAAGAATTTCTTTATTGTTTTTGATATAAGCAATAAAAACGCTTTCTATTCAATTGCTCCATTGTCCATGGCTTTGCACGAGTTAGGTGCAGATGTGAGCTGCATTGGAATAAACAAAAAGTCAGAGGGATTGGATGTCTTAAAGGATGTATGGGAAGCTTCTGAAGAGCATGAAAAAGGATTAAATAATGAGAAAACAACAGCATTAATGAAGTTTATTGAAGAGGTTGACAAAAAAGCAAAGGGCGAGTTCATAAAAATCTTCAAAAAGCCGGATTTTATTATTGAATCCAAGGAAAATAATTTTACAGGTCCTTTTAGTTTACCCTTCCACACAGAATGGTTTGAAGATTACAGGATGGAAGAGCTGATGCAAACTTCTGAAATTTTATGGAGAGAGGTATATGCCCTGAAAAAAGGAGAGAGGGTAGGCATTGGATTCACGCTGATACCCACTCAGGATTTAATCGGGCACCCGTTGGAAGACTACCTCGATTCGTATTCTATAATATGGGCTATGACTCAAACTGCAAAAAAGACAGCAGAACCCATAATGAGTGCCTATACTTTCAGGGAATCAATGCTTGAGAAAGGTGAAAGGGCCTCAGAATTAAGGACGACATTGCTTGGCTGCGAGCTTTCAAAAGAGATTGATGAAGAGCCTTTTATTAAATATAAAAAGTTATCAAAACTATTAAAACTTGATAGAATAAAGCCAATTGACTTGTCTTTCTCAATAAGCCCAAAAGGATATCCCGGCAAGCATCTTTTCGGAGAGGTGATTGGCTACCCCTCCCAAAATAAAAAAACAAGATGGCTCACTCCCGGGCAGATGATCTACAAGCTGGATTTCTACCCCCAGACAAAATATGATGACAGGAGCCCGATTGCAAGGGTAGCTTTTACTGAGACAATCCCGATTGACATTTTTATAGACACAAACATGGTTGACTGGGCAGACATAAGGGCCAGGAACCAGAAGATAAAGGATATAATGGACAAATGTGATGTAATCTACGCTGAAGGAAAGCCCAAGGAAAAATACACAACAAAGCTTGAAGTCGGCTTAGTAAAGCCAGACGGCACAAGAAGATGGGTGAGGCGCTCTGATACGGATGTCAGGGAAAAAATAAGCAGGGATTACCTGAAAATGACCGGCATAAAGGCAGGCTGCATGGGCAACATACCGGGCGGAGAGGCTTTTGTAACCCCAGAATACATGAAAGGAATCTTCGTCGGGGATGTTGTTGTTCATGTGGACCAGAGTTATCATCTGGATGAAAAAAACCCATTGGTTGTGGAATGCCACGGGGACAGCTACAGCATAGTAAATGGGCCTAAAGACGTCATCGGCAAGATAAACAATAGAAAAAATGATGCGATGAAACTGCTGCTTGAGTCGGAAAAAAACAAGAGCCTGCCGCAGGAAATAATTGATTTGAAAAAGAAGAATTTTGGAAGAGTCGGGGAGTTTGCCATTAACACGAATCCAAAGGCAAGGCTGTGCGAGTACCTGATTGTGAACGAGAAAATAGCAAGAATGATGCACATTGCCCTTGGCTCGGGGTTTGAGCCTGACAGGAGCACGGAATACCACATGGACATTGTGTTTAATGCGCCAAGGCAAAAGCTTGATGTTTACGGGACTGATAAAAATGGAAACAAGCATTGGATATTAAAAGATGGGGAGTTTATAGCTTAAAATGTCAATTGACAAGGCGTGCAAAATAATACTTAAAGACTGCATGAACCTAAAATCAAATGAAAGCTGCCTGATTGTTACGGATTCTAAGCTAAAGCCGATAGGAAATGCGTTATACAGGAATTCATTGAAAATAGCAAAGCAGTCAAAACTAATACTCGTTCCAATTCCGGAATCTCACGGCACAGAGCCTCCAAGAAATGTTGCAGATGAAATGCTGGAGTACAATGTAATTCTATTAGCAACAACAAAATCACTGAGTCATACAAAGGCAAGGCATAATGCAATAAAAAATGGCGCAAGGGCGGCAAGCATGCCTGGCATTACAATTGATATGATAAAAAGGGCTTTAGATGTTGATTTTTACAGAATAAGGGAAATAAATAAAAGACTTATTTCAAGATTAAAAAACAAAAACCTGATAAAAATAACAGCAAAGAATGGCACAAACATAGAGTTTTATCTAAAAGGAAGAAAATGGCTTGGAGATGATGGGATTTACACAAAAAGAGGAGTTTCTGGAAATTTGCCTGCAGGAGAAATATTTATCGCGCCATTAGAATACAGAACAAACGGCACAATTATAGTTGATGCAAGTGTCGGAGGGTTGGGCAAGGTTGATAAAAATATTGAACTAGTTGTTAAAGACGGCTTTATAACAAGTGTAAATGGAGGAAAAGTTGCAAACCAATTCAAAAAACTATTAAAAACTAAACTCCACAAGAATGTAGCCGAGCTTGGCATAGGCACAAACTACAAAGCCAAAATAACAGGCAATGTTTTAGAGGACGAAAAAGTAGCTGGAACATGCCACATTGCCTTCGGCAACAACAGGCACTTTGGAGGCAAAATAGACGTGCCTTTTCATGTCGATGTCGTGATTAAAAACCCAACAATTTACGCTGACGGGGTTTTGATAATGGGCAAAGGAAAGATAAAACTTTAAACCCAAACCTTTTTATACCGAATTTAATTAAATAAAGCAAAATGCCGGCAAAGGAAGCAAAGCCAAAGAACATCATTGACAGCATAATGTACTCTTATTCTACATCATCAAATCCGTATGAGGAAGAGAATAGAATCCTGAAAGAAACAATCAACCGCTTAAAGGAGGAAATCGAGAGGTTCAGGGCTTCTCCGTTGATGGTGTGCGAGGTAAGGGAGATGCTGGGGAATTCATGCTTAATAAAAATCCCAAATGGCAACCAGTTTCTTGTTAACATATCAGGCGACTGCGAAAAGCTGAAATCAGGCGACTTGGTCCTGGTGGAGCAGAAGAACCTTACAATAATAAAAAAAATCCCGATTACAAGGCGCTTTAACGTTGAGAAGTTTGTGATTGTTGAAAAGCCGACAATATCGTGGGAAGAGATAGGGGGATTAAGCCATCAAATACAGGAGATAAGGGAGGTTGTCGAGCTGCCGTTGAAAAAGCCCGAGCTTTTCAAGAAAATCGGCATCACCCCTCCAAAAGGCGTCCTGCTGCATGGCGAGCCCGGCACAGGCAAGACTCTGCTGGCAAAGGCTGTTGCAGCATCAACAAATTCAACTTTCATAGAGGTTGTCGGCTCAGAGCTTGTGCAGAAATTTATAGGCGAAGGGGCAAAGCTTGTGAAGGAAATCTTTGAGTTTGCGAGGAGAAAAGCCCCTTCAATAATCTTTATCGATGAGATGGATGCATTGGCAGCCAAAAGGATTGAGGTTGGCACTTCAGGCGAGAGGGAGGTCAACAGAACATTCATGCAGCTGCTTGCGGAGCTGGACGGCTTCAAGCCGTTGGACAATGTAAAGGTAATCGGGGCTACAAACAGGAAAGACATCCTCGACCCTGCTGTCATAAGGCCCGGAAGGCTTGACAGGCTTATCCGCATCCCAATTCCCAATAAGGAAGCAAGGCTTGACATACTGAAAATACACTCGAAGGACATGAGCTTTGGCAAGAATGTCAAGCTTGAGCCGCTTGCAGTGAGAATGGAAGGCTTCAGCGGCGCTGAGATAAGGGCAGTGTGCACGGAAGCAGGCTATTTTGCAATCAGGGCTGACAGGACCTTTGTAACAAGGGAAGATTTCCTGAAAGCCATTGACAAAGTCAAGCAGGAAGAAAAGATAGAGGGGGAAGACTACATCGGCATGTTTGGCTGACTTTAGGAAAATCTTAAAAACATAATGAATTTACCAGTCATGTGTACGCGATGATTTTATGAACACCCGTTGAGCGCAAGCGATGATATGCGGATGTAACTTATGAGCGTACACGATTTTCATTGCTTTGCGGCTTTCCACATAACCTCAAAATATTTTCTATACCCCTCTGCAATTGCCTTGTTTTTTATGACTATTGCCAGTGGTTCTTCCTCTGAAAGCAGCAATATTGCAACCTTGTCGCCGTAAATTCTCAAAGCCGCCCTGGAGCTGTACTGGTCAGGCATGTATCTTAAGTCACTCAGAGGATTTTTCTTTAAGGTTTTTCTCGAAGCTTCGTCGTATATCAGCCTCAGCCTTATTTTTGCCTTGACTCTTTTTATGATGAAAAGCCTGAAGTAATGCTTTAGTACCTTCTCCAGCTGCTGCCCCTGCCCGTACCCAATGTAGTCCTTTCCTGTCCTTATTATATCTTCAAAAACTGTTTTTAGCCCTTCCGTGCCCTTGTAGAACCTTACATCATGCCTTTCCTGCATTGCAGCCTTCAGCTCCAGTTCAGGCAGAATCTTCTGAAAATCTTTTTTTATAGTGTCCAGCTCAAATTTTTTCTCCTCTACCAGCTCAAGAAACCTTTTCGGGTTTACCGGGCTGAATAGCTTCTTGCTGTTCACTATGACAAAGCTTAACAGCCCCTTTTCCATAAGCCTGTCTATTGCATCATAGACATTCCTCCTGTGCACGCCTGATTTTTCTGTTATCTGCCCTGCTTGGGCTGTTCCCAGGTCAAGAAGAGCCATGTAAACCTTTGCTTCGTTCCTCGTCATACCGATCTTGTACAGCACGCTTTCCATGTAGGTAATATAATTTATATACCTATTTAAATTTTATGGTGATTATGTATCACCACATTTCTTTATATACTAAATCAACTTCTTATTTTGTTATGGAAAAAGGCAAGGAATTTGTGATAAGCGTTTTGGACTCTAACATAATGGAGGATTTTAATGACAAATAATCCGGAGGTGGGCACTTAATATTTATGACCAGAAAATCCCCAAGGAAAAAGGGTTGACAAAGCAACAAATGCAAAAAAACTTAAGCAAAAATTAAGTTTTAAAAAGCATCCCAGAACCAAGGTTCGGGGCAAAATCAATCCACTAAAAAATCGACGCAAACTCGGTAAAACCTTGGGGAATACTGGCCGCATTTGCTTGTTTTTAGAATTTTGAATTTCTTTTTGAACCTATTGCAGGCAGCTTTAACCTTTTCTTCTGCCTTGTAGAACTCATCTTCATGCAGAAAATCGTAAAAATGAACAACGCCTCTGTTTTTTATATATCTTAATGCTAGATACAGAAAATTTTCTCCTCCTTTTGGCAATGGCATTAATACCCTGTCAAACTTTTTGTTTATTCTTGGCAGTATCCTCTTTACATCACCCAGAAATAACTTGATTTTATTATCTAATTTATTCTTTTTAATGTTATCCAGTGCATATTTATGCGCAACCGGGTTGATTTCAATTCCATAAACTTCCCTGCATTTGCTGTTTTTTGATATAACTAATGGGTAAGGGGAACATCCCGAGAACATCACCAATACAGACTCGTTTGGCTTAATCAACTCTGCAATTCTTTTCCTCTCGCTTGACATTCTGGCTGAGAAATAAACCTTCTCAACATCCAGTTTCATCAAAACGCCGTTTTCCCTGCATGTTGTTTCCTTTCTTTTCTCGCCCGCAATGACCTTTAATTTCGGAGTCCTGAACCTGCCGGAGTATTTTCTGGTTTTCTTGAGGATTGTTTTGACGTGGGGGTAATTTTTTAAAATTGTTTGTCCTATCATTTTTTCTTTTTTTTTTAATTTTTTTGGAAATTCGGAGAAAATGACAATATCGCCGACAATGTCAAAGGAGGTTGGGACTAATTGCAGTTCTTTTTTACTTAATTTATCTTTCAGGTAAAATTTCAGGTTTTTTTTCATCTTAATCAAAGAATTTCCACGTTTCTGGCTTTTTTCTTATTTTAATGTTTCAGCATATTTTTGTAAACGTCCATCAATTTCTTTGCTGATTTTGTCACGCTGAACTGCCTGGCTCTCTTCATCAGTTTCTTCCTGTCCCACTTCCTTTCAAGAGCCATAATTATCTTACGGGCAAGCTCGTTCTCGTCCCTGGGCCTGACAAGATAGCCCACATCATCATTGACCACATCAGGAATGCCTCCCACATTTGTTGCAACAACAGGCTTGCCGCATGCAAGAGCCTCAACAACAACATTCGGAAGCCCCTCATCAAGGCTTGGCAGCACAAGCAAATCAGATGCATTGATCCATATAGGGACTTCGTCAGGAGCCCTGTAGCCTGCAAAAATCACATTGCCCTCAATTCCAAGATTATGCGCAAGCCTTTTGAGTTTTTTCATGAGATTCCCGCCGCCCACCATAAGGCACATTATATCATTGCCCTTTTTTGATATTATTCCCATAGCTTTGAGCAGATATTCAACTCCCTTCCTTTCGGTAAAGCCGCCGACAAAGATAATTGTCTTTCTGCGCTTTGGCAGCCCGAGCTTTTTGGCGCATTTCTCCCTGTCCATGAGCTTGAACCTGCTTACCATATAGCCGCTTGGTATGATAGCCACTTTTTCGCCAGGCAGTTTTTGGCTCAGGGCTTTTTGCAGGTAGCCTGTCACAAATATGAATGCATCGCAGTTTTTCAGGGTTCTCCCGTAAACATATTTTAAAAGCCCCATTTTTGAAAGTATTGTGGCATCCTCGCCGTGGAAAGTTATGGCCAAAGGCTTTTTGTACATTCTTTTTGCCGACACTCCAAGCACGCCCTCTGATATGGGGCCGTGGATGTGTATTATGTCAAATTTCCATTTTTTTTCAATATTTTTCACGACAGAGATTGCTGAGAGGTAGATGTTTGCTGTTTCAATAAGCATTGCCGCGCTTCTTAAAATGGCGCTAAACAGGAAAAACCTTGAGATTTGCAGGTACCTTGGCCTGTAAACCTCTATGCCGCTGATGTCCTCGATTAAAGGGACTTTTGAAAACCTGTAGAACGGGTTAATATGCTTGAAATTCGGCACATAGGCGTATGGCACGACAACCTTGAACTGGCAGTGTTTTTTCATGTGCTCCAGCTGGTTAAGCACGAAAATTGCAGCGCTCGGATTAATTTTCGTGGGGAAAGAGCCTATCAAAGTCAGCACTTTTATCTTTTCCATATAATTTCCGGAAATCAATATATTTAAATAGTTTATTGGTGAAGCGCGCCTCAATGGAAAAAGCGACTTTTTCGTTCGGGAAAAACTGGGAAAGCTACGTTGCAGAGTCTTTTAACCAGAAGCGCCTGAAGATAGCCAAGAAGTCAATAAGGGACTTTTTCGGCATCAAGGACTTAAAAGGCAAAATCTTTCTGGATGTTGGATGCGGCTCAGGCATTTTTTCTTTAAGCGCTTTCAAGCTGGGCGCAAAAAGAGTCATCAGCTTTGATATTGACCCCCACTCAGTCAAGTGCTGCAAATACCTGAGAAGCAAAGAATCAAATCCAGGCAACTGGGAGGTATATCACGGCTCTGCCCTCGACAAAACTTTTCTGGCATGGCTGCCAAAGGCTGACATTGTATACGCATTCGGCGTTTTCCATCATACCGGGAAAATGTGGGAAGCGATTGAGAATGCGGCAGGCAGGCTTAAGGACAATGGTTATTTTTATTTTGCAATCTACAACAAAAAAACAGGGCTCAGGGGCTCAAAGAGCCAGCTGAGGCTCAAGAAATTATACAATCTGTCGCCGTTTATTTTCAAGAAGTCTCTCGAATATGCAGTCATAGGGAGCTTTTTCCTGAAGAATATCCTGCAGCTCAAGAATCCCTTCAGGATAATACTCGAGAAAGAAAGCAGCACATTGAACAGGGGAATGTCATTCAGGCACGATGTCATAGACTGGCTTGGCGGGCTGCCTTACGAGTTTGCGCATCCTCAGGAGATTTTTGACTTCTGCACAAAGAAGCTTAATCTGCAGCTTGTAAACATCTACATAGTTGATGAAAGGAATTTGCTAGGCAATAACCACTACCTGTTCAGAAAAGTAAAGGCATAATATTTTTTGCATTCACAACCACAATCCTACCCGAGAAAATCGCCCAATCCTTTTTGGGATTTTTGCAGCCTGTTTTTAGCCAAGCCTTCAATCTGGCTTTTTACCCTCTCTTCAGAGAAGTCATGCCCGTCCACAAGAAGCTTCATTATTTTGTCTTCGTCTGCACCCTTCCATTCAAGGTTATAGTGCCTGTCAACTGGCATGTTCTTTATAAGCTCAAACACTTCTCTCCATGAAAAATCAAAAAAATCATCCCATTTTGTTTCTGTGAATAACTTTTCAAAATTTGAGCCGTGCTCCCTGACAAGCTTCAATGCAGTTTTCGGCCCTATGCCCTTTATGCCGCCCGAGTTGTAGTCTGTCCCTATCAGCATTGCCAGCGCAATCAGCTGCTCCTGGCCAATGCCAAGATGCTTTAGATTTTCCTCCAGAATTATCATGTCGGGCTTTATTGTATCAAAGCTCAATTTATTTGTTTTCTTCCTCCTGCCCGCCATATTCAGATTCCTCACAATCCTTGGAGCCTCAAAAAGCAGCGAGTCTGCATCGTTTGTTGCAAGCGCAAAAGCATCGCCATTTTTTACAATCAATGATGCCTGGGCCTCTGCCTCAGAAGGTGCTTCTATCACCGGCAGCCCAAAAGCCTCCACAAGCCTTTTTGCCTCTTCCACCATCTCATCTGTAAGCCTTGAGGTTCTTGAGGCATATTTCCTCATAAGCTCCGTGTCTTCCTTCTCCTTTGCTTTCTCAAACTTTTTCTCTGCCTCAATCTTTATTTCTTTCCTCTTCTCAAGAGTCAGATGCTTCAGCTTGGGCGGCTCGCCGTCAAAGACAAAAGCAAGCTTTACGCTTTGTTGTGACAAATTTGAAATTCTGGCCATCAATCCCATTAAATGTGATGTGACCTTTCCTTTGGAGTCCATCAGCAGAGTTCCGTCACGCTGCCTTATAGAGCTCAGGAACTGGTAAAGCCACATTGAGGCATCAACCGCCAGAATTTTATTTTGAAGATGCTCCAGGCTCGTCTCCTTTATAATCAACAATTCTGTTAAGGCTACTCCCATTTTATATCTTCTTGAAAGTTAAATTGCTCAGCTCTTTCCCAATCATCTCCTGGGCTTTTGCGCTTAATTCCCCCTGGGACAGAAAAATGACAGGCAGCCTCTTAAGCTGCCCTTTCACATAAGCGTTGCTCAAATCAGAGTCATTTATCCTTTTCTTGTTTTTTGCCTTGCAGTAGTACTGCAGGTTCCCGACAACGCTTGGGATCTCCACAATAAATTCTATCTCTGAATTTCTCTTTATAGTCTCGCTGCTCACAATATTTATCTTGTTCCTCTCAAAGAACCTCGTCAAATCCCTCAAAAAAATATCTTCTTTTTCCCTTGGCTTGTACCTTCTTGGCTCTTTTGCCTTTTCTTTCAGCTGTTTTTGGGCTTGTTTTTCCTCAATTTTCTGTTCTTTGACCTCCTCAATTTTTTTCTCAGAAGGTTTTTCTGAAATTTTCAGTTTTTGTTTAATAAGCTGCTCTGCATCCTCATTGCTTATAAGGTACCACTTCCAGAATATCTCCCTGTTGTCATTGTAGTTTACATTCAGCGGGACTGCAAAATCCTTGATTTCCCTTAATGCAACTCTTACAACAGGCTCCTGCTCAGAGTCTCTCAAAACCATGCTCTGGCTTAGCAAATCATAAGCCTTTTTTTCCTTGTCGTTCATGTTGCCTGTAAATTTCTGGAGCATTTCTTCCTGCCCTGAAAGATAGTAAAGCGGGGAGCCGCCTACCTTTATGTGCGATATTTTAAGCTTGACGCTTGCAGTAAGCTCTGCCAGATGGGCAGAGGCCATCAGTATATTGCTTCCTATCTCCTTTGAAATCTGCACGGGAATCACAGGCCCTCTTGCCTTTACAATCTCAAGAATTTTGTCCCTTGTTTCCATAATAAAAACTAGCGAAGTTTTGTTTATATATTTTGTTGTTTGCGATTTTATTTCACCATTTTTAGGGAGTAGTATAAAGTAGGATAATAGTAAGATATTTAAATCTGCTTCCTTTTGCAAAAGCCTATGAAAATTGCAATCGTGGGGACGGGCTATGTAGGCTTGGTTACAGGCACCTGCCTTGCCGACTTGGGCAACGAGGTTGTTTGCGTCGACATAGACGGGGAAAAGATAAAAAGCCTGAATAAAGGAATAATACCGATATACGAGCCCGGCTTGGACGGGCTTGTCGCAAAGAACAAAAAAGCCGGCAGGCTGGAATTCACATCCAACTTGAAAAAGTCCATCAAAGAATGCAGTGTGGTTTTTATATGCGTCGGCACCCCTCCCAAGGAAAACGGCGAGGCTGACCTGAGCTATGTGGAGAACGTTGCAAGGGCAATAGCAGAGGCAATGGACTCATACAAGGTTATCGTTGAGAAGAGCACAGTCCCTGTCGAAACCGGGGAAAAGGTTGCAAGGACCATAAGGGCGTATAATGTGCACAAGGCGGATTTTGATGTCGTCAGCAACCCGGAGTTCCTGAGGGAAGGCAACGCTGTTAATGATTTCATGCACCCTGACAGGATAGTCATAGGATGCGAAAATGAAAGGTCGAGAAATGTGATGAAAGAGCTGTATTCCCCTTTAAACGCCCCTATTATTTTTACGGACATAAAAAGCGCCGAGATTATAAAGCACGCCTCGAACTCATTTTTAGCTACAAAGATATCATTCATCAATGCTATAGCAAACATCTGCGAGCTGGCAGGCGCTGACATTGAGAAGGTTTCTGAAGGGATGGGCTTCGACAAGAGGATAGGCAGGTCTTTTCTGAATGCAGGCATAGGCTACGGCGGCTCGTGCTTTCCGAAAGATGTTGATGCATTTGTCAGGATAGCTGAAAAGTTTGGATATGATTTCAGGCTGCTTAAGGCAGTCCAGGAAATCAACAATGCCCAAAGGGCTAATTTCATGAAAAAGATAGAAAAGGCGTTGTGGGTTGTCAAGGGCAAGACAATCGGCGTTCTGGGGCTTGCTTTCAAGCCAAATACAGACGATATGAGGCTGGCGCCTTCAATAGACATCATATTCCAGCTGCAAAAAGAAGGCGCAAAAATAAAGGCTTACGACCCGGAGGCAATGCAGAAGGCAGGGCAGATTTTCAATGACATAGCATACTTTAACAGCCCATATGAGACTGCAGCAGGCTCTGACGCATTGGTAATCCTTACGGAATGGAAAGAGTTTAAGGAGATTGACTTGAAGAGAATAAAGCCGCTAATGAAGCATCCTTTGATTATAGACGGAAGAAACATTTACAATCCTGAAGAGATGAGAAAGGAAGGATTTGTCTACATAAGCATAGGAAGAAAGGAAGTGCTGTAAATGGATGCGATAATACTGGCTGCAGGCTATGCGACAAGGCTGTACCCATTGACGGAAAACATGCCGAAGCCGCTGTTGAGCGTGGCAGGCAAGCCAATAATAGCGCACATAATAAAGAAACTGGAGCAGATTGCGTCCATCGGCAAAATCTACATAGTTACAAACAGCAAGTTCGAGCAGCATTTTAAAAAATGGCTTCAGGACTTCGGCTCTGAAAAGCCCATTGAAATTGTAAATGACGGAACCAAGAGCAACGAAGACAGGCTGGGAGCCTTGGGAGACGTATATTACACAATAAATTCAAAGGATATTAAAGACGACATTATAGTTGTAGCAGGCGACAACCTTTTTGAGCTGTCGCTGGCTGATGTTTTCAATTTTTTTAAGAAGAGAAAGTCGAATGTCATAGTGCTTCACGACGTTAAGGACTTTGAGCTGGCAAGGCATTACGGCATTGTCGAAATTGACGGCAGCGTTGTTGTGAATTTTGAGGAAAAGCCGCTCTCCCCGAAATCCACGCTTGCATCCACTGGAATATATCTTTTCCCGAAAAAAACAATACAGTTAATAAGCAAATACATTGCACAGGGCAACAATCCTGACAAGACTGGCAGCTTTATTGAGTGGCTGCACAAGAGGGACACTGTGCACTCGTATGTGACTGACAAGAAATGGTACGACATAGGAAGCATTGAGCAGCTGAAGAAAGCAGACAAGCATTACAAGGCATAAACTGAAATGAAAACGGCATTAATTACAGGCGGCGCAGGCTTTATCGGAAGCCACTTGTGCGAACTTCTTTTGGGCAGAGGGTACAAAGTCATAGCCATGGACAATCTTGTTACAGGAGGCTTGAAAAACATAGAGTACATGAGGGGCAACAACAATTTTACGTACATTCACCATGATGTAAGCAAGCACATAGCAGTTAACGGGGAAGTGGATTATGCGCTTCATTTTGCCAGCCCTGCAAGCCCGGTTGATTACCAGAAAATACCAATACAAACCCTAAAGGTGGGCAGCCTCGGCACCCATAACACTCTTGGCTTGGCATTGGCAAAAAAGGCAAAATATGTACTTGCATCCACCTCAGAAGTTTATGGCGATCCTCTTGTAAACCCACAGCCTGAGAGCTACTGGGGAAACGTAAATCCTATCGGAGTAAGAGGTTGCTATGACGAAGCAAAGAGATTCTCTGAGGCTTTGACAATGGCTTACCATCGTATACATTTCCTTGACACAAAGATAGTGAGGATATTCAACACCTACGGTCCAAGAATGAGGAAAGATGACGGAAGAGTTGTCCCTAATTTTATAACACAGGCGCTGAACGGCAAGCCAATAACTGTCTATGGAGATGGCGCCCAGACAAGAAGCTTTTGCTACGTAACTGATTTGATAGACGGCATATACAGGCTGATGATTTCAGGCTTAAACGAGCCTGTCAATCTCGGCAATCCCGAAGAGCATACAATACTTGAGTTCGCTGAACTGATAAAGGCATTGACAAAAAGCAACAGCAAAATTGTCTTCAAGCCGCTGCCTAAAGACGACCCCCATGTAAGGTGCCCCGATATAACAAAAGCAAAAAAAGAGCTTAAATGGCAGCCCAAAATCGGGCTAAAGGGAGGCTTGGCTGAAACAATAGAATTCTTTAAAAAACACCCAGATTGATCATTGCTGCTTTATCCTTAATCTTTTAAGCATAATCCATGCCTTTGTTGCGGCATTCATGCCGTACTTTCTTACAAGCCTGTTTTTATAGAGTTTGTAGCCCAGCTTGCCAATATTTTTGCCAAAATGCCTTCTCAAATGTAGCTCCATAACCTTGTCCTGCCCAATGCGGAATGCCTTTATCCTTTCATCCCGTGTAAAGTCTTCAGTTTCAAAAACAGGCTCTTCTCCCCAGTAATCAAGATTGTTAAGGTAGTCATCCGGCTTGTGCAAAAATCTTCCGTTCTGCTTTACCCATTCATACATCTCAGTCCCGGGATAAGGCACCATGTTAAAGAATCTTACCTGATGAAGGTTAAGGCTGTCGGCGAATTTTATGTCCCTCATAAAAGTGTCAAATGTAGAGCCAGGAGTCCCGATTATGAAATGAACCTGCACGCTTATGCCAAGCTTTTTTGTCTCCTGCACAGCCCATTTCAGCTGGTTTAAATCAAGGTCCTTTTTCAGCAGTTCAAGGCTGTGCAGGTCTGATGTCTCCAGCCCATATCCTATCCAGATGCAGCCTGCAGCCTTTAATTTTCGAAGCAGGTTTTCATTGACCCTGTCAGCCCTTAACCCGTTGCCAAAAATCAGCTTTAGCTTCATCCCGCTTTCAATTATCAAGTCACATATCTTTTCAGCTCTTGGCATATTGAATGTGAAGTTGTCATCGCTGAACTCAAAAGTGTCATAGCCTCTGTTATGCCAGTATTTTATCTCTTCCAGCACATTCTCAGGACTCCTTGACCTGAACGGATAGCCCATAACAAGCTGGATTGAGCAAAAAGTGCATCTGTTTGGACACCCTCTCGAGCTTACTATGGGGATCCTTTTCTCAAGCATCTTGTCAAGCTGGAATTTCTCGAATTTTGGAAAAGGCATGCTGTCCAGGTCCTTTACCGGAGGATATGGGGGATTCATTACAATCTCGTCATTATTGCGCCATATAAGCCCTTTTATTTTGCTTGGCTCCGTGCCATTAGCCAGGTCCAGAAAAGTCATTTCCCCTTCGCCGTACACAGTATAATCAGCCTTCGTATCCTCGAGAACTTTTGTATGCACTGTGGATGCGTAAGAGCCGCCCATTGCCACAGGTATGTCCGGATGCCTTCTTTTAATGGAGTTGATTATTTCGTAAGCCATCTTATAGCCTATGCTCGCTGAAGAAACCCCTATAAGCTCAGGCTTGAAGCTCTCGATTTTGCTTGCAAGGTGCTTGTCGTCAGCATCAATCCTCATGTCATGCACTTCAGCCTTATGCCCATCCCTTTCCAGAAAAGCCGCAAGATAGGCTATTCCTGCATGCGGAATAGTGGCTACTATGTATCTACCGATATTTGGAGGCAATACCAGCAATACTTTCATGAAATCTTCACAATTGTTAATATTGCATTTCTTTATATAAACTTTTCTGTAATTAGGACAGCACATATTGTCCGTATCTCATATGCCAAAATAACAGAAAAACTTTTATACCATGCAGTATGACTAAGCCTTTATGAAAGTCTTACTTATACAGCCAAAAGACTCAATGGAGAATTATGCTCCAAAAAGGCCTTTGCTTGCACAGGCTTATCTGGCTGCTGCTCTTGAGAAAGCAGGGCATAAGGTGGCTATTCTGGACTTAAGAGTCAGAAAAGTTGAAAAGAGGTTTAACTCTGTATTGAAGGAGTTTAATCCTGATGTGCTGTGCATCAGCCTGGCTTCGCTGACTTTGGAGCACGCATTCGATATCATGAAAAAGGTGAAATCGCAAAATCCAAAAACCATAGTAATTGCCGGCGGCCCCGAAGTCACGACATTGTCTGAATCCATACTGCCAAAATCTGATGTTGATTTTGTTGTGGTTGGCGAAGGCGACTTTGTTCTTCCGAAATTCCTTGAAAAATATGAAAAAAACGAGGATTGGAAAAGCATCCCCGGTCTGGGCTACAAGGAAGAAGGGAAAATAACCATAAATCCAAGGGAATTGCCTGAAAATCTTGATGACATACCTTTCCCTGCATGGCACCTCTTCAACCTTAAGGACTATAACAAAAACCCAAAAAGAATACAGCTACCAATTATGACAGCAAGGGGCTGCCCACACAAATGCATCTTTTGCACTATACCCTCAATTTTCGTTAAATACAGGTATAGGTCCCCAAAGAATGTCGTTGATGAGATTGAGTATGTCAACAAAAGATTCGGCATTGACGATTTTCAGGTTATGGATGACAATATAGGGCTGTTCAAAGACAGGGTTATAGGGATTTGTGATGATATAATAAAAAGAAAGCTGAAAATCAGGTGGGTTGTCGGGCAGGGGCTGACAGCCAACTCTGTCAACAAGGATATGATGGTTAAGATGAGCGAGTCAGGATGCACAATGGTGTCAATAGGCGTAGAGTCTGTCCATGACGATGTATTGGCAAATATAAAGAAGCCGTCTCGCATATCAACAATAGAAAATGCAATAAAAATCTGCAAGGAAGCCGGGATAAAAGTCAAGGGATTCTTTATAATAGGATTGCCAGGCTCGACATTCAAAAAAGAGCTGGACAGCATAGAGTTTTTCAAAAGGACAGGAATTGACATGCCAAGGTACAGCCATGCAGTTCCAATGCCCCAGACAGAGCTGTACGAGTGGGCCAAGAAGAATGCCAAGCCTGTCATGGACATAGAAACATCCCATACAAAAGCATCACAAACGCTTGGAACACTTAAGACAGAAGCAGAGGAAATGGGAATAGTCTACGAAACAGATGACTTCCCGAAAGAAGAAAGGATAAAAGCTTACAGGATATGCACAAGTGAAGCCGAGAAATGGACGCTCCAGAACATGCTGGGCAAGCCGCTTGGGTATCTTGCATGGAAATTGTCGCGCTACAACTTTATAAGATATTATGGCGAAAAGATAGTTGACAGGCTTGGCATTTTTTAGGTAATTGGGGTTGTTATTGTATAGACAGCCATTCAAAGGAAAATTTTATAAAGAATATCCAATTAATATCATATCTGGCATTTAAAGAGGCTGAATAGATGGACATCACACTCATAAGCGTTGACAATGATGTAGCTCATCATGGCTTAAGGTCAATATCTTCTCTCCTGAAAAGCCACGGGCATAAAGTCAAGATGATTTTTCTTACAACAAGCAATGAAATAACAGATGGCAACATACTTTCTTCTGCAGTATACCCTAAAAGGGTCATTGAGCAGGTTAAGGAGCTGACAAAAGACTCTGATATTGTAGGTATTACCTCAATGGCGCTTACTGCCGAAAGGGCAAAGCAGCTGTTCAATGTTCTGAAAGACAAGATACTGCTTTGGGGAGGCGCCTACCCCACAATGAATCCCGACAAGTGCATCGAGTCAGTCGATAATGTTTTTAGGGGGGAAAGCGAGCTTGCTGTGCTTGAATTCATCCAGAGGATTGAAAAAAATGAGGACGTTTCCGATATTAAGAACCTGTGGCTGAGGAAAGACGGGGATGTTATAAAAAATGAGCTGAGGCCGCTGAATAATGACTTGGATTCGCTGCCCATTCCGGACTACAACCTTGACGATGAGCACATACTTGTTGAGGGCAAGCTGGTTAAGATGAAGGAAGATTATTTTTTCGAGAAATACAAGGAAAACCTTGTTCTTGTCTACACGCAGCGCGGCTGCCCTTACACATGCTCTTTTTGCAGCAACCACACGTTCAACGAGCTGTACTCGGGCAAGTTCAGGATAGTCAGGAAAAAAAGCATACCTTATGTCATAAAGGAGCTTCTCGAGATAAAGAAGAACCTACCTTCAATGAATAAAATCTGGTTCACTGACGACTGCCTTGTAATGAGAACCAGGGAGGACCTGGCGCTTTTCAATGAATTGTACAAAAAGCACATCAATCTTCCTTTCAGGTGCTATGGGATTGCCAAGCATGTTGTTGAGGACAAGCTTGGGCTGCTTGTTGATGCTGGCTTGAAGGAAATCCTTATAGGCGTGCAGTCCGGCAGCAGAAGAACCCTTGAGTACTATAACAGGCCGATATTCAGGGAAGACATCATGAAAGCAGCGCAGGTTGTCAATAAATTCAGGGGCAAGCTGATGCCAAGATACGAGCTTATATACTCAAACCCTTACGAGGAGAAGGATGACTTGCTCCAGACAATAGATTTGGCAATGAGCCTGCCCGAGCCTTTCAGGCTTGACTCCTACAATCTTGTTTTTTTCCCCGGAATTGCGCTGTACAACAAGGCAAAGGAAGATGGTGTTATCAAGCAGGAGGAGGATGCCGGCTACACTGCAGACTATTTCAACGTGAATTATCATGTAAAGAAAGCAACCAACATATACCTCAATAACCTGATTTTCTGGATTTCAGGCACCCATAAGGGATGGAAGAGCGGCAAAATTCCCAAGTTCCTGGTAAAACTCCTTCTGAAAGACTCAGCTATAAAATTCTTTGAAAAATACAGGAATTTTCCCCTGTTTTTGACTTATCTTTACACTTTGCCGGAGCACATCAAGCTCAGAATCTATAACAGCCTGAGCATGGACAGCAAGATAAAGCTGAAGAATTTCATCAGCGCAGCATAAGCATAATGCATAATCGGCAAATATGACCTCCTTTGCCTTTTTTATTATGACAGTTTATTATGGCAGCGAGTCAAGAAAAGCTTTATAAACCAAGTTGCCGCACCCTGTTTTATGGAAGTAAGGATTGAAAGCGGCATTGATGACAGCATAAGCAGCAAGGTGCAGATATTTCATGAGAACACAGGCAACGGAATTGCCTTGTTTGAAAAGGGCAAATTTCCGCGCATTTTGGATTCAAGCTACGACCCTCTGCTGTTCCTAACAATAAACTGCTCTTTCCTTGTTAAAGATGACTTAAGCGGATTTTTCAGCGTTATAGAGCCGTTTGTGGAGTTCAACCTCTCAAAAAAGATATTTGAGATGGATGATTTAAAGGCAAACGAGTTAAAAAAAGCGCTTATTACCGCAGGCGCAATGTCAGGAATATCTGTTTTGGAGCTTGCTCCTAATGATTCAAAGCGCGAGCATTTGGATTTCCTCAAAAAGCTTGGCGCCGAGGCTTCAGCCCTTCCTGTGAAGGAGAATTCCGGCAGCCTTAACCTGCAGAATTTCAGCTCAAAAGCAAACAAAGAGTTTGACATAACTTTCTCTAATAGCCTTCTGCATGACAACTCAGGCATTGAGGACGAGGCCCATTCTAATGTCTACCGGAGCATGGAATTATATGCAGTAATGTCAAATCTGACAAAAAAGCACGGGTACAGCATACACTGCCACGGCGCTTACATCAGCAGCCTTTATGAAACATTCTTCCAGTTTATCGGCTTTAAGGTTATTGACTATTTCAGGATTGGCTCGGGAAATCATGATTTTGGGATGGTAATGGAAAAAATCAATACCAAAAAAATAAGCAAAGAGGAGTTTGATTATCTGTACACGGAGATGAAAAAGAGAAACCCAATAAGGTTCAGGTAGGATTCTTGGCTGCATGAAAATAAAAAACAACTACATCAGAAATCTAAAAAAGGAGGAGCTTTCTTTTTACGGATACCCTGTAAAGTACAGGCTGGAAGATTACGGCAGGGTGCTTGGCAGGATAAAAAGGAAGGCGCAAAAAGAGGATGGGATTCTGTCAGTCTATGGATTCGGCAAGGTAAGCGCTCCTGGAATATCAGACATAGACTTGATATTTGTGCTTAAAGAAGGCTCTAAATTGCCGCCCCTTTTGAAGAAAAACTACATAGACGATGATTCAAAATACCTTGTTTTTCACCCCTTCCTTATTTTTACCGAGAATATCTTCAAGAACATAAGGTACATATATCCAAGCTCAGACTACATAAAAATATACGGCAGGAAAATAAGCATTTACATGCCGAAAAAGCATGAGCTTAAAAAAATCAAGACTTGCCTGGTTGCAGACACGATACTCAGGCACCTGCCTGTGGATTTCCTTTACATACTGCTGTCAAAAAAAATCAACATAAGGATGTGCCTCCTGAGGCTTAATGCCCTGAGCCACACATTCAGAATGTTTTATGGCATCTCAGGCATGAAAAAGCCCGTGTGGGGTAAATTCTCCAGGAAAGTAAAGCGTCTCAGGAAAAACTGGTTTCAAATGAATGATGATGCAGGAAAAGACATGCTTCTTGGCTTGCTGAAAGAGTCGGTTTACATATCATCAGATTTTGTAAAGGAATTTGATGCATTCTTGTCTAAAGATAAAAACTACCTGCTGCATGTAAAGCAGCGTGATGTGTTGTTTAGGGGCTACAAGGCAAGGATATCATTTGCAGCTGAGTGGCACCCTGATAAGGCTATATCCCAGATGATAAGCCATTTCATTAAGCACAAGAATTTCTATTCAATACTCCCGATAAGCCTTCTAAAGCAGCTTTGCTGCTATTCAAGCGCTCAGGGAAGGCTGAGCAGGTACATCAGAAAGAGGCTCAGCATAAATTGTTTTCAGGAAAAACTGGATCCGGTTCTTGAGAAGAGAATAATCAACCTTAATGAGCAGGTTGAATTGGCAAACAGCCTTAAGCATTCCCACTTTCCATGCTTTTTCCCACTCGGGTACAAGACAGAAAGGGGCTTGAAGAACAAGATGATTCTTTTATACGTCATAATAACAAGCAATTCCCTGTTCAGGAGGGTGCTTTTTTACATAAGAAGCACATTAAAGAAGATAGCTATAGACTCGTTTTAGCATGGTTATCTATTCTGGCTTTTGCTTTTTCAGACAATATGTGCATTCCATTTACAAGGCTTTGGACATTCACCCTGTTCAGGTTATTGATTTTATTTGTTATATCCCAATATTTTGCATTTGCTTGGTAAGCCAGCAATGGGTTTATGCGCGAAGCTATTGCTGTAAAGGGTATTTTTGCCGGCGCGTTCCATCTGCTCCTTATGCCTGTCGCTGCTTCTATGGGATTCCATTCGCTTTTGCTGAAATCCCTTTTGGCTATTCCGAATGAGAACTTCTTGTAGACATGCATGCCTTTTGCCTGAAGGTACATTGTCGGGAAAAGGGAAATCATGTGCAGCAGGAATTTAAGCTCGTAGCAGCCCATGCTTTTTATCCTGCCTGAATAAAGGCTTTTAAAATAGCCTGAAAATGCATGAAATCTTCCCATCCTTTCAGCTTTGTCGTCCCTTACGCCGAAATTCAGGTATTTGCTGCCAAAAACCGATTTTGAGTAATCGAACAAAACAAGCGGAAAGAATGCCTGGCAGTAGTACCCCATGTCATATTCTGTTACAGCCATATGCCCATGGTGCTGCAGAGGGTCAACCAAATAAAAATATTTTTTTGATTTGTAAAGAATCTTCCTCAGCTCAGCCAGCAGTTCTGCGTCGTTTATAACGCCCTTTTTTATTATAATAAGCGTGTCAAGGTCGCTCCAGCCCTTTACATAGTCTCTGGTGGCTATGCTGCCATGTATATGCATATCAACAACAAAATCCCTTAAGCTGTCATTTGCAAAGTCCTTAAGCTCAATTACAGGCTTTAGGTATTCAAAATCCTTCTTGTTGTAGTCTTTAATATCAATCTTCTTGAATCTGACTTTCTTATTTTTAACTCCTGATTTTTCAATGCCTGAGAAATCCCGGTAGAGCTGCGATATGAAAACCGGCGCGCTCTTCCCATTCAATCTCGTATTCCTGTACAAGCTCAGGGAATTGCTGAAATCGCAGCCTGATTCATCCAGAAATTCAGCTGCAGCCTTCACATCGCTTATCTTCTTAAAAATATCCTTTGAAAGGCCTTTTACAAATGGGTATAGGATATACCCTGCTTTAGAAAACCCGCCGTTGACATACGAGTAAACTGCCTCATGCAGTTCCTTCTGCAGAAAATCAACAGCAATATGGCTTTCCACACTCCTGTTTCTTATTCCCTCAAGAATTGAATTTCCGTTTTCCGCCCATATCCTAATATTCTTGCCCATTGTCAATTTTTACCAGGCTTTTCATCAGGGAATAGTCCCTTTCATCAAATGTTTTCAGCAAAAATAATGCCACAAAATATACTATTGCCCCGACTGCCATGACTGCAAACAGGTTTACATTTAAAGTTATAATAAATACAGCCATGATTGCGGAGGCTATCAGCGGCTTGTGCAATAATTTCAATATGTCAAAAACATGGAAATATTTTGAAACAAACATCAAAGTAAGCGCAAACAGCACCGCTTCGCTTATTAAGGTCGCAACCGCTGCCCCAATGTAGCTATATTTTGGTATCAGCAAAAAGTTAAGCGCAAGGTTCAGCACTGCGGTGACGCCCTGCGCAAATGCCCTTAGCCTTTGTATCTGCACAGACAATATTATGCCTGTAATGAAGCTTATGAACTTTATGAAAACAAACCATGATACAAGCTTTAGCACAAGCACTGACTCTGCAAACTCGCTTCCATAAAAAAATAATATGATCTTTTCTGCGAGCATGAAAAATCCAATGCTTATCGGAAGCCCGATTATGTACATGTACTTGAATGATTTTTCGTATATCAGAACCACCCTATCCCTGTACTTGCCGAAGTTTTTTGAAATGACGGGGTAGATGGCGAATGTGTACATTCCTGGAATGAAAAGAATGGCCAAAGTCAGGTTGTACGCCGCGCTGTATATCCCGACTGCGCTGTCGCCTTTCATTGCAGAAAGCATTACGCTGCCAATGTAGAAATATACGCTGGCGAATACAAACGAAAGGCTGAATGGGAAAGCCTCTTTTAGGATTTCTCTGGAAAAATCGAAGCTCAGGGAAAATTTCAGCTTCAGGAACTTAGACAAGGCAATCACAAGGCTTATGATGAAAACTGCGCCCTCAACAAGCAGGAAGATTATGGCCAAAAGCACAATGTCCTTGCGTATCTTGAGTGCAGCCAAGCCTAAAATAAGGGTGGCAAGCATTCTCAGAATTTTCAGGAAAGCCTCGTAATGCATTGCTTCATAAGCCTTGAACACAGAAAATACAAGCTCTGTGAAAGACCTCAAAAATGCAAACAGCACTAAAATATAAACTATCACTTTGGTGTCTTCAGGGTAGCCCGACACGCTGAAAATAAAGTATATTGCCGTGAAAGATATGGCCGACAACAGGATTTTTATCGCAAAGGAGTTCATTATGTAATTGCCTGCGAGCTTCTTGTTTTTTGCCATATTTCTTACCAGCATGTAGTTTATGCCCAAGTCCATAAGAAGCACGGCAATCATGGAAAAGGAATAGGCAAAATTGAACTTTCCAAATACAATGCTGCCCAAAGAGCGGGCAATAAACACAAATATCAGGAACTGCACGATCTTTGTGATTACTTCAGATATTATCAGGCTGGCAGTGTTTATTGCTATGCTTTTTACTCCGTTCATGGCTTAAAGTTTCCCAACAGCTTATTTAAAAGTTTGTTTTTGGCGAATATCATTTTGACAATATTTTTAAACCATGGCTTGTTTTTATAAGCCATGCCAAAAAGAAACATACTCGAGGCAGCCACGACATTCCCGAGATGGAAAAATGACACCGAGCCGGGTTTTGTTTTTGAATTGTGCAGGCAACTTGCAGGCTATGGGCATAATGTAATAGCTTTGGCGCCGCATTTCCATAATGCAAAAAAACATGAAATTATTGGCAATGTCAAAATCTACAGGTTTTCATATTTTGTGCCGTATAGGCTGCAAAAGGTCTGCTATGAGGGGGGAATCTTGGCAAACTTAAAAAGGCATAAAATTGCCGTATTCCAGCTCCCGCTGCTTTTTTTGTCGGAATTTTTCAGCATGGCTAAGCTGATAAAGAAAGAAAAAATCGATGTTGTGCATGCCCACTGGATAATTCCCCAGGGCGTTGCCGCATACTTGTGCAAAAAGCTTTTTGGGATTCCATACATTGCAACAGCGCATGCAGGCGATATCTTTCCCGTCAAGTCCCCCATTCTCAGGATTTTAGCCAGGTTAGTCATTAAAAACTCCGCATATTGCACAGCCAACAGCGCCTTTACAAAGGGTAAACTGGAGCAAATATTTGATAAAAAAGGCATAAATCTGATACCTATGGGCGTTGATATGGGGATGTTCAGGAAAAGAGGCAGAAATGATAAATTAATGGGCAAATTTGGAATAAAAAAAGAGTTTATTCTGGGTGTCGGCAGGCTTGTTGAAAAGAAAGGGTTCAAGTACCTTGTGACAGCAATGAGCCAAGTTGTCAAAGAATTTCCGCATGCAAAGCTCGTTATTGTAGGTGACGGACCTGAAAGGGCAAGCTTGGAATTGCTTGCGGAAGAGCTTGGGCTCGGCAGTAATGTTGCATTTGCCGGCAAGGTAGGGAACAGGCTTTTGCCAGAGTACTATGCCTCTGCTGATTTGTTTGTAGGCCCTTCAATTGTCACAGAAAGCGGCGATACAGAAGGGCTCGGGGTTGCCTTCCTTGAAGCGCTGGCATCAGGCACCTGCGTCATAGGGAGCAATGTTGGCGGCATTCCGGACATTATAAACCACAATAAAACCGGCTTGCTGGTAAGGCAAAAAAATTCTGAAGAGCTGGCAAATGCAATAATAAATCTATTGTCGAGCCCAAAACTCAGAAAGTCATTGGCTTTTAACGGGCATAATCATATAAAAAGAAATTATTCATGGGATTTAATCGGGAAAAAATTCAACATGCTTGTAGAGTCGGTAAAATGAAAGAAGAGCGCATAATATTAAATGCCTACCCATTGAACAAAAACTCTATTCTAATTGTCAGTTTTGACGACCTGAAACTGCCACATAATGTGGATTTTGGAAGCATAAAAGTTCTTGACAGCAGCAACAGAAAGCTTCTGTTTGACATAATTCATAAGAAAGGCTGCATTAAAAAATTTGGCTACCTGAATGATATAAATGAAAGCCACATAGCTATCATAATAAACAGGGAGAATGTGAAACACCTGAAGATAGTTTATAAAATATCCAACAAGCCGAGCCAGCGCCAGAAGCCGGACACGACAGTCTCGCTTGAGAATGATTCTTATTTAGCAGTTTCTACTGGGAAAATATCAGTCTTATTCAACAAGAATGGCTATTACATAGAAAAAATCACTGCAGATAATGAAGAATACGGCCCTTTGCACCTTTCAGCATCAGGCGGAAACCTATTTTTTCAAAAAGACGTGAAAGATGCAAAATTTGACATTATCTCTGATTCAGGCATATTAAAGATATTAAAAATCGAAGGAGCAATGAAAATTAAAGGTGACAAATGCAAAAATCAAGGCTTTCTTCCTTTTGAAATAACCCATTATTTCTGGAGCCCTGACGGCAAAATTTTGATGTCAAAAATCGAGATTGTGCTGAAATTTGACGAGGCAAAAAATCTAGATGGCTCTAAAGCGGATTTTCTTGATCCTATGATATGGTACAGGCTGGAAAATTACAGCGGCAAGCTGTCAGCAAGCGCATTTCACACCAATATAATGGAGGAAAGCAGTATAATGACTTTGAATCATCCTTATTACGCCTATTTTCATGGCAAAAGCCTCTTCTTTGCAATGTGCCCTTACATGGCCCTGCCAAATGACGGCATCCACATAGAAAAAGGCGAAAATTTTTTTGGAGCATGCTGGCATTCCATGCCGGAGCCGAAAGAGCCTTACTGGCTGGATAAGTCCAAAAAAGAATCAACAGGAAATCCTCAGGGATATTTTCCCCCGCATTCGCTTAGGGCATATTGGAGAATAGGCATGTGCCTCAGCAGTTCAAAGGAAAATATTGAAAGCATAGCATCTGCATTATCTTACCAGCCAAAAATTCAAAGCATTTTGCACATGAGCAGCGAGCCGGTGTCAAATGCCTTCATCGCAAGGTGGAAGGACAACAAAAAAATGGCATTCAATGCAATTACCGACGACGCCAAGATTAACGACTATCTTTACAGGGCAGAGGGAAAACTGCCAAGATGGGTGCAGATAGCCATAGCAACAAGGACATTATATGGGATTAATTACCACAGGTTCTGCTATATTGGGAATAAAATATTCTGCATGAAAAAATATCCAAAAATTTCCACGCTGTTAAGCACTTTGCTTTGCTTGTTTGGGATTGGAAAGCCGTTAAGGAAAAAGTTTGAAAATGAGAATTTTTTGTATCTGCCGCACACCAATACACATTCCAGAATTTACAGGCTTAATTCAGCGGAAATAATAAACGAGATTCAAAAATCGGAAAAGGTCTGGAAGGATAAATGGAAATACCAAACTCCTTTGTCTCACGTATTTTCTTACGCATCGCCGTACGGGCTTGCAACCGAAAATGGCACCATGGAAAAGGCTGCATTTTCTGCTTCAAGGCATCTGCAGTGGATAAGGCATTGGCCCATTCCAAACGCTCCAATTAATTTTTTCCTTCCTTCAAGGCTTTTCTGGGGAATATGCATCGGAGAATTCTTTGACAAAGGCAACTGCCGCAAAATCAGGGAAGAATTTATCAAAAGATACAATAACGGCTTGGACTACATGCTCATATCTGGGCATGTTCCGGACTATAATACAGAATGCCCGCAATATGCCAGGGGTATGTTCAGCTTTTTTGAAAAGCATAGTGGCGTCTGGTTTGCAGGCGCAGACGATATCATCAAATATTACAAGTGTAGGGAGAATATAACCCTACACAGGGTTAAAAAGCAGGGAAAGGCGTTTATAATAGATCTGACAAATAACCTGCCTGATGTTTTTTCTACTGAAATAACCTTAATCCAGAATATAAACAAAAAAATCAGGAAGATTCAATTCACGCTGGACGAAAAGAACTACCATGATACAGGATTCAAGCCAGTTGGGAGGAATATATTCATGTATAACGTGCCGTCAAATGCAAAGCACATAAGGATACTATGATTTTTTTTCCAGTATGAAAACCTTGGCTGGGTTAAGAAACTCTGCCATGATATCAATAACTTTGTAATTGCTGTTTTTTATTATTCCTTCAGCTTTCCTGCGGTTTATGTAGAAAAGATTCATCGAGAGCATTAATTTGATATTTGCAGGAGCCTCCTCCAGCAGCCTCTCCACCAGCCTGTAATCAGGAGGGTTAAAAATTGCCCATTCAAATCTTCCCTTTATGTTTTTAAATAAGTCGCTTTTAATTATTTTGAAACTCACTTTATTGAGGGCCATAACTTTCACGGCATTTTTTATGTATTCATCGTTGATGTCTGTTGCAACAGCATCAACATCCATGTTTTTCCCCATCCAGATGCTGTGGAGGGCATACGGGCCAGTGCCGATGTCCAGCACCCTTTCGCCATTTTTAACATATTTTTTGATGGATTTTTTCATTAAAAGTGAAGCAAATCCGGTTTGAAAGTCCATTTTGTGTTTACCAATGTCAACATTATACAATAATCTTAGAAAATACCCGGTAGACAAAATCTTTGTTATCAGCTTTATTATAAATTTTATAATCAGCATTTTAGAAAATCCTTTATGCTTTTTGACACATAACTTATTTGCTCTTCTGTAAGCTCAGGAAACATCGGCAAAGAAAGTATTTCATCAGCATACTGCTCTGCAATCGGGAAGCTGCCTTTTTTATAGCCCAGATTGCTGTAAGCCTCCTGAAGGTGTATTGGCGTTGGATAGTGCACGCCTGTCTGGATTTCCTTTAAATTAAGATATTCAGCCAGCTTTTGCCTGTTTTTAGCCCTTATAACATAAAGATGATAGACGTGCTTGTTGTATTTTTTTTCAACAGGCGTTGCAATATCGCAGCCTTTGAGCATCTCATTGTACAGCAGCGCATTTTTCCTCCTCATTTCTGTCCATTTGGCAAGATGCCTTAATTTAACCCTTAATACAGCAGCCTGAATTTCTTCAAGCCTATAATTGTAGCCAATATATTTATGGACATTCTTTTTAGTCTGGCCATGATCCCTGTAAGCCCTTAATTTTTCATCAAATTTCTTGTCATTGCTTACAATCATGCCGCCTTCCCCATAAGCTCCAAGGTTTTTGCCTGGATAAAAGCTGAAGCACGCTGTGCCTGACACAGGCACTTTTTTGCCGTGATGCTCTGCTCCATGGGCTTGGCACGCATCCTCAATAATCTCCAAATTATGCTTCTGTGCAATTTTAATTATCTCATTCATTTCAGCAGGCTGGCCGTATAGATGAACAGGAATAACAGCTTTAGTTTTCTGGGTTATTGCGCTTTCAAGCTTTTTCGGGTCCATATTGTAAGTGTCCGGCTCTATGTCAACCAGTCTTGGAGTTGCCCCTGTATAGGAGATTGCAGCGCAGGTTGCAATGAATGTATTAGGAGTTGTTATAACTTCATCATTTTTCCCGATTCCCTTTGCCAATAAAGCAAGATGCAAAGCTGAAGTGCCGGAATTAACGCCAACAGCATATTTCGCATTGCAGAAGTCAGCAAATTCATTTTCAAAGTTTTTTACCTGCCCCCCAAGCACGAACTGGCTTGAGTCAAGCACTTGCTGCAGTGCCTTATTTATATCTTCTTTTATAGAATTGTACTGCGCTTTTAAGTCCACAAACTTTATCATTTGATTGAATCTTTGACTTTTCCAATAACCTTTGCGGGATTGCCTACAACAATGCAATTTTTGGGCACATCTTTTATCACAACAGCCCCGGCCCCTACGATTGAATTCTCGCCGATTGTAATGCCTCCGAGTATTGTCGCGTTTGCTCCTATGGAAGCGCCTTTTTTGACTATTGTAGTCAACGGCTTCCAGTCTTTTCCAATCTCTTTCAGTTTTCCGCCTGTTGTCGCCCTTGGGACTTTGTCATTGACAAAGCATGCATGCGGCCCTATGAAAACCTCGTCCTCGAGAATGACGCCCTGCGGCAGAAATGCAAACGCCTGAATCTTGCAGTTTTTCCCTATTTTAACTCTGTCCCTTATTTCAACAAAGCTGCCTACTTTTGTGTTGTCGCCTATCTCGCAGCCGTATATGTTCACAAAATTGTATATCATGACATTTTTCCCGAGCTTTACATTGCTGATGATTTGATTTTTCATTGCAAAGAAACCTCTGCTCCGTTGTTTTTCAGCGACTCCTGCAGCGTTTCTATGACTTTTACCACCCTCAGCCCTGAATTGCCGTCGCTTACCGGCCTTTTTCCTGTTTTTATGCAGTCAATGAAATGCCTGCACATTATGCTTAACGGCTCCTTCTCCTCGATTCTCGGTATGTTGACATCTCCGCTCCTGTACACAAGCTTAAATCCTTCCCATGTGCTGTAGTATTCGTCCCTTGGCAGGCTGTTCTTCTCCAGATTAACCCCTTTGTCATAAATCTTTACCCTTTCATTTTGGGCAGTGTCATCATAAACAAGCATTTTCCTGTTGCCTACGATTGTTACCTTTCTTATCTTCAGCGGGTCCAGCCAGCTTACATGCATATGCGCCATAACCCTGTCCGGAAACTTCAAAGCCAGATGCGCATCGTCCTCAATGCCTTTTTGCACGAAATCCACGCCATCAGCGCTTGCACTGAGCGGCATCTTGTCCAGCAGGAAAAGCAGTATTGATATGTCATGCGGCGCAAGGTCCCACACGACATTTATGTCTTTCTGGAAAAGCCCCAGGTTGACCCTTATCATGTCTATTGTGAATATTTTTCCCAGCTCACCCGAGTCAATTATCTCCTTTATCTTGTTCACGGCAGGCGAGTATTCAAAAGTATGGTCCACCATGAGGATTCTTTTGTTTTTATCTGCAATTCTAATTAATTCTTCAGCGTCTTTTGAGTTGCTTGTGATTGGCTTTTCAACAAGAACATGCTTGCCGCTTTCCAGTGCCTTTTTTGCCTGCTCGAAATGGCTTGATACAGGAGTTGCAATTGCAACAGCATCAACATTTTTGTCATTGTTGATGTCCATGTAGCTTTTTGTTGCCTGCACGCTTGGGTAAATCTCTTTTATATGCTGCAGCCTTTCATCGCTCAGGTCAGCGCACCACAGCACCTTGCAGTCCTTTATCTGGCTGAAATTCCTAATCAGGTTTGGCCCCCAGTAGCCGCATCCAATGACGCCGATATTCACCAATTTAATCATTTTTCAGGATTGTATAATGGCTTATAAAACTTATTGTTTTGATTAAAATAAGTAAATATTACATACCCCTTATCACAGCATCCAATTTAGATGCGATATTCTTCCAGTCATATTCAGCCGCCACATCTCGGGAATTGACTTTCTTCAGTGTAAGCGCGTACTTTATTTTCTCCTTCAGGTCATCAATGCTTCCGGCTTTTGCAACCAGCTTTTTGTCTTTTATGCTCTTGTGCATCTCCCCTGCATATGTAATAACAAGGGGCACATTGCATGCCATAAATTCCATCAGCTTGTAGGGGGCCTGCATATACCTTGTAAAGCTGTTGTTTGGGTATGGGATTACAACAACATCAGAAGCATTGATTGCAGAAACAACCTTTTTCTGGGGCAATGAGCCAAGGTATATTATCCAGTCTTTTTTCAAGTCAAAATTCTCATTTGGATTTATAACCTTCCCGGCAAGCATAAGCCTTGCCCCTTTCACCTCTTTTCTCAGCTCTTCAAATGTTTTTATTAGGATGTCAACTCCGTGCAGCTTTTGTATAGAGCCCATGTATGATATTATTTTTGCATCAAGAGGCAGTTTCAGCATTTTTCTGGAGTTGGCTTTGTCCAGCGGCTTGAAAAGCTTCATATCAACGCCATTAGGAATTGTTATAGTTTTTTTCTTCCTAATGCCTTTCACATCGTCTGTGAGCGCATTGCTTGCGCAGATAACCATATCCGCATTCCTTTTAACATGCCCCTCAAGCAGCCCGAAAAAAGGGATTCTGTAGCTCTCGTAAAGCCTGTAGTTGTCCTGAACATCATATACAAAATTTATTCCGCGCTTCTTTGACATGAAATACCCTATAACGCCCCATAAGGGATCAGAAGTGGCTATAATAATATCATAACTATTGGATTTAATGGTTTTTCTTAATCCAGATAACAGGCTAAAAAATTTTAACGGCTTGAACGGCTTTATGAAAATCCTCATGCCGTGCAAATTCACGCTTTTGTTTTCCAGCTTCTTGTAATCCACGCAGAAAAAGTCTATCTTGTGCCCGAGCTTCCTCAGGTGCTCAAATATCCTTACCTGCCTTCCAAAATCCTCGCTTATTATGTCCCTGCCCGCAGTGTACCTGCTTGTAAAAACCAGTATTTTCATTTGATATAGAAACAAACGCCTGTTTTTAAGTATTTTTATTTTTTTTCCATGTCAGCCAGAAACCCGAATATTATTATCTGCAGCCCTATGCTCAGAATCAGAACATCAAGCATGAGCAAGGCAAAATGCCCTACTATTCCGCTCGTGAAATGGAGGTACACCAAATACAATCCTATGAGAAACCCGATTGAGAATATAAAAGAGCCCAACAGCCCGAAAAATTTTAACGGCTCGTAGTCCCTGTAAATCCTGACGATGTTAATCCATGCTCTTGCAGCATAGCCAAAAGTATTTTTTATCAGCCTGCTTTTGCCGTCCCTTTTCCTGAAGTAAACAGGAACTTCCTTAATTCTGAATTTCTGCGTCACTGCCCTTATAATTTGCTCCTGAGTGTATGTATGCTTCGACCTTATATTGACGTTTTTTGCCAGTTCGCTTGTGAATGCCCTGAACCCAGTCTGCGCATCAGTGATTTTCATGTTCGTAAACTTTATCACAACCTTGGAGAAAGTGATATTTCCTGCCCTTTTAATCAGCGGCATGGACTCTATCTCGCCCTTGAACCTGCTTCCAAGAACCAAGTCATAGCCGTTTTTTATCTCTTTTACAAGCTTTGGTATTTCGCTTGGCAGGTACTGCCCGTCAGCATCAATGTGCACGATGACATCAGCCTTGAGTTCAAGGCATTTCTTTACCTCAGTCATAAATGTTTCAGCCAGCCCGTAATTTTTCGGGTGGGAATAAACTATCGCCCCATTTTTTCTTGCAATCTCTGCTGTCTTGTCAGTGCTTCCGTCGTCCACAATAAGTATTCTATAGTCATGCCTGTTTGAATTCATGACTTTTCTTATGTCATTTATTACTTTCGCAATGCTGCCTGCTTCATTGTAAGCGGGTATGGTAACTACAATTTTCATGTACATAACAAACAGCAGACTATTTAAATACCTTTCCCCGTAAACTAAATGAGTAAGTTTTTATATACATGTCATTTTTTTGGCAGGGGGAAGTTAATGTACATATTGAGCATAATCCTGTTTTTCGCATATACGTGGAGTTTTGGTTTTGGATTTAGCCTGCTAGCCAGGGAATCAGAGGACTTTCTTGAAAGAAACATAATGAGGATTGGAATTGGCCTAGGCTCTGTGATAACATTCGGGCTTTTGCTGAACCTTCTTAGAATACCGATTGACTGGAGGATTTACCTGCTTGCATCCATTCTGCTTGTCTGCCTGAGGGCTTATATCCGCTACAAAAAAGAAGCAAATGTTCTGAAGATTCCGAAATTTTCAATCAATCTTTTCTCTGCCATTGTCCTGGTGCTGTTTTTCATGTCATTCTATATGTATGCAAAAGGCGCATTTTCATATCCCTACCTTGAGGACGACGACTCATGGAGCCATGCCCTTGGAGTCAAGTACATAGCTGTTGAAAAAACAGCATTCGAGAAAACCGCCTTTGGGTTTCACTATACAGACCCTTACCCGCCTGCATACGATATGCTTTTGGGCATAATGCACCAGACAAACGACTCAGTCTACTGGACACTGAAGTTTTTCAACGCGCTTCTGGTGTCATTGAGCATAATCTTTTTTTATTTTTTTGCAAGAGCCCTCACAAACAGCCCCAGAACGGCATTGTTCGCGGCTTTTGCCATGTTTTCCATGCCTGCCCACCTAAGCCACTTTATATGGGCAATATCCATCACAATGCCACTTTTTTTTGTTTCATTCTATTCAATAGAAAAGGTTAAAGATGATAAAAGATGGTGGATAATATCGGCAGTAGCAATAGCGGCAACTGTAACTTCATCGCCTTCTCATAGCGCTTATTTCGGTATTTTTTTAGTAATCTACCTGGCTGCAAAGGTTTTAACCGAGAGAAAATTTTTAATTTACTGGCTTGCTGCCGCGCTTGTAGGCTTTCTTTTGTCCTTTATTTTGTGGTGGCTGCCGATGATAATGAAGCATGGCTTAGGGGACACTTTAAGCGGGTTGGGGCTGTCAGGAACTACTGTTTTGACAACGCCTGGCACCGGAGACCGGGCTTACACGATGGCGGATTTTGTTTTTGCAAAAAGCGTCAATATGATAAACAACCCAATAGGAATAGGGTTTGTGCTCTCTTTGCTCGTACTTGCCGCGCTTGTGCTGTTGATTGGCAAATATCACGAGGAATTCAAAAAAAATAAAGTCATGGTCTTAACGGTATTTTTTATCCTAAGCGGCATATTGCTGTTTTTTCTTTCCCAGAATTATGTCAAGTTTGTCGAGAAAAAGGACGTCCAATCGCTTGAAAGGGGCACTGTCCCGTTTTTAGAGTTCCTCTCAGACCAGAGATTTATGGTTTTTATCCTGTTAATATCCTTGTTTGTTTTTACACTATTAGCCATAATCAGCTATAAAAAAGCGGAATTCAGGGAAAAGCATTTGATAGTGGTATTGCTTTGGTTCATATTCAGCTTCTACGCTGTTAATGCAGGCCCCTTTTATTATAAGCTCTCTCCTTTCAGGGCGTGGTCGCTGCTCGCAGTGCCCGTCTCCCTGCTGGCAGGGGAGGGGGTGAGTATGATTGCAGGGCTTGCAAGGAACCTTGCCGGCAGCTTTGTAAAATCAGGCAAAATATTGGCTTTTGTATCTCTGGCTGTGATAGCGCTGGTTGCATACGGCGTTATAATTACTTCTTTTGCCCAAAAATATGCAGTCAATACCGATGAGCGATGGCCGGCTGGGGCTTTCTGGACTTATGTTCAGGACCAGTCTGGGAATGTGCACTCGCCTGAATTAGAAGGCTATATATGGCTTAAAGACAACCTGCCTTCAGGGGCAAGAATCTTCACTTTTTCAAACAATGCTGTGGTTGTTGGCATGGACAAGTTCACATGCCATTGGTGCGAGAATGTTAGGGTTTACCAGCGCAGCAGCTTCAACCAGACTGCTGGGCAAACCTATGAGTGGCTTAAAAAGGAAAAATACAAGTATATAGTCATTGACGGGCAGGCATCCAAAAAATTCGGGGCAAATGCAACAAATGAAAAAGTCCGCGAGTTCGCAAATTCAGGAAAATTCAAGCCGGTTTTCGGCAACAGCGGGATTGTAATATTTGAAGTTGTTTAATTGTTCTATTCTGCCTCAGGCTGTAAGTATATATTTATAAATACTATAATTATTCAGGATTTCTAAAGAAAATGTGCGGCATTGTAGGTTTCAACTGGAATGACAAAAATCTAGTCAAAGCTATGTCTGACTTGATAAGGCACAGGGGTCCTGATGATTACGGGTTTTATACTGATAAATACATTTCTTTGGGAAGCAGAAGGTTGAGCATCATAGACTTGAGCAGGGGAAAGCAGCCTATTTCAAATGAGGATGGCACAAAATGGATAGTCTTTAACGGCGAGATTTATAATTTTATTGAGTTAAGGCAGGAATTGCAAAAAAAGAAGCATAAGTTCAGGACTGATACAGACACAGAGGTCATACTTCATGCCTATGAGGAATACGGCAGAAAATGTGTTGAAAGATTCAACGGAATGTTTGCATTTGCAATATGGGATTCAAAAAACAGGGAGCTTTTCATCGCAAGGGACAGGCTTGGCAAGAAGCCTCTTTTTTATTATCATTCTGGTAAAAAATTTATTTTTGCGTCAGAGATAAAGTCCATATTAAAGGCAGGCATCAAGGCCTCAATAAACAAAGAGGCGCTTTATTTTTACCTGACTTATGGCTATACGCCGACAAAGAAATCCATCTTTAACAATATCAACAAGCTGGAGGCAGGCTGCACATTGCTGTTTAAGGACTTCAAAATAGGCATAGAAAGGTATTGGCAAATAGACCTTTCAAACAAAATAAACGAAAGCGAGGATTTTTTTGTAAAAAAAATAAGGGAACATCTTGATTCGGCAGTAAGGAAAAGATTGATAGCGGATGTTCCAGTTGGGGCTTTCCTGTCAGGCGGACTGGACAGCAGCGCAATCGTCGCTTACATTAAAAAATATAAAAATGACTTGAAGACATTTTCAATCAGCTTTGACTACAGCCAATTTGACGAGTCAAAATACGCAAGAATGGTTTCCGAGAAGTTTGATACAGGGCATCATGATATTTCATTTGATGCAGACGACGTCAGGGAACTGCTCCCGAAGCTTGTGAAGCAGTATGATGAGCCGTTTGGAGACCCTTCCATGGTTCCAACATATCTTGTTTCCAAGGTCGCGAGAAAGCATGTCACAGTCTCGTTGTCAGGAGACGGCGGAGACGAGTCTTTTTTGGGCTATGAAAGGTATCTGCAGTACAGGCTCCTGGCTTTGCAGGAGTATCTGCCCAAAAAATTTATTAGCCCCCTGTTATCGTTGCCATTTGGGAAATTAAGAAACTATCTTGAATTCATCAGATTAAATCAATATAAAAAATATGCCGAGCTGAGAGCCAACTTCAAATCTGACTTGAGAAAAAACCTTTTTTTGGGAAATTTTGATTTCTCTGATTACTGCAAAAAATTTTTTGTTTATCCGGATTATCTGGATAATATAAGCAATGCAGACATAAACACCTATCTTGTAGATGACATTTTGACAAAGCTTGACAGGTCATCAATGTTTGTAAGCCTTGAGGCAAGAGCACCTTTCCTTGACTATGGTTTTATGGAATTCTCGGCAAAAATACCAATGAGATTGAAGCTGAAAGGCGCTGAACCCAAATACATACTTAAAAAATCACTTGTCGGAATATTGCCAAAGAGCATAATCTACAGGAAAAAACAGGGGTTTACATTCCCGTTGGAGATATACATGCGGAAAGAATTAAAAGACTTGATTAATGGAAGCTTGGCTGAAAAAAGCGAGCTGGACAGGTATATCAGCAGGGACTATATAAACAAATTGCTCAGGCTGCACTACAATAAGGAAAAAGACTACACCAGCGGCTTGTGGACAATGTTTATCCTGAAGCTTTGGCTTGACCAGTATTCAAACAGGATTAATTAAAACCGCATGGCGCAAAAATCAGGGAATCTCAACAGGGCACTTTATTTTTTGATTCTGGTTTTGTTTATCGGAACTTTTGTTTACGACAATCTAAGGACTTCGGGCAAGGCCAAGGACGGCTTCACCATAAGCAACTACCTGGGCAGCCCAGAAAAATACGACGGGTATAAAATGGAAATAATGGGGAGAGTAGTCAACATAAGCCTGGGGCATTTTGTTTTTAATATCGGCAGCAAGGACTTAAAAATTTCAGGCTCAGGCATCAAAAAGCCTGTTTTGGGCGAGACTGCGCTGTACGCAAATTTCAGGGGCGACGGCACTATAGAAATGATTGACTACCATAATTACAATTACAACCACATACTGTACATAATATCATTAATTGCAATTGTCCTGTTTCTTGCACTATTCTTCAGGGAGTGGAAACTCGCTTCAGGAGGCTTCAAAAATGCCTGACCTGATGTCCCATCTGATAATAGGGCTTATATTGGCGGAGTTGTTCAATGTAAAGAAAAAAAGCATAGTTATTCTTGGGGCACTGACACCTGATTTGCTGTCAAAAATGAACTTAGTTTATCTTTATCTCAAAATCCCTGCATTAGTTTCCTTTGTCTCGTTTCACACGCCTTTTATGTCCCTTCTGTTAAGCATACTCATAACCCAGTTATTCAATTATGATAAAACAAAAATAGTTCTGTACTTCAATCTAGGTTCCATGAGCCATTATTTGTCAGACCTTTCAATCAGGCATTTTACGGAGGTTGGCACCCGCTTGTTTTTTCCTTTTACAAACAAGAACTACACCCTCAACCTTGTATGGCCAAACCATTCGATTTATATTCTGATAGGAAGCCTGATTGTATACTTTATAATTATCTTAATCAAATATAAAAAGTTAAGTAAATCTACAACAAGAAACCTATAGTTTTTTGCTCTGGAGCTCCTCCAGCAAACTTGTCATGTACTCGTGCTTCTTCATTTTATATACAAATATTGAAATGTTCATAGCCCTTACAACAGTCACTATTAAAAGGTATAATGCAAGTATGCTAAACTGATAAAATATAAACCCCACATTAAAATTTTTTATCATGGAGTATTCCGCCAATGTTATCACAATCAATACAGGCGCAAAAAACTCAGTTGCATAAAGCAAGCCTGGTGTTGGATATACCCAAAGCAATTTTTTGAACATGCTTACTTCCCCACCTCCTATACTGTTTATTTTCCCTATCAGCTTTTCCATCGCATATTTATCAGTTATCTTAGTCAATTTCCTCTCTATCAGCCCTCTTCTGAAATACGATTTCATGACGTCAATTATTGCTACCTCAAGCGCCATAAAAATTGCCAATACTGCTCCAAGGCTGATAAAAAGCCTGCTGCCATAAAGCTCGGAAAGCCCAATTCCCAATCCAGTCCCCAGAAAAACAGCGTATATGTAATTTGAGAGCCCATCGAAATAAGCCCCTTCCAATCTTCTGTGCATAGGATCCATCGCCTTCGGGTTTTGTATTCTGGCAACTTCGCCGTCGCAGCAGTCAAGCGTTTTAAACAGCATGAAAAAAAATAATCCAATAATCATCGATGCGTAAGAGCCCTGTATTAAAAAATAAAAGCCCGCCAAAGGAACAAAAAAATTTAATATGGACACAGAAGCTGGCGACATTCCCAACTTTACAAATGCATAAGTAAATGGCGTTGAGAAGCGCCTGTAAACCATGTACCTTATGCTTTTTGATTTTAAGTCAGCAGCCTGCTTTGCTCTTATCGCCTTATAAGTTATATTATCGGCTTTTTCCATAATTTTGTGTTTTCCCGCCCACTATTTAAGCCTTTCTTAAAGCATTCTTAATTCAGCCGCCGCTGCCCACAGGGTTTTTTGAGATATTTCTGCCAAAATAGTGAATAAAATCCTTAAAAACAGAAACATTTATAAATGCTTTTTATTCACTTTTTTACAATTATTATTCACTTTTAAAATGAACAACAGGGCAAAAATCTTCGAGTTTTTATATAAGAATCATGGAAATGGCTACAACATCAACCAGATAGCCAGAATGCTCGGCATAAGCGTGGGAAGTGCATTCAAGGTATTAAAGAGTTTGGAGAAATCCGGCAATGTTATTGCAAACCGTAAGAATAACGCGCTCTTCTATGAGGTGAATGAATCCGGCAGGGCTAAAGAATTCTATGAAGCAATTGAAGAGAAAGAAAACAAAAAAAGAAAAAAGAAAACCAAAGTCATGTGCACAATAGGGCAGGCTTCTGACAATGCAGTCATAATCAAAAAATTGGCGGATATGGGAATGGACGCCGCTCGAATTGATGCCTCCAGCCTGAATGACAAAGCAGTGGCAAATATAATCCAGAATGTCAGGAAGGCGTCAGGCGACATCCCGATATTGCTTGACATCAGTGCAAAGCCGGGCAGAAGCTGGATTAAGTTTGCCGTAAAAAATGACCTGGATTTTGTCATAGTGCCGGCGAATAGCGCGGAAGACATACGGCAAGCCAGCAAGCTTCTTGGCTATAGTAATATAAAGCAGGTCATAGGGAACAAAATCAAAGTAATAGCGAAAATCGACAGGAAATCACTGAAAAACTGCAAGGAAATAATTGAAGAGGCTTATGGAGTCGTTGTTGACAGAAGCAGGTTTGCAGGCGCTGGCATTGAAGCCCTCCCGAAATTCCAGAAAGAAATCATTGGCGAGTGCAGCAGGCACGGAAAGCCGTCCATAATAGCGGGCAACATTCTTAACTCCTCGATTTCAGGGAAACCATTGATGCAGCCGGAGGTATATGACATTTCAAATGCCGTTCTTGAAGGTGCCTCCTGCATAATGCTGTCAGATGAAACCTCAACTGGGAAATTTCCGCTCAAATCAGTCGAAACACTTTCCAGAATTATAAAGAATGCTGAGATTGCAGTTGAAGAAGCTTCCAAGAGCGCAAGCCATGACTTGACGAGATTCATAGGCGATGCAGTTTCAGAGCTGGAGAAGATTTTGCGCATAGATGCCTTGCTTATAATAACATCAGGGGGGTATTCTGCAAGAATGATATCAAGCAAAAGGCTGAAATGCAAAACCATAGCGGCAACCTCAAGAATGAAAATTTTCAGGCAGCTTCATCTGTTATGGGGCATATGCCCGCTGCATGTTGATATAGACGCTGACGACATATCAAACAACGACAAAAAGGAGGTTATCATGAAGGCGCTAAAAAAGGGATTCATAGGAAAAACGGATCAGATAGCCATAATAGCGTCCATCTTCCACAGCAAGTCAAAAAGGACAAACCTTCTTGAAATTCACAATGTAAGGGAGTTTCTGGAATATATGGGCAAAAGCAAATTTGTAGCAAATCCACGGGAGGCAAAATGACGCACTTTTACGAGTCCATGATAATGTGGAGCGACGACGGCTTGCAGCTGAAGAGCTATGCAAATGACCACCCGGACGGCTTTGTAATAGCAAAGCCGAAATACATCCCAAGGCAAAGGATAGACTGTACAGGGTTCCAGGAGAGGAATATCCAGGGGAATGATGTCAGAAGGTTTGATTACTGGGCTGTTGATGAGAAAAGGCTGAAATCGTACATAGACGACTTCAGAAAAGCGTACCCGGACTACATGTATGACAGCCCTCTGCACCATACATGGTTTATGGGCGTCCCTAAAAACAAAATTGCCAGGCTGCCTAACCCAAAAGAGGGCGTTAAAAAAATCCTTGCGATGAAAGACTCTGAAATGGACGATTACATGAAGAGGGCGCATGGATTTTTAAGCTTAGTTTTGGAAAGCGGCTTGAAAGCCTCTGACTTGGGAGTAACCAACTCCACATTATTGGGCACTTATACTTATGGAAGGTCTGATATTGATATAATAGTTTTTGGAAAAGAGAATTACTGGAAATACATAAGCTTCATACAAAATGCAAAGCACCCGTGGCTAAGGTGGAAAACTCTTGAGGAGTGGAAGAAATACTTTGCCTCTTACAATGCAGGATTGTTCATTTCAGAGGATGAGTTTATCTGGCATTCAAGGAGGAAGTTCATAGACGTCTATTTCGGAGAAACAGTTGTTTCGGTTTTCGGCGTTGAGAATCCTGGTGAAATATCCGTCAAGTGGGGGGATGAAAAATACACCCCAATGGGGATGGCTACTGTAAAAGGAAAAGTCAAGGACGATTATAACGGTATTGTGCGTCCGGGCTACTATGAATTGGAAAATGCAAAAGTAGTCCAAGGCCCTGATGTCAAGGTAAAGAAAGTTGTCACATACGCGAGGGATTTCATGCTGCAGGCATTTGAGGGAGAAAGCATAGTTGCAGCAGGCATCCTGGAAAAAGTTACTCCGCTGAAAAGCGGGGAAGAATACTACAGGATTGTAATAGGCTATTTTGAAAGCTACACAACAAGAAGGGGGGAAGAATATATAAAGGTTCAGCGCTGATTCGCCAATATGATTTATGTCAAAACTAGTAAGGAAGAAGACTTTGTGAAGTGGTATCATGAAGTCATAGAGGCAACCAAGCTTGTTGATTTTTCTGCAGTGAAGGGTTGTGTGGTCTACCATGAATATTGCCTTATGATCTGGAGCCGGATAAAGAGCTATCTGGACAATAAACTAATGCCCCTTGGTTTCCAGGAATACTACTTCCCTGCGCTCATACCATTAAAGTCTTTCAAGAAGCAGACAAAGCACTTTGAGGATTTCTTCAAAGAAGTTCTTGTTGTGTCCAAGACAGGGCACAGCCGGCTTGAGGAAGAATATGTGATAAGGCCCACCTCAGAGGCAATAATATACGAATCTATAGCAAAATGGGTTAAAGGGGAAAAGCATCTTCCTCTGTGCATAAACCAGTACTGCTCTGTAATGAGATGGGAGTCGTTTAAGCCGAACATGCCTTTGTTGAGGGGGAATGAGTTCTTGTGGCAGGAAAGCCATTCAGTCCATTCCACAAAAAAAGAAGCGGAAGAATATGTCAAAAAGGTACTGGATATTTACAGGGATTTGCATGAAAATTTTTTGGCAATGCCTGTTATAATCGGCTTTAAGCCTGAGCACAGGATGTTCCCCGGCGCTGAATATACACTTGCCCTTGAATCGCTGATGCCTGATTTCAAGTCAGTCCAGACTGCAACATCGCATTATCTGGGGCAGAATTTTAGCAAGGCATTCAGCATAAAATTCAGGAATAAAAGCGGAAAAGACGAGTTTGCCTACCAAGCCTGCAACGGGATAACAACAAGGGTTATCGGTGCGTTAGCCATGCTTCATGGCGACAACAAAGGGCTGGTAATTCCGCCAAGAGTTGCACCTTACCAAGTTGTTTTCGTGGATTTCAACGAAAAGGATATTTTAGAATCAGTGAAAAATAACAAAATCAGGTTCTTCGTGGATGACTCTAAGAAGCCCGTAAAAGAAAAGATTGATTATTGGACAATGATGGGCGCGCCTATCATAGCTGCAAAAGACAGCAAAGGATTTGCACTGATTAGGAGGGATACGCTGGAAAAGACTACAGTAAATAAAAGCTCATTGGTTAAAGAAATACAAAAAGCATTAAACTCAATACAGGATAACCTCTACAGGAAAGCCAAAGAATTCCACAGCAGCCATATTTCAAAAGCAGGCTCATGGCAGGAATTTGAGAAAATTGCTTCCGGAAGGAAAGGATTTATCGGGGCATTATGGTGCGGTGGAACAGGCTGCGCCAGGCAGATAAGGGAAAAGGCAAGCAAAAATTCAATCAGGGTTGTCAATCCAGCAAAGACAGGCAAATGCGTGCATTGCTGCAAAAAAGCAGCTTACTCGGCTGTGTTCGCTCCAGCTTATTAAAATAATATCAAAAATAAAAATGCCAAAAAACATAGACCTTCAGTGCCACACGACAGCTTCAGACGGCGCTCTTGCACCGAAAGAGCTTGTTGAATTGGCACTGAAAAAGGGGCTAAAGGCTGTTGCAATAACAGACCACGACTCTGTAAATGGGTTAGAAGAAGCTTTAAACGCCGCCAAAGGAAAAGATATAGAGGTCATTCCCGGGGTTGAGATAAGCTGCGACGACAGGGGATTTGTAGACACACATATCCTTGGATTGTTTATCAGCCACAAAAGCCCTGCACTGAAATCGCTGCTGAAGAAAGCCCAGCAATACAGGGAAAGGCAAAAAAAAGACATAATAAAAAAATTCCAGGAACTGGGCTTTAAGATTTCCTTCAGGGAGGTGAAGGCATTAGCCAAGGGAGAGATAGGAAGGCCGCATATAGCAAGGGCAATCCTGAAAAACAATCCTGATAAGGTAAGCTCAATAGAAGAGATTTTTGACAAATACCTTGCAGTGGGCAAAAAGACTTATGTTGAAAGGAAAAAAAAGATAGGCATAAAACAGGCGATAAATGCAATACACTCTGCAAAAGGCTTTGCTTTCATATCGCACCCCGGCGTGTACAGCAATTTCAGCATTGAGAAGTTCATAAAATATTTCATAAAAAACCATGGAGACGGGCTCGAGACGTATTACAATTATGAAAGCTCAAGATACCACACAGGCTTTGCGCAAAGCAGCAAAATCAACAAAAAGTTCCGGAATACAGCCGGAAAATACAGGCTTCTCGAGACAGGCGGCTCTGACTTTCACGGAAGGCAAGGGCAGGTTCTCGGAAAACTTAAAGTTCCATATAAAATATTGGCGGCATTAAAGAATCGCAGAACCGGCTGAATTGCATGCTTAATATAGATTTTTAAACTAGCTTATATGCCCTTAGGCAAAATGAACATAATCATGTTTATAGTTGATGCACTGCGCCCAGACCATTTAAGCGCAAACGGCTATGCAAGGGCGACAAGCCCGAACATGGACAGGCTGGCAGAAGAAGGCACGAGCTTCTCGAATGCGTATTGCCCTTTTCCGTGGACTAACTCATCAATATTGTCTGCATTTACCGGAGTCTATCCGCATAACCATGGCGTAAGGCTTGTCTCCAACAACAAGTTTAATGAGTCTGTAACAACATTGCCTGAAATACTCAAAAGCCACGGCTTCAGGAATGCATACCTTGATGTAGACGTTCTGAGTGAGCCTGCCATGAAAAAAGGTTTTCAGGAGTTTAATCCGCTCAGGTGGAAAATTGAAAACAAAATCAAAAGGAGCATTTACAAAATATTCAATCCCAAGAATTTTCTGGGCTTGACTGAGCAGCATACCGGCATAGCAATAAGATGGATAAAAAAGCACTCAGGCGATAAATTCTTTTTATGCCACCATCCCATAGACCTGCACTGGCCGTACTGGCCTCCAAAGCCCTATGACCATATGTTTGACTCAGGCTATAAAGGCAGCCATGACTTCAACACTCTGGCAGGCGGAAAACTGGCAAGAGGCGACGTCTTGTTTGGGCATGTCAAGTTCCAAAAAGAGGAGATGGAGCACGCAATAGCTCATTATGACGGAGCTATAAAATATGTTGACACTCAGATTGGCAGAATTCTGGACACATTAAAAGAGATTGGGCTTGAAGATGAAACTTTAGTCATCCTGACATCGGACCATGGCGAGAATTTTGGCGAGCACGATTTTTACTTTCAGCATGCGGCAAGCCTCTACGAGCCAAGCATAAGGATACCTTTAATCTTTAAGCACCCAAGACTAGTCCCAAAGGGTAAGATTATAAAGCAAAGGGTGCAGAACATAGACATAATGCCCACGATAATGGACATGCTTAACGTGCCTTTGATTGATAGGATAGACGGCATAAGCTTGCTGCCTTTGCTAAAAGGCGAAACATTAAAATGCAGGGAATTTATATTTGCCGAGAGCCTTGAGGAGCATTTCAAGGGGCATAAGAGGATATTCTTTCCTGGAATTAAGGGAAAATGGCGTACGATGATAATAGGAGACTGGAAAATCATCTACATCCCGCATCCGCAAAACGATATTTTTGAGCTTTACAACCTGAAAGACGACCCTGATGAGAAAAACAATCTTATAAGCAAGGAGAAAGAGATTGCGTCTGAAATGAAGAAAAGGATTTTAGAATTTTTGAAGCAGCAAAGCAATGAAGGCGATGCTGATTTGTCAAGCATGGACGATAAATCAAAAAAACTGCTGAGGGAGCTGGGTTATATGGAATAAAGTATCAATTAAAATGCTAAGCCTCTTCAAAAAGAAAAAACCGAACGTAATTCTGATATTGATAGATGGCGCTAGGCACGACCTGATAAGTAAAGTTCCATTTTACGAGGAGTTGAAAAAACAATCAACATTCTTTCCAACAATGATTACTTACGCCCCGTATACTATCGCTTCTTTGCACGCTACATTCTCTGGAATGTACGGCAATTCAAACGGCGTTAATGGCTATTACAAAAGCTTCGGCTTTGACAAGAAGGGGTGCTTCACGCTGGCGCAGTACCTCAAAGGCAATGGCTACTACACAGAAACAGACGTTCACAATGAAAATGTGCTTCCAACCCAGGGCTTTGACAAGGTAAGAATCTATGATGAGTTCAAAGATGACTTAACTGCAAGGCACCTGGAAATCCTCAACCAGATAAAGCCAAAGCAGCCTTTTTTTCTCTATTTGGATTATGTCAAGATCCACCCCGAGCTTCTCAAAAATGTAATCAAAAAATACACTGATTTTGATGAGGAATATTTCAAAAACAAGGAATCAAATCTTAAGAATTATCTGGGCTCGCTTCAGTCAAGCGGCGAATACCTAAAGGCTGTTTTAACCAGGATAAAAGAGCTTGGCTTGTGGGACGACTCAATAATCATCGTTTTCACCGACCATGGAGTGAGTTTGGGCGATAGAATTGGCGAAAAAGCGTATGGCGTATACCTTTATGACTACACAATAAGATGCTTTCTTTATGTGATAGGAAAGCAGTTTCCCAAAGGCAAAACAATAAACTCCCAGATAAGGAGCATTGACATAATGCCGACAATTCTTGACATCCTTGATATAAAGGAAAAAAACGGCTACAAGCCGGTTCAGGGAAAATCATTTTTGGATATTATTCATGGAAAAGAAGAGGACAGAATTGCATACTCGGAAACAGGCGGCTTGGGCGGGCCAACCCCTTCTCCCGAAAAGCATAACATAAAGTCAATAAGAACGAACAAGTGGAAATTAATCTATAATGAAACAAATAAGAAAATGGAGCTTTACAATCTTGAGAAAGACAAGTCTGAAATCAACAATCTTGCGGGAAAAGAGCCTGAAATAGAAAGGCGGTTGTGGGAGCGGCTTCAGGATATGCCTAAATAATTATGCAGTTACGCCAAGCTGTCGAGGTTATTTCTTCTCATTTTTTTGTTTATTAGGCCATAGCAATCTTTAAATATGGATGTGGTTTAACATGAAAGGGGGTAACAAATACTTAATATATACTTGCTGGGATTTGTAATCTTAAACAGCATTTATTCGGCAAAGTTTTATTTGGAAAAATGGCAGCCATAAGATTCGACAAAAACACAAAAAAGTGCATTTCAATTGCCGAGAAGCCAGGCACTTTTGGAGTTGAATTCCACAACAAAGGCTATGCGCTGCTCGGGCTTAACTACGTATATTTTCCGCTAAAAGTCAGATATGGGGAGCTTGAGCCTGTGATTGGGCTGGTCAGGCACAATTTTCATGGCTGCAGCGTTTCAATGCCCCACAAGGTTCGTGCTGCAGGCATGGTTGACGAGCTTGACAGCTCAGCCAAAAAGACAGGCGCAGTGAACACAATATTGAATCAGAATGGAAAATTAAGAGGCTACAACACTGATTTTTACGGCGCAAAAATGGCTCTGCAAAAGACGCTTTCAGTCAAAAACAAAAAGGTGCTCATGCTCGGCGCAGGCGGAGTAGCAAGGGCGATAGGGTATGCTATCAAGGAGCTTGGCGGAAAATTAACAATAGCCAACAGGACAAAAAACAATGGCGAGATGCTTGCAAAAGCGCTGAAAGCATCTTTAATTGACTGGGAAGGTGTAGCAAAAGAGCAAGGGCATCTGCTGATTAATGCTACAAGCATCGGAATGGGCAAAAAAAGCGAGATGGCTGCCACGAAGAAGACTGTCTCAAATTTTTATACAGTCATGGATGCCGTCATTCCTGAAACAAGGCTTGTTCGCGAGGCGGCAAGCCAAAATAAAATAACAATAACGGGCTATAAAATGACAGTTTACCAGGCTGCCGAGCAGTTCAGGATATACACAGGAAAAGAATTGCCGGAAAGCTTCATCGAGCAGACCTTAGATAGATTTAAAAAATGAAAAAGATTAGCTTAACTTGATATTATCGGTTTGACACAAGCAAAAATTTTCAATGCGAAAATGATAAGAAAATGATGAACTACAAAGTATGCATTTTGGCTGCAGGCATAGGGAGCAGGATGGGTGACATCTACAACCATGTCAACAAGGCAATACTTCCTGTGAATTTCAAGGGTGTGATTTCCTACATTGTCGAGAAATTCCCAAAAGAGACTGAAATAGTTGTGGCTGTCGGGCATAAAAAGGAAACTGTGATGGACTATTTGTCAATAGCTTATCCTGAGAGGAAATTCAGCTTTGTTGCAGTAGACAGGTATATGGGCCCGGGAACAGGTCCCGGGTACTCTTTGCTGCAGTGCAGGGACTTGCTTCAAAGCCCTTTCATATTCTTTGCTGCCGATACAATAGTGATTGAAGATGTGCCTGTTCCGGACAAAAACTGGTTTGGCATAGCGCCTGTAAAGGAAACAGAGAAATACTGCACTGTGAAAATCAGGAACGAGCTTATTTACCAGCTGGACGACAAGATTAAAACGGACAACAAGTACGCGTTCATAGGCCTTGCAGGTGTTTATGATTACGGGGCTTTTTTTGAGGCTTTGGAAAAAAACAAGGAGCCTGTAAGCGGGGAGATACAGGTTTCAAACGGCTTCAAGAAGCTAATAGAAAAAAAGCTTGTCCCGATAGGATTCACATGGTTTGACACAGGAACCTTTGAAAATTATGCGGAGACCAACAAGAACTTCTCAGGAGGGGAGCAGAAATTTGACTTCAGCAAGGCAGACGGATTCATTTACTTCATCAACGGCAAGGTTATAAAATATTTCGCAGATCCTGAAGTCACAAGAAAAAGATGCGAGCGCGCCCGCTACCTGAAAGGGCTTGTGCCCGAGATAGAGTCGCAAAAAGGCAGCTTCTTTGCATACAGGAAAATAGACGGCAACGTCCTCTACAGCGTCCTTAACACCCAGGTAGTCACTGATTTTCTTTATTGGGCGAAAACAGATCTCTGGAAGAACCCTGAGCTGCAAGAAGGAGAGCTTGAGGAATTCAGGAAAGCATGCCGCAAATTTTACTATGACAAGACCATGCAGAGGCTGGAGCGCTTTTACGGCAAAACCGGAGTCATTGACCACCAAAACAACATCAACGGGGCTTCAGTCCCCATGCTTAAGGAGCTTCTGGAGAAAATAGACTGGGATTATATATGCGACGGAACCCCTGTAAGGTTCCATGGAGACCTGCAATTTGACAATATTCTGGTTGCCAGAGATGAGAAAAGCCACCTTCAAAAATTTATTCTGCTGGACTGGCGCCAGGACTTTGGCGGGTTTATGAAGGCAGGCGACCTGTACTATGAACTTGCAAAGCTCTATGGCGGCGTAATAATTTCATACCAGCTGATCAAGGAAGGAATGTTCTCTTTTGACACAAGCGGCTCAAGCGTCTATTACAATTACTACGTAAAAAGCGATTTGCTAGAGGCGAAGGAAGAATATGAAAGGTTCCTGAAAAGAAACAATTTTGATATCAGCAAGGTAAAAATACTTACCTCTCTCATATTCCTCAATATGGCGCCGCTGCACAATGACCCATTTGACCTGATGCTGTACTACCTTGGAAAGAGCATGCTTTATAAATCCATGAAGGAATCTGGCTAAAAAAGAAAGCCATGAGGCATCAGCTTATGCTCAAATCAAACCTTGGAATCGGCCCGTTAAGTTCTGAGATTATAGAAGCTGTGTTCAGGCACTCAAATTACCAAAGAACAGAATTGATGCTGATAGCGTCAAAAAACCAGATAGACCACTCTGGAGGCTATGTCAACAGCTGGACGACAAGCCAGTATGCCAATTTCATAAGGAATATGAAGGAAAAATACAAGTTCAGCAGCGTCAAGGTGTGCAGGGACCATTGCGGGCCGGGCTTTAATGGAGTTCACGATTTGGAGGACACTTACAAAACCATCGAGACTGACATCAAAAACGGCTTTGACCTGATTCATATAGATTTTTGCCATTTTAAGGGACATAAAGATGAGAGGTTTAACGAGTCAAAAAAAGCAATTGAAAGGTGCCTGTCATTAAATCCCAAGATTCTTCTGGAAGTCGGCACTGACGAAAACACAGGAATCAATTTCGGGTTTATGAACGTGCCGGAGCTGAGGGAAGAAATCAGCTTTTTCAAGGGCTTCTGCGATCCGGAGTTTTATGTGGTGCAGACGGGCAGCCTTGTAAAAGAAATCAATCAGGTTGGCAATTTCAACAAAAGATTCATAGAAAAAGTCCGCCCAATCTTAAGGGAAAACAGCCTCAGATTAAAGGAGCATAATGCAGACTACCTGTCCAAGGAAGAGATTTCCGAGAGAATTGGCATTGTCGATGCCATGAACATAGCGCCGCAGCTCGGCGTAGTGCATACAAGCGTTGTGCTGGGCAAATGCCTTGAATATGGGATAAGGTTTGATGATTTCATTGACGAAGTTTACAGAGCAGGAAAATGGAAAAAATGGATGCACAGAAACAGCCCTGAAAACAAGCTCCTGTGCGCGCTTATAGCAGGGCATTACCATTTTGCCTCGGATAGTTATAAAAAGATAATTGGGCAGCTTGAAAAAAGGATGGAGATTCAGGAAACGATAATAAACACCATAATGGAAGTGATTGAGCATTACCAATCAGCATATGACAGGAAAAAATCTTGATGGCGAATTCCCTAAAATTGTCAGGAAGCCCTGGGGAAAGGAAATCTGGCTGGAATTAAACGAAAAATACTGCTACAAGCGAATCTACATCAACAAGGGCACAAGGACGAGCTTCCAGTACCACAAAAAAAAGCTTGAAACCAACTATATAATAGACGGAAAGGCTGAAGTCTGGCTCGAGAACGACAAAGGCGTTGTGGAGAAAAAAATCATGGAAAAAGACAGCTTTTTTACTGTCAAGCCGCCAAGAAAGCACAGGGTTATAGCAATAACTGACGTTGTACTGCAAGAAGTATCAACGCCGGAAGTTGATGATGTAATCAGGATAGAAGATGATGCAGGAAGGCCCGACGGCAGGATAGATTCAGAGCACTCCAAATAATGAATCTGCAAAGAATTACAAAGTGGTTGTGATGAAAGTTGCACTCTGTTTGCATGGCTTGGCAGGCGGCTTAAGCGAGAAATATGAGGGAATGCCTGTGGACTTCAAGATAGGCTACGAGCACTATAAAAAGCATATTCTTGATAAAAATGACTGCGATGTTTTTATCCACACGTGGAGCGTGCAGTCTGAGGAAGAAATCAAAAAAATATACATGCCGAAAAAGAGCCTTTTTGAAAAGCAGATAATATTTGACAAGCCGAATTTTCTGAAAAAAATAATTGACAAGCGCCCCTACATGAAGCACGCCACTTACAGCAGGTGGTACAGCACTAAAAAAGCCATAGGGCTCAAAAAACAATATGAGGAAGAGAACAATTTCAGGTACGACTGTGTTTTCATCTCAAGGTTTGATATGGCGTTTTTCAATGATGTTATATTCAAGAATTATGACATGGGCAGATTTTATGCTCCCTATGCTTACAGGTATGTAAGCTCCGACGGAAAGGAAATTCCCAATAATCAGTATTGGGAGGTTGCGAAGAAAGCAGACATGTCCAAATATACAAAAAAGCCGATTGGCTACCCACACAATAACGAAGGGCTGTCTGACCTGTTTTTCTTTTCCAACTCAGATTTCATGGACAGGTTTGCAGCGCTTTATGACAATCTTAATTCATATCTGAAGGAATGCGAATGCTCAAGCCACCTGCTTGCATTGCATCACATTAAAAAGCTGAATTTGCTTGACAAGCTTGATTTTGCATTGTACAGGTTTGATGATTTTGACTTGGTAAGAAGGAAGTTCTTCGGATATGTAAAATAAACTTATTTCAGCACTCTTTTGTACAAATCTTTCAATTCCTGAACCTTTACAACCCTAAGCAAAAACAGTACAGCTATGTACAAAAGCCCTGATATTGCTAAAATTACTCCCGTCTCCAGCCATACATTAATGGCCATCATTTTTTTCAGCAGCCATATGGCACTTGCGGCGATTATGCCTGCAGCAAAAGTCCCTGCCCATGGCTTTATCGGGTAAGAAATTGCGATGAATTTTCTGATCTCAAAAAGCCCCATAGCCATCATTATGAAATATCCTGCTGCTGTCGTGATAGCCGCCCCAAGTATTCCCAAGAGCGGAATCATGGCAAGGTTTGCGGCAAAGTTGAAGGCAGCAGCCACATAAACAATCTTGCTTGTTATCTGCGGCTTCCCGATGCCAGCAAAAAAATTTCCGTTGACCTGGTGTATGACTGCAAACATGATACCCAAAACAAGTATTTTCATCGCATTGCCTGCCAGCAGATATTCTTTCCCGTATAATATACTTATTATGAGGTCGGCAAATGAAAACACCACAAAAACTATTGGTATTATTGTTATTATGGAATATTTGTATAATGACTCGATGCCTGCCTTGAGAAGGTCTTTTCTTTTCTTTGCCCACAGCTCGCTTGTCAATGGAAACAGCACCTGCCCCGTAGCCCTCGGAAAATACAGAAGAACCCTTGCTGTCGGGTAAGCAACGCTGTAAAGCGCGACGTTCTTCAAGTCAGTGAAATAAGTCAGCATTGTTACATCAGTATTCCCAAGTATCACCCCGCCGACATCATTTGCCAGCACAAATATGCTGTATTTTGATATCCTCCTGAACAGTCTCCTGCTCCAGGAGAATTTTGACTCAAAGAACTTTGGGAAAACTTTTTTCACGAAAATAAAGCCAAAAATTATCGTCAAAATAAGCGGCGTTAGTATATAGGCATATACGGGAATCTTTAATCCAAAGCCCGTTTTCAGCCCGATAAGAATTATGCCTATGATCAGCAGCATCCTGACCAAATCCACCAATGAGAAATACCACATCCTCCTGAATCCCTGGAAAGCAAACTTCAGCACTTGTGTAAAGCTGTCTATGAAGAATGCTATCGCCATAAGCTTAAGCGCAAAGCCTGCATCTGCATTGTGGAAAAAATGAGAGCTGAGGTAATTCGAGAGAAGGTAAACAGCAATAATGACGATAGAATTTATTACGGCTTGTATAGCCAAAACATAGATTATTGAGCTTTTTATCAGGTCATTCCTGCCTTTGCTCTCGAATTCAGGTATGAACTTTGTGAGCGCCCTGTCAAACCCAAGGCTCTTGAAAACCCCTATGAGCCCAAGAAACGAAATAACAGCATAAAACAAGCCAAAGTCCTCTATGCTCAGATTCCTTGCCAGCAGTATTCTGACAATATATCCCATAAAGGCTGCTATTATGGAAATGATAAATACTATAGCAGCGCCCCTGATGGCAAACTTGGTGTAGTTCTCCATTTTCAATGGTTTGCTCAGTCTTTATTTAAACGTTTTTGCTTTTGAATTTGCGCCTTATTCAGGTTCAAAATGCCGAGCCGCAGGACGATGCCATATCGAAAACTTTAAAAGAGCGCATTCAATACCAGGAGCTATGGAAAAAGTGCTTGTTACAGGAGGGGCAGGGTATGTAGGCTCTGTGCTGGTTCCCATGCTGCTGGAGAAAGGCTATGACGTTACAGTATTTGACAGCCTTATGTATGGCGGCGACGGCATATTGCCGCTGTTCCATAATGATAACTTCCATTTTATCAAAGGAGACGTCAGAGATGGAAATGCCCTGAAGAAAGCCATTTCAAATGCAGACTCAATAGTCCATTTGGCCGCTATAGTGGGCTATCCGGCATGCAAAAGAGACCCTGTGCTTGCAAAGCAGATAAACGAGGACTCGTCAAAATTCATTGCTGATAACATAAGCCCTGAGCAGCTGGTTGTGTTCACATCAACCGGAAGCAATTACGGCGCTGTAACTGATGAGATATGCACAGAAGAAACACCTTTAAGCCCATTGACGGTTTACGGCGAGACAAAGACAAATGCAGAAAGGCATTTTCTCGCAAACAAGTCGTGCAATGTAATCATATACAGGTATGCAACTGCATTCGGGGTTTCTCCAAGAATGAGGCTGGACCTGCTGATTAACGACTTTGTTTACCAGATGGTAAAAAACAACTACCTTTTAATTTATGAAAAAGACTTCAAAAGGACTTTCATCCATGTAAGGGACATAGCCAGATCCATAATATTTGCCCTGGAAAACAGGCATAAGATGGCAAGGCAGGTGTATAACGTCGGGGACAATGGCATGAACTACAGCAAGGAAGACATAGCCCTCATACTAAAGAAATACAAGGATTACTACCTGCACTTTGCAGACAGCGGCAAGGACGAGGACCAAAGGAATTACGAAGTGTCTTACAAAAAAATCAACAGCCTTGGCTTCCGCACAGTCATAGATATACACAAGGGCATCAAGGAGCTTATACGCGCAATGGAAGTCATACAGGTGCCCAGGGCTTATTCAAATGTCTGAATTTTGGCTTTTTTAGGGGGCAAAAACTCTTATGATAGACGGGAATATTTTAAAGAATATAAGGAAGCATTACGACTCTTACGCAAAAGAAAGGCACCAGTGGATAAGGAAAAATAAATATTATCACGGGCAGATGCTGAAATACTATTCTTTTTTGGTGCCCGAGGGAAGCAGGGTTCTTGAGCTCGGCTGCGGCATAGGCTACATCATAGGCAGCCTCAAGCCGTCTTACGGAGTCGGAGTTGATTTCAGCGGTGAAACAATCAAGGCTGCAAGAAAAAGCTATCCCGGCATCAAGTTTGTATGCTCAGCCTATGAGGATTTCAGCACAAAAGAGAAATTTGACTATATAATAATATCCGGCATTTTGAGCATAACCAACATGCAGAAACTGCTGCAGAACATAAAAAAATCCTGCAATCCTGACACGAGGATAATAATCTGCGAGTACAACCGGATTTGGTCGCCTTTGCTGAGGCTCTCAGAGAAGCTAAGGCTCAAAATGCCTGAAGTCAAGATAAATGAGCTCGCCGTCAAGGACATAGAGAATATCATAAACATCAACGGCTACCAGCTGATAAAAAGGGACAAATTCGGGCTGATGCCCAAATACATCCCGATTCTGTCTGCATTCTTTAACAAAGTGCTTGCAAAGCTGCCTTTGATTAATAGCCTCTGCCTTAACCAATTCCTTATTTTCAGGCTGAATGAAGCGCCCAAAGATGCAAAAAAAGTGTCTGTTGTCCTGACCTGCAAGGACGAAGAGGGCAACATAGAGGAGCTGGTAAAAAGAACGCCAAGCATGGGAGGGCACACGGAGCTGGTTTTTGTTGAAGGCGGCTCAAAGGACAATACTTACGGCAAGATACAAGAGATGATTAAAAAATATCCTAAAAAGGACATAAAGCTGCTGAAGCAGAAGGGCATCGGCCCAAAAGACGCAATATACACGGGCTTTGGACATTCAAAAGGCGACTTTATCATTTTGCTTGAGGCGGATTTGACAACTCCGCCAGAGGAGATATCCTATGTCTGGGACATCTATAAAAAAGGCTATGGCGAATACGTACAGGGTTCGAGGCTTGTTTACAGGATGAACAAAAAAGCCATGCCAAAGCTTAATTATTTCGGAAACGGCATGTTTGCAAAGATATTCACTTGGATAGTTGGCCAGAGGTTTACAGACACGCTTTCCGGTGTGAAAGCCATGTCCAAGGAAAGGTACAGGCAGTTTGAGAAGCAAAAAAACTTTTTCAGGGACTTGGACCCTTTTGGAGATTTTGAGATGATATTCTGGTGCATGAAGAACAACCTCAAGCTGGTTGAGGTCCCGATAACATACCTTCCCAGAAAATACGGGGAAACCAAGATAAAGGCTGTTAAGCACGGCTGGATGCTGCTCAAAATATCATTGAAGGCAATGAAACTGTTCAAATTCAGGGTATAGGCATGAAAAACACAAATAAAAACATCAATTACAGCGGGACATTTCCGAAGTATTACGATTTGATAAACAAGGGCAAGGACTATGATAAGGAAGCTGAAATTATAGATTCTGTTATAAGAAAATATTCAAAGAAAAAAAGCCTTAAGCTGGCTGATGTGGGCTGCGGCACCGGAAACCACACCATTGCCTTTTCCAGAATGGGCTACAGGGCATATGGGTTTGACGTGTCAAGGCACATGATTAGCATTGCGAGGGGCAAGTCCACAGGGCTGCATTTCGAGTGCAAAAGCTTTGAAGACGTGGACGAGCCGTTTGATGTAATCGTATCATTGTTTGATGTCGTGAATGCGCTTGGCCCGTACAAGAATCTTGCGGGCTTCTTCAGGTCAGTCGCTAAAAACATGAAAAATGATTCAATATTCATTTTTGACGCATGGAACGGCAGCGCTGTTTTTCTGCATCCGCCTGAGATAAAAACAAAGGCAATCGAATGGAAAGGGTTAAAAATCGAGAGAAAAGTGATTCCAAAGACTGATTTTTTAAGGCAGGTTTGCACGCTGAAGTATGACATAAAAGCTTATAAGAACGGCAGGCTTGCAGAGCACGTCCATCCCAGCCTTGTAATCAACTTTTTCACATACAACGAGATTGTGAATGCTCTGGATGATTCAGGCCTGAAAGTCGTGCAGGCATTCCCTTACAAGGAGCCAAGCAAAAAAATTGCCGAAAATGACTGGAAAATAAACTTTGTCTGTAAACTAAGGTGATTGCATGAAATACAAAGTTCCCCAATTGGAGCCGTATTTTGACGAAGACGAGCTGAACAACCTGAAAAAAGTCATAGAAACCAGGTGGATAACCGAAGGCCCTTTTTCCGAGGAGTTTCTGGAGGATATAAAAAAATTCACAAAAGCAAGGTACGCTGTTTTGGCCAGCAACGGCACACTGGCTTTGTACCTTTCTTTGGCGGCATTGGGCATCAAGGAAAGTGATGAAGTAATTTTGCCGGACTTCACCTTCAGCGCTTCAGCATCTCCTGTGATATTCAGGGGAGCTGTTCCAAAATTTGTCGATGTTTTTGATGATGACCTAAACATAGACACAGGTAAAATAGAGCAGGCAATAACGCCAAAAACCAAGGCTATAATGCCTGTGCATATTTACGGCAGAAGCTGTGACATGGGAAAGATTATGGAAATTGCAGGCAGGCACAGCATAAAGGTGCTCGAGGATGCGGCGCAGGGCTTTGGCGTTTATTGCAGGGGAAATCATGTCGGCGCAATAGGCGACCTGGGCATAATATCATTTTTTGCAGACAAGACAATAACAACTGGAGAGGGCGCTGTTGTGCTTACGAACAATGAAGAGCTTTACAGCAGGCTGAAGCTGCTGCGCAACCAGGGAAGGCCGCACAGCGGCACATTTGTGCACCCGGGCCTGGGAATGAACTTCAGGATGACAGATTTGCAGTGCGCTGTCGGCGTAGCCCAGATCAAAAAATTCAAAAAGATTGAAAAGGTAAAGCTGGAGCATTACGAGCTTTACCGCAGGCTGCTTCGCGGCGTTAAAAATGTCAGCTTCCTGAAAGGCAACGATTTTTCAAATTTTGTCCCTTTCAGGGTCAACATATGGGCGGAAAAATTAGCGGAATTGGTGCCCTTTCTTGAGAGCAAAGGCATACAGACAAGGCGCCTTTTTTACCCATTGCACAGGCAGCCTTACCTTGCGCACCTTGGCTACAAAGATGAGGAATTTCCAGTGTCAAACAAGGCCTATGACAAAGGGTTGTCATTGCCTGTCTTTTACAGCCTTAAAGACGAGCAGATAGAATACATCTGCGGCTCAATCAGGGAATTTTATGAGAAGGGATGAAAAATAAGAATTTAATTACTTCTTTTTAGCGTGCAGTAATTCATCATAATACTTCCTTACAGCATACCTTATAACGCCTGTCCTGTTCTTAAAATCGGGGTTTTCTTTTACGATTTTGTCAATTAAGTCAACAAATTCTCTAGGTAGACTAATTCCCACACTCCACTTATATTCCTTATTCATTTTAGCACTCTCCCATTTGTTTAACTATTCGACTAAAACCTCAAGAAATAATCTAGAGGTTACTACCACCTCTCGACTTAAAGTATATATAAATATGCCGAAGATTAAATTCTATCATGAAATAGAAAAGTATTTATATTGACTATGCTTTTCATTAAAAACAAGGGGGGTGAGTTATGTCCGTTCTTAGATTAAAGACATTTCTCATTCTATTAGTTTTAGCAATATCAGCAATAAGCATTATTTCTGCAATAGTTATAGGTGCAACAAATGTATTCGCTCCAGGGGATTATATTTGTCAATATACAGCAACAAGTAGTGGAGTAGGGTATTTTGATAAAACAAATTCATTCACAGCAGATAGTAATAAGACAGTAGTTGTGCCAATGTCTAGTTCGGCTGGATTAACAGCAGAAGAACACAACTGGTTAGAATTCCTCTACACTTGCTTTAATTCAGGAGAATGTATTGACTTATTAAGAACAATAAATCAGACTACAAAAGACATCTGGAAAAGAGTAACTGGCACTGATACTTCTGTTGTAACTTTTGAAAATATCACAACCAATACTTTAAGTGCTACATCTAACATAAGTATAGATTATACTATCGATATCCCAATAAAAGAAGGTTATGCTACTGGTTCGCTGTTGCCTTTAAGAATGTTTTTCTGGATTACTGATGTTAACAAAACAAAATGTTTTAATCAAGATAAAGCTACCGATACAAACAGGGCGGAAGCACCTTACTGCCTGCCATTGGTTGCAGAAACTTTAGGCCCAAATGGTGGACAAGTCAACTTTACAGTTGATTTAAGACCCAATATTCCAAATGGAGATTACAATATTACGAGGTCTATAGAGATTGACCCAATAGTTAATAACGAAGTAATGTGGATAAATTATGGGCAAGATAATATTGGGCAGATTACAGTATTAGAATCAGGAGAAGCAGACTTGTATCTGATAAAAACAGGTGAAAGTTTGCCCGTCAAAACACAAACGGCAACGGGCATTACAGGAGCAGCTACTACAATATTACAATTAACAACGCAATTCATGACTACAGTAATGGGTATTGTTATAATGTTATTTTTGATTATTATAGTCTTGTTAGTGTATATAATACGTATAAAAAAAAAAGAAGAATAGGTAAAAAGATTTATTTAATATTTTTCTTGATTATCTTCCTTTCGCCCAAGTTAGTAAGCGCTAACTTAGCGGAAAATGCTTCTTGGTTGGACAAAAATTTGACAAACTCCGATTATGGTACTCATTCTACTATTCTTGTAGGAGATATAGACAACGATGGAGATAAGGATTTTATACTAAGTGGATGCACTGACAGTAATTGTCAAAATCCTGAGTTAACTAACGTCTATCTAAATAATAGAACTTCTTTAATAATAAACTCTACATGGTCGCAAAACCTTACTGCTATGGGTTCTGGTGGTGGTGCCTTGGTGGACATTGACAATGATGGAGATTTAGATTTATTATTTACTGGTTCAGCTATAGATTTTATTTTATATGTTAACAACGGACAAACCTTTACTCAAAATTCTACATGGGAGGCTGAAGTGTTAAGCAATGGTGCAGGGTCATCTAATATGCTTTTAGGAGATGTAGATAACGATGGTGACTTGGATCTAGTAATGGATGGCAGTACAAGTTCTCAGACTGTTTTTTTAAACAATGGTTCTGTATTTGTAAACAATGCCACTTGGGGCAGTGCAATTGGATCGGCATCCTTTAATAGAAATCATATGTTCGATTATGACAATGATGGAGATTTGGATTTTATTCTTTCTGGTTTTAATGGGGGTGCAAGTTATTTTAATAATGGTACTAATTTTACTGAGGATCCTAATGGACCAATTGGTGGTGGAGAAAGGATTTCAAATGCAATGGGGGATATAGACAATGATGGAGATGTTGATTATCTCCAGATTAGGGAAGATAATAGTTGCGGCAGGGATGTGAAGGTAAATAAAGATGGAATTTTTAACAGCAATTCCACTTGGGAAAATTTTGCCGGAGGATTATCTGGTTCTATGGCATTAGGTGGTTTTACCAATAATGGTTACTTAGATCTAGTAGTTGCCCGTAGTTGTGGTGCCGATGCATCAAACAAAGTATTTGTTAATAACGGAACTACGTTTAATGATAATCAGACTTTACAAGGTGCTTTGAGATTGGCCCAAGTATGGGTAGATATCAATGACGATGGAAAATTGGATCTGTTTAGTACATCTATAATTTATTTGAACAACATCTCAACAACAAATACTATTCCATCCCCACCAACAATCTTAAATACAACCTTTGATAGAGATAAAGATTTAATTAACATTTCTTGGAATGCTGGTTCTGATACAGAAACGCCAGTAGCAGGGCTTTACTATAATTTAAGAATTGGAACAACTTCTGGAGGTCATGATATTGTTACTGGTGTTTACGGAAGTGCTTCATCCCACGATAGTGGTGGAAGTAGAGTCACAGGTTTTTTCGGCAATATGATGCAGAGAAAAGCAATCAAATTAAAAAACACAAGGTTTAGAGAAGGCACAACATATTACTGGTCAGTTCAAACCATAGACACAGGCATGGCTAATGGCTCATGGTCAGGGGAATACCTTTTTAATACAACTGCAGACTGGACAGATCCGGTAATTACATTAAACAAGCCAATAGACTTATTCAACACAACTAATTTTAATATGACTTTTAACGCAACTGTCTATGATTTAATAAACTTAAGCAATGTCTCTTTGTATGGAAACTGGTCTGGAAGTTTTGCCTTTAACGGCACTAATGCCTCAGGAATAAACAATACAGACTATCTTTTTGAAAGAAACCTTTCAAGCATTGGGGACGGCACTTACAAATGGCTAATTAATGCATGCGACAACTTAAGCAACTGCATAAATCACACTGCAAGAACATTCACAATAGACACAAAAGCCCCTGTTGTAGCCATAAACAGCCCTTCAAACAACTCATGGACAAACAATCCAAGCATCAACTTCCAGTTCACAGCAACAGATGGATTGTTGCAGGCATGCACTTTATATGGAAATTTCAACGGCACAAGCTTCAAGGCAAACCAAAGCAATACTTCTATGGTTTCGGGAACGCAAACAACCATAACTTTAAATCTTCCAAACGGCACTTTTTTGTGGAATGTATACTGCAATGACACATTAGGAAATTCAGCCTTTAATGGAACAAACTTCACAATAAATGTGGATACAGAAAAGCCTGCAATTGACTTAAACGCTCCTGTAAACAACTTCAACACAAGCGCAGCAAATGTAAACTTTAACTGGACTGCAATAGACAACCTAGACAACAACTTGCTTTGCAATATAACAATAAACAGCACGATAAACATAAGCAATATAGCCTCTGCCAATGGAACCCACACAAACAGGACAATAAACAGCTTTAATGACGGCTTTTACCTTTGGAACATAAGCTGCACAGACAATGCAACTAATGTTAATTTCTCAATAACAAGGAACTTTACCATAGACACAACATTTCCAAATGTAAGCTTGGACTATCCATCCAATAACTCATGGTTTAAGAATGCTAATACAACATTTAATTTTACCTTGATAGAGATAAATCCAAAAAGATGTTTATTAATGGCAAACTTCTCAGGCAATTTCATTGAAAACCAGAGCATACTGCCGATAAACGGCAGGAATAACTTTTCACAGATAACAATAGCTGATGGAAACTATCTCTGGGGAGTAACTTGCAATGACACAGCCAATAACCTGAACTCAAGCGCAAACTTTACCTTAGCCATCGACACAACCTTTCCTGCTGTGAGGCTGGACTTTCCAATAAATAACTCAAACTTTTCCTCAAACCCTGTGCAATTTAACTTCACCGTCAATGAATCAAACCTGAATTCCTGCAGCCTTTACTTAAATTCAAGCGGCTGGCATAAAAACACAACAAAAACTGATATTACGCAAGGCATAATAACTAATATTGCCAACCTTACATTGGCAGATGGGTATTATTTCTGGAATGTAGCATGCAATGACACTGCTGGAAATGAAGCTTTTAACAGCACAAACTTAACTTTCAGCGTTGACACAACAGCACCTACAGTAACAATTTTATCCCCGACAAACAGCTCAACTATTGCAACAGCAGATGTTGTTGCGAGAGCAAGCTTTTCCGACCAAAATGCTGTGAACTGCCAGGCAAGGATTGATTCAGGCACAGTGCAGGAAATGTCAGGAGACGGCATAATCTCAGGAACAGCTTCCTTTACCTTCACAAGCCAGAGCAATGCACAGCACACCATAAGCATAAACTGCACCGATACATCTGCAGCAAGGTTCTCAGCAATAAAAAATACCACATTTACTGTAGATACGACTGTAACAGACACTTCATTTCCAAACCTTACAATAGACTTTCCTAAAAACCTCTCTATAACAGCAGCTTCTACTATAAACTTCCAGCTTAATTATTCTGATTCAAATAACGTGAACTGCAAGCTGATAAATGGAACTATTGCATATGATTTTGACAATGACAACGCAACTTCAGGAACAGCCAATTTGACGTTAGCTTTGGAAGACGCCAACCATACAATATCCGCTAACTGCACAGATACATCTTCTAACGCCAACAATGTAATTTTAAGCGCTTGGAACTTTTATTTGGATTCAGCTTATCCTATTATAAGATTGATAAGCCCTGCAAACAATACAGTGCAAACTTCCAGCTCTACAGTAGCCTTTGCCTATAATGTTTCTGACTTAGGCATTAAGAACTGCTCTTTAATCATTGACAACATCCTTAACCAAACTGATATAACAGTGGCATTGAATACACAGCAGACATTCGACAAAGCATTGGGCAACAAGGCTTACAACTGGAGCGTTAATTGTACAGATATTGCAGGGCTTACAAACAGCAGCGAGACATTTTATGTGAATGTAAGCTTTACCCAGTCCGGAGGCAGCAGTCCTTCTGGCGGCAGCAGCAGCGGGGGAGGTGGCGGGGGAGGTGGCGGCGGGGGAGGCGCTACAGCACCGGCTGGAACAAGCAAAACACAGGTATGGCAGACTATGCCTGCCGGCAGCAGCACAATGAAGATAAACAAGGAAGAGATTGCCTTTAGTGAAATAGAGGTTAATGTCAAGAATCCTGCCAATAATGTTGAGATTGCAGTTATAAAACTGGATGAAAAGCCCGCTGCAGTAACTCATGAAATAAAAGGCAAGATTTACCAGTATATAGAAGTAAAGAAATCAAATATTAAGGATGAGAACATAAATAACGCTGTCATTAATTTTAAGGTTGAAAAAGGCTGGCTAACTGAAAATAATGCTGATGAAAATTATATTGTCCTAAACCGCTATACAACAGTCTGGAATGAATTAGAGACATCTAAGATTAGCTCTGAGCCAAAATATGCTTATTATAAGGCATTAACGCCGTCTTTCTCATATTTTTCGATTTCCGTCAAGGAAAATATAACTTCAGAAATATCCATAGAAAATGTTTCAATGGCAAGTACTGTGAATTTTACAGAGCAGACAGAAGTGGCTAATGAATCTAAAAAAGTTAAAGAAGAGGCAGTTGGAAAATGGAGGTATTCTAGCTTGTTAGTTATCGCTGTTGTTTCTTTTGTTATTGTTCCCATTTGTTATTTAATATACAAAAAGGCGATAAAAAGATTTAAATAAAAATCCCATTTTGCAGAGAAGAGATGAAAAAAATACTTGTAACAGGAGGAACAGGGTTTTTGGGCAGCAATGTAGTGGAATTGCTCAGAAACAAGGGATTTGATGTGCATTCATGCAGCAGGAGAGAAGGCATTGACATCCGCAACTACAGCCAATTCAAGGAATTTGTTGATAAAATCAAGCCCGAATTAGTGGTGCATTGCGCTGCGCATGTAGGCGGAATAGCATACAACGCTTTGCATCCTGTGGAAGTATTCGAGGATAATGTAAACATTGGATTGAATGTTGTCAGGGCATGCAACGAATCCGGAATTAATAAGTTGATCAATATAATGCCAAACTGCACTTACCCAGGGCATCTGGAGGAGTACGAAGAATCAAAGTTCTGGGACGGCGCAATCCATGACAGCGTTCTCACCTACGGGCTTCCAAGAAAGATGATGTGGGGAGACTGCTTTGCCTACTGCCAGAAAAACCCGAAATTCAGGCCCATACATCTGGTGTTTCCGAACATGTACGGCCCAAAGGATCATTTTGAAATTGTAAAGTCCCATGCCTTGGGAGCCTTCATAGCAAAA
>Ga0209211_10000618_pt1:52500-71471 | contig 71471 bp, 75 predicted proteins | sample RifGroA2_FD_183992 | JGI IMG/M metagenome (GOLD analysis project Ga0209211, IMG submission 183992) | Groundwater microbial communities from Rifle, Colorado, USA - Groundwater A2 (SPAdes) (version 2) | ecosystem: Environmental > Aquatic > Deep subsurface > Groundwater | place: Rifle... | reverse complement strand
GCTCTGAGATTAGCAGGAGATATAGGGGACAAGTCCTTGCAAGCCCAAGCTCACATCGGCCTTGGAAATGCGCGCGATGGAGATGATAAAGCTCACTATCGTGAGGCTCTGGGATTAGCAGAAGAGATAGGGGACAAGTCCTTGCAAGCCCAAGCTCACATCGGCCTTGGAAATGCGCGCGATGGAGATCAAAAAGTTCACTATCGTGAGGCTCTGAGATTAGCAGGAGATATAGGGGACAAGTCCTTGCAAGCCCAAGCTCACATCGGCCTTGGAAATGCGCGCGATGGAGATGATAAAGCTCACTATCGTGAGGCTCTGGGATTAGCAGGAGAGATAGGGGACAAGTCCTTGCAAGCCCAAGCTCACATCGGCCTTGGAAATGCGCGCGATGGAGATCAAAAAGTTCACTATCGTGAGGCTCTAAGACTTGCCGAAGATATAAAAGACATATCCCTCCAATGCCACGCTCTCATCGGCTTAGGTAATTTTTATTGTGGTCAGCGGATGAATGAAGAAGGAGAGAAATATTTTCAGAAAGCGCTTGAAATTGACCCCTTAAATCAACAAGCAAAAAATGGATTTGAGCGGGCTAAAAGGTTTTTAAAACTACCACAACGGGATTATAATGCTGATTCCAAAGAATCAAATTATAGGCACGATCAATTTCATAACATTCCCTTCGGAAGCTCAAGTTCTTCTTCGCAATCACTCGGAAATCAATCGGGACAAAATCCTTCTCGGGAGGACAAAAAGAGGAAAAGAGCTCCATAAGACGCTTGATGTTCAGAGCGAAGGGATAAGAGACCTCTCTACTCCCCAAGGGCAGGATTTGTGGGAGAGCATTTGCTAATGAAAAGATCCTCGAGCCAAGAAAGGCTAAGCCTCTGCTTGCGCAGAGACAAGCATTTCTTGTCCAAGGATGAAGACATTCAGACCCTTTTTTTGAGCCATATCACGATTGTCTATTCTATGCTGCTTTTAAATAAGCTCAATAAATCATGAATATAGTTTCTTAGAAAAACACTTTCGAAACCATTTTGCAGCAGTCTTTGCTACTTCTTCAAGGGTTCCCTCCTCCTCAAACAAATGCGTGGCTCTCTCAATAATCACAAGCTCTTTCGGGCACGTTAGCAACGCATAGGCTTCTTGGTTCAATTCAATTACAATATAATCATGTGCACCTACAATGAGGAGCGTTGGGGCCTTAACTTGAGACAGGTAAGAATTGGCCAAATCAGGACGACCCCCCCGAGAAACTATGGCCTTGATCGGATGTTTCGTGCGAGCCGCTGCAATCAACGCTGCGGCTGCTCCTGTACTAGCTCCGAAATATCCAAGGCTCAGCAACTTCGTATTGACACTTTTTGCAACCCAATCTGTTGCCTTTTCAAGGCGCTCTGCAAGAAGCTCGATATTAAAACGCAGTTCCTTCGAATATTCGTCAACTGCTTCTTCCTCCGAACTTAACAAGTCAAAAAGCAAGGTTGCGATCCCTGCTTCATTTAAAACATGAGCCACATATTTATTCCGAGGGCTCTTACGGCTACTCCCACTCCCATGAGCAAACAAAACAAGTCCCTTAGCTTCTCGAGGAATTATTAACTCCCCCTCTAGCTTGAGTTGACCTACAGGTATTTCTACTGCTCTATTTTCCACTGCCTATCCCCCACCTCATTTTATTAGTATAACCCGAGTATTGAATAAAAAAACTCCTTATCCAATACTAAGGTCTATGAGTTCAGCTCTTTGAAAAAACGATATCAAATTCACTAACAAAAATACCAAATAAAGATTAAAAACCTATTAAAAAACTTATTGACAAATTGTTTAAGTCTATGTTTATTGTCATTAGTTAATTTAACTAATAGCCGAGTTGTTTTTATGTTTCAGCATTTCTCCTGCAAAATTATTCCTCTTTTTAGTGTTCTTATTTTAGCTTTTCTGTGGAAAGGTGAGGTTTTAGGAATGGAAGTTGAGGCAGGTGGGAGTGGTACCACTATTGCCTCTTACCATAAGGCTAAAGAACTTTTTGATTTTACGTCCGTCCTAGAGGATCCTCAGTATCGTCCCGTACTCAAAGTCCTTGGTTTCACAGACCAGCAACTCCCTGTAATGAAGCGCAATGGGAAGCCCTATACTGCTCATGAAAACGATGGTGAATTAGAAAATACTGAGGGAGAACACCTCATCGATATTGAAAAAGGAAGTCTCATTGATGAGGATATGCTGAATCAAGTGATTGTAGGCTGTTTCATGAAAAATCGGCGGAAAATGTATGGAAAGGCACTCATAACTGAGCTCTGTAAAAATCTTACTTGTCCAGTGACATTCGCGGGAACCATCCCTATTGCCAACCTGCTAGCCGGCGGTTGGAACATGTATTCTACGGGGGTTTCGTTTCTTAGTGTGGGTATATTAAGTTCGAGCTTGCCCAGCATCCTTCCTTTGGCGAAAGGATTGATTACGACCTCGGGAGATCCTCTCTTTGAGTATGAGCGTGAGTATGCTGAAAAGAAGTTGGCCATAAATTTTTTGGATATGGAAAATGACCTTAGAGAAAAAAGGGCTCCTTTTGCTGAACAGCAATTTACAGTTGCGCGTCGTAGCGCTTATTCTCTCGAGAGTATGGGCAGGTTCTTTGATACGTTGCTAAGAATTCCAACAAAAAGTGTCCGTCCTCAATTGAATGAAGAACAATTAAAAGAGAGTTTAAACCTTTATTCTGATCAGACTTCTCGGATTATTTTGCAAGCGTGCCGTAATCACCAAGCAGCTTTTCGATCTGTTTTGGGAATCAACCCTCAAAACCGTGAATTTCTCAATCTTGTTTCAGCACCAGGAACAGGAAAATCAACGCTTGTAAAGTATATAGCTAAATCCATGGGCCTTCCAATGGCAACAATTAGCCTTGCAGGGGCTTCTCAAGAAAGGTTATTTGGGTCGGACACTTCGGCAGGATTATTCCTAGAAAAATTCAATGAAATTGGCGCACGAAATGGAATTTTGTTTTTTGATGAACTTGATCGTGTGTTAGAAGAGGAAACTTTATTAGGTATCCTCCTTCCTTTCTTAGAACCTAGCGGGAAAGACTATTGTAGCCCTTATCTCAGGCGGACAATTGATATGAGCCATTTGTTAATAATTGTTGCTGGAAATCTTGATTTCAACGATCCATCTGTTCAAAGTCGGTTTCATCGGCTCAAGACTACTGATTTAAGCATTGTAAATAAAGACCTTATGCTGAGTCTAGTTTTTTCCTCCTACTTTCCCACGAGAAGCAACGATACTATTATAGATTCACGATGGAAAAAACTTGTTGAGGATTATCTAGAAAAGCAGTCTCATCTTTCCTTTAGAGACGCTCAAAGCGCACTGGATCGTCTTATTGGAGCCAAGCGAGGAGGCCATTCTGATGAAATCGACAAAACTATTACGGAACTAGAAGCGGCTGAGATTGTTGATCCTACCCCAAAAGAAAAAGAAGGGAAAAAGAAGAAATAAATGGTAAAAATAAGGGAATTGCAAAATTAAGCCGCAGCTTCAACTTTACTTAAGACATCTCCTGCTATCAGCTCTAAACGCCCTTGCGGAGATTTTAAAATTAGAAGGCCCTCGTCGTTAATACCTTCAAATTTCCCTGTATAAATCTTATCATCACATTCAAAGGTAATGATTTGCCCCAAGTGTGCCGCCCGCTGCTTCCAAAGGTCCCGAATGGAGGCGAATCCTTCCTTTTCCCACAGAGAAATATAGCGATCTAAAGATGAACCAATCCCACGCAAGGTATCTTCTAGGACAAGATAAACCCCCTCCTTTTCAAAGGAAGTTGCTGGATAACGAACTTCTTGGGGATAAGTTTTTAAATTCAACCCACACCCTATTAAATATGCGATTTCCTTTTTTCCTGAAAGGGACATTGCCTCTAACAAGATGCCCCCTACCTTCTTCTCATTCAAAAGGATATCGTTGGGCCACTTGTAAGATAAGGCTTCCGTCGGTGGAAGTACACCCATGAGTTCTTCACCAATTGCAACACATGCAACGAAGGACAGTTGTACAGCCTGAACTAAAGGAAGGTTTGAATAGGTTATATAGGTCAAATGTAAATTGCCCAAGGAAGATTCCCACACGCGCCCCCTACGTCCTCTTCCTGCATCTTGCCTAAAAGCAACAATAACCGTTCCATCTTCAGCTCCAGCTAAAACCTTTGACCGCGCCTCATCCATGGTACTTTTTAAAACGTCAAAAAAATAATAAGAAGTCATAAACGCCTTTAAATGCGAAGTGCAAAAGCTGCTCTCTGGGCCATTTCCAACACAACATTTGGAAACATAAAAAACAATAAAATAATAGCAGCACAAATATTCAAAACAACAGTAATTTCTGCTGACAAAACAAGGAGTTGTCCATGAGAGGGGGCTGGGGTTTCTGGAAGATCATCAAAATACATGGCCTTGACAATCTTTAAATAATAATAAGCCGCCACAACTGAGGTGAGAACACCGACAATTGCAAGCCAAAACAGCTCTGCGGCGATTGCTGCCTTGAATACATAGAGCTTTGCGAAAAAACCACCAAGCGGGGGAATTCCTGCCAAGGAAAACATAAACACTGCCAAAATAAAACTTAGCTTCGGATGAAGCGTTGCAATGCCTTTTAAATCCTCAATGTCTTGAACTCCTTCGGGCGTCTTGCCTTTAAGGCTCAGAAGGCAGGCAAAAGTTCCAATAAACATCACAAGGTAAAGGGTCAGATAAACAAAAACGGCTTGAGCTCCCTCGCTGTTTCCTGCAGCAACTCCCATTAAAACATAACCCATTTGTCCAATGGCACTATACCCCAAAAGGCGTTTTAAATTAGTCTGCCTTAAGGCAGCAAAAGCACCCACGACCATGGATGCCATGGATAAGAATATTATAAGAGAGTACCATTCCCCATAAAGAAGAATAAAGGGAGAGAGTAAGAGGCGTAAAAAAACGACCATTGCTGCTACTTTGGGAACCCCACCAATAAAAGCCGTGATCGGCGTAGGACAACCCTCATAAACATCAGGTGTCCACATATGGAAAGGAACGGCAGAAACTTTAAACGCAAGAGCTGCCATAACAAAAACAAGACCAACAAAAAGGCCTAAGGGGAGCGCATTAATACTTTCTGTGCGAATAACTGAGGCAATAACCTCAAAATTTGTTGCCCCAGAAAAGCCATAAATCAAACTGATGCCATAAAGGAAAAGACCGGTAGCAAAGGCCCCCAAGATAAAGTATTTTAAGGCCGCTTCAGAAACACGGAGATGCTCTCGATGAAGAGCTGCAAGCACATAAAGGGATAAACCCTGCATCTCCAATCCTATAAATAGAATAAGAAAATCATTGGCTTCTACCATCAAAAGCATCCCAAGGGTTGCAAACAACACAAGGGGGGGATACTCAACGCGAGAAAGGTTTTCCTTGATCATACTCGGCAAGGACATAGAAAGGGTTGCTGTTGCCCCTGCAAGGACTAATATTTTGGCAAAGAAAATAAAGTCATCCTGCTTGATTTGTCCCTCAAATGTGACCCATGTTTGTCCCGTTTCAAATTGAAACAAGCATAATCCCAGAGAGAGCCCCAAGGCTAAAGTTCCACAATGAACAGAGTGACGAAATGAGACTTGTTTCAAAAACGCCCCTTCCATTAAAATGAGAAGGGCTGAAAAAACCAAAATCATTTCAGGAAGAATCAAGGTAAAATCTGGCCAGTAAAAACTTGTCATTTGGTCAGAACCCTCTTTTCACAAGTGCTATTTCAAGAGTTTTTTCAGTGTCAACAAGTTCTTCTCCACCCCCTTCAAGAGCCAAATTAAATTGATCAATGACTTTTACAACGGAAGCTTCCGCCATGGTTAAAATCGGTAGCGGATAAAGTCCTAACACTAAAACGCTTACTGCGAGGGGTGCAAAAACAAGATCCTCTCGCCAATTTAGATCTGAAAGGGATTTTAAACTGGGTTTAACAAGGGGACCAAACATAACCCGACGATAAAGCCAGAGCGCATAGGCTGCTCCCAAAACCATGCCAGTGCTGGCCAAAACCGTTGCCAACGAATTTACTTGGAAAGTCCCTAAAAGAACCAAAAATTCGCCTACAAACCCACTTGTCCCTGGCAAGCCAATTGAGGCTAAGATAAAAAACATAAAGAAGGTCGCATAGCGTGGCATAGTATGAACAAGGCCTCCATAAGCTGCAATTTCTCGACTATGAAGACGATCATAGACCACACCCACACAAATAAAGAGGGCCGCTGACACAAGCCCATGGCTAACCATTTGCATAATAGCCCCCTCCATGCCTTGAGAATCGACCGTGAAAATACCTAAGGTAACAAAGCCCATATGGGCAACAGAAGCATACGCAATCAGCTTTTTCATATCTTGTTGAGCCAGGGCCACCAAAGACATATAGATGATAGCAATAATGCTGAGTGTAAAAATCAGCGGCGTAAAATAGGAGGACGCTTCTGGAAACATCGGGATAGAAAATCGAATAAAACCATAGCCGCCCATTTTCAAAAGAATGCCTGCGAGAACAACAGAGCCCGCTGTCGGCGCTTCAACGTGAGCATCCGGCAGCCACGTGTGAAAGGGCCACATAGGAATTTTAACAGCAAAGGAAGCAAAAAAAGCCAGCCACAACCAGGTTTGAATTTGAGGATCAAAAGAGGTGATGAGTGCGGTTGGAATATCGCTGCTGCCCACTTCAAAGTAAATATAGATAATAGCAAGCAAACTTAAAACCGATCCCAAAAGGGTATAGAGGAAAAATTTCATGGCTGCGTAAATCCGATCGGGGCCTCCCCAAATGCCGATAATAAGGAACATGGGGAGAAGAACGCCTTCAAAAAAAACGTAAAAGAGAATAAAATCAAGGGCTGAAAACATGCCCAACAAAAAGGTTTCCAAAACTAAAAAGGCCATCATGTATTCGGGGACTTTCGTCTGAATAGAAGACCAACTCACCAAAACCGCAAGGAGTATCAGAAGGGCTGAAAGAAGAAAGAGTGGTAAGGAAATCCCATCAAGGCCCACGTGATAACTTATATCTAAGAGAGGCATCCATTGAAGTTTTTCCTCAAATTGGAACTCCCCTGAAATAGGGTTAAAGTGCCACCATAAAATTAGGGCAAGGACAAAAGTAACAAGTGACGTCCACAAGGCGACCCACCGAGCATTGATAGCAAGGGATCTCTCCTTATTCCCCCAATTTAAAAGAATGACGAGGGCTCCAAGGAGGGGGAGAAAAATAGTGATACTTAAAAGTGGAAGTGAGTCCATCATTCAGCTCCATTTATTCCAAGAAATACCAAGTCATCATCACCACAACCCCAATAATCATGGCAAAAGCATAATGATACACATACCCAGTTTGAAAACGACATAAAATACCGCCACTTTTCAAACTAAGGTCTCCAATTCCATTGGGGCCAAAGCCGTCAATAATTTCTTGATCTCCCCCTTCCCAAAGGATGTGGCCTGTTTTCAAGGTAGGATTCACAAACCAGCTCTCATAGAGCTTATCAAAATACCATTGATTGCACAAAAAAGCATAAAGACTCTTGAAGGTTTTAGAGAGCCTTTCAGGCCACAAACTTTTATAAAAGTAAAAACAGGTGGCAAACCCAAGGCCAAGGAGAGCAGCAAAAGTGGGAGCCCAATCAATCCACCATTTCACATGATGGGCCGCTTCAATCACCTCATTTTGAGGTAAGACGAAAATAGCCGTCCCCCAAAAAGTCGTTTTTTCGCCTACAAAAAGCTGCTCCAAAAAGTTTCCTGACAGAACAGAGCCAATGGCTAGAACAACAATAGGGATCAACATAATGAGTGGAGATTCATGGATATGGCCCATAACCGCCTCATCGGCCCTTGGCTTTCCATTAAAGGTCAGAAAAAGTAAACGCCAAGCATAAAACGCTGTCAAAATGGCCGCGAAAATCCCTCCTAGAAATGCAAATTTTCCAAAGATTAATGGAGCCACCCAGTTTACATCAATAATGATGTCCTTGGAATAAAAGCCAGAAAAGAAAGGAATCCCAGCAAGAGCCAAGCTTCCCACCCACATAGTCGCATAGGTCACGGGCACAAATCTCCAGATTCCCCCCATTTTTTGAATATCATGTTCATCAGACATAGCATGGATGACAGACCCAGCGCCTAAGAAGAGGAGCGCCTTGAAAAAAGCATGTGTCGTCAGATGAAACATGGAGGCACCATAGGCGGAAGCTCCTGCGGCCATAAACATATAGCCCAATTGGCTACAAGTAGAATAGGCAATGATACGCTTGATATCGTTTTGAACGCAAGCAATTGTGGCCGCCATTACTGCTGTAACAGTGCCCACAAGGATAATAAATTCACGCGTTAGGGGTGCATATTCCAAAATGGGTGAAATGCGAACAACAAGAAATACTCCTGCCGTTACCATAGTGGCCGCATGTATCAGTGCGGAAACGGGGGTGGGGCCCTCCATTGCATCAGGAAGCCAAGTGTGAAGACCTATTTGGGCTGATTTCCCTATAGCTCCAATAAAAAGAAGAAAAGAGGCCAAAGTCAAAGCGTGGGAATTACCACTTAAAAAGGTTATTGTCTCCTGTTGATGGTTTTCAACCAACTCAAACACACCTGAAAAATCAAGGGTTCCGAAAAGGCTAAAAATAAGGATTACGCCAAGGACAAACCCTATGTCTCCAATGCGGTTCATTAAAAAGGCTTTAATCGCCGCGGCATTTGCGCGATCCCGATCATACCAATACCCTATCAAAAGATAGGAACAAAGACCCACCCCTTCCCATCCAAAAAACATTTGTAGGAAATTAGGGGCTGTGACCAAAGCCAGCATAAAAAAAGTAAAGAGACTTAAATAACCCATAAAACGCGGAATGCCAGGATCCTCTTTCATATAGCCTATGGAATAGATATGGATCATAAAAGAGACGAGGGTCACAACCGTTATCATCACAAGGCTAAGGCTATCAAGCTGCAGCCCCCAGGACACATCAAAAAGCTCGACACGAATCCATGTAAAGAGAGGGACAACAAAGGTTTTTTCCTTAAGTCCCATTTGAAAGAAGAGGATGGCAGCAAAAACTGTGGAGAACCCCATAAGGCTACAAGTCGTTATCTGCGAAAAACGATCTCCCAACTTTTCTCCCAGACCTCCAGCTAGAACAAAACCGAGAAGAGGCAAAAAAACAACTAAGATAGCAAGAATATTCATCTTCAACCTTTCATGATGGGCGTATCACCCACATAAATATCGCCGCGGTTGCGAAAGTAAACCACAAAAATGGCCAACCCTATGGCGGATTCAGCAGCCGCAACCGTCAACACGAAGAATGTAAATACCTGCCCCACCAAATCACCAAGAGACTGAGAAAAGGCAATAAAGTTTATGTTCACAGCCAAGAGTATCAACTCAAGAGACATTAAGATGACGATCACATTGCGGCGATTCAAAAAGATTCCAAAGCTTCCAATGGTAAAAAGGAGCGCTGCAACAATAAGATAATGGTCAAGGGTTATAATCATAACTTTTTCCTCAAACTCCTGAACCGCTTGGAATATCAATAAGTCTCAAGCTTTCCCTTACCTGCCGCTCTTGTTGGTCCCTTATATTTTGTTTTCGAACACCTTCACGATGGCGCAAGGTCAACACAATGGCTCCTATCATGGCAATAAGAAGAATAAGCCCAGCCCCTTGGAAGCCAAGAGCATAATGGGTATATAGCAGATTTCCTAAGGCTTGTGTATTTGTAATCTTCAGGCCAGATGTAGGTGCTGTTGTTAAATCAAAGGCTTCTGGCGCTGTATACCAACTCAATCCCATGAGTAAAAGCTCCACAAGCAAAACCCCTCCAATCAAGACTCCCATGAAGGTATAGCCTTTGATACCCCGGTGCATTTCGCCCCCTTCAAGATTAAGCATCATGACGACAAAAAGGAACAGAACAGCAACGGCCCCAACATAAACTACGACCAAAATCATGGCGATGAATTCAGCATGAGCCAAAAGAAAGAGTGCGGCTGCATTAAAAAAGGCCACGATCAAGAAGAGAACGCCATGAACTGTATTCCGCGCGGTAACAACCATTAGACTTGCTGAGAGAAGGACGCCTGAAAAGACGTAAAACAAAATGGGTGCTATATTGATCATACCCTTCCTCTATCCCCCTAAAGCTTCTCGCTCAAGGCGCGCTGCAATTTCAACTTCCCACCTATCGCCATTAGAGAGAAGTTTTTGTTTATCAAAGTAAAGTTCTTCACGTGTTTCTGTTGAAAATTCAAAGTTAGGCCCCTCCACAATGGCATCAACGGGACATGACTCCTCGCATAACCCACAGTAAATACATTTTGTCATGTCTATATCATAGCGTGTTGTACGGCGGCTTCCATCATCTCGCTCTTCTGCTTCAATAGTAATGGCTTGAGCAGGACACACTGCTTCGCAAAGTTTGCAGGCAATACATCTCTCCTCCCCATTAGAATAACGTCTAAGAGCATGTTCCCCCCGAAAACGGGAAGATAAGCTTCCTTTTTCATAAGGATAGGCCAAGGTGACCTTTTTCTTGCTAATCATGTATTTGAGGGTTAAAAGCATGCCTGAGAGAAGCTCAACCAAAAAGAAGCTGTTAAAAATCTTAATAAGAGGATGGGAACTTATTTTCATCACCCCTGCCCTCCGGAAAACAAATTAAAGGCCACCATAACAAATCCTGTCAGAACAACCCACCCCAAGGTAAAGGGGAGAAAAACTTTCCACCCTAGGCGCATAAGTTGATCATACCGAAAGCGCGGGAAAGTGGCCCGCACCCATAGGAAAATAAAGAGAAGGAATGACACCTTTAAGGCAAACCATATAAAACCCGGAATCCATGTGAAAGGGATCACATGAAAAGGAGGAAGCCATCCCCCTAGGAAAAGAAGTGCTCCAATCGCACTCATCAAAATCATGTTGCCATACTCCCCTAAGAAAAAGAGGGCAAAGATGATGGCGGAATATTCAACGTTATAGCCTGCGACAAGTTCTGCCTCAGCCTCTGGCAAATCAAAGGGAGACCGATTAGTTTCAGCAAGCGCTGAGATCATAAAGATGACCGCCATTGGAAGATGGGGAACCACATACCACATGGACTTTTGTGCTTCCACGATGTCTGTTAAATTCATGGAACCTGAGGAAAGAAGAATGACAATAATGACAAGGCCAATGGAGACCTCATAAGACACCATTTGGGCAGCGGATCTTAAAGCTCCCAGGAAAGGGTATTTTGAATTGCTAGCCCACCCAGCAATAATAATACCGTAAACCCCAAGAGAAGAGATGGCAAAAAGGTAGAGAATCCCAACATTAATATTGCTGATGACGACACCCGGCGCAAAGGGTATCACCGCCCAAGCGGAAAGACTTAAGCTAAAGGTGACAAGGGGTGCGCACAGAAAAATTATAGGATTGGAACGTGTTGGAATAATGGTTTCCTTATGAAGGAGTTTTAATCCATCAGCAAATGGCTGGAGAAGGCCAAACCAACCCACCACATTAGGGCCAATTCGCAGTTGCATGGCTGCAATGACCTTACGCTCAACATAAGTTAAATAAGCAATAACCAAAAGCAAAGGAACGATAATAAGAAGCACATATCCTATAAGGGGAAGAAGATATAAGATGGACTCAATCATTCTCCTTCTCCTGACTCAAAATTTGCTGGACGCATTTTGCCATAGTTATGGAGTGGCGCGAAATAGAGTCGGTCATATAGAAATTCTGAATGGCAAATTCAAAGGGCTCAGGATCCAATTTTCCGTCCTCCCCAAAGGGTTCCCAGCGTGCTGGTTGAAGGCAATCCACCTCATCAAAAAGAGGATTCACCTCCACAAGCCTTGCCCGAATTTCCGCTGGGGTTCGATAAGGCAATGCGAGACCAAGCTTATCTGACAAGGCCTTAAGTATTTTCCAATCTTCCTTGGCCTCCCCAGGCGGAGGCGTTGCCTTAAGCCCTTTCTGAACCCGCCCCTCGGTATTTACATAAAGGCCATCCTTTTCCGTATACGCACACCCAGGCAACACGACATCTGCGACAGAAGCTCCGCGATCCCCGTGATGTCCCTGGTAAATCACAAAGGCCTTATCCAGGGGCTTCATATCAATTTCATCTGCGCCTAATAAATAAACAACTTCGATGTTCTTTTTCCCAGCCCTCTTTAGTATTTCTTTAACCCCATACCCCTTGCGCCCAGGAAGGAACCCTAAATCAAAGCCAGCCACACGACTAGCTGCTGTTTGCAATACGTTAAATCCATTCCAAGTTCTTTGAACAAAACCATAGGTGTCTGCAATTTGTTGTGCACGCTTTAAAATGACACCCCCATCCTTGCGCCTTAAAGCTCCCTGACCAAGGATCATCATAGGTCGTTTGGCGGCCCTTAAGCTGGAACAAATCCGGTGTTTCCCTTTCACAATCTGATCAAGAATGAGAGGGTCATTTCCCAACTCTTTCACAGGATATCCCAAGGGATGGGAGGGTCCAATTGAGGTAACTCGCAAAGCATTAGCCAAATAATTTTTCCGAATGCGCGCGTTGATGAGAGGGGCCTCCCAACGAGGATTAGCTGCAATCAAAAGGCAAAAATCTGCGTCTTCAATACCCGCAATGGTCGTATTGAAAAGATAACTGCAGCGCGGGCCTTCCCCCAGACACGGGCTATCTTGGCGACAATCTAGATGAGGAGAGCCAAGGGATGTCATGAGATCCTTCAATGCAACGATGGCTTCTGCATCTACCATATCTCCAACGATAGCAGCCACATGATTGCCGCGCACTTGCTGAAGCTTATCTGCAATACGCGAAAAAGCTTCCTCCCAAGTTACTGGATGGAGATAGCCATCCTCTCCTCGGACATAAGGGCGATCGAGACGTTGATATTTAAGACCATCATAGGCAAAACGACTCTTGTCAGAAATCCAGGTTTCATTAACCTCATCATTTTGGCGCGGCAAAATCCGCATAACTTCCCGTCCCCTTGTATCAATGCGAATAGCACAACCCACCGCATCGAAAACATCGACCGAAGGCGTATGAGAAAGTTCCCACGAGCGACCTTTGAAATTATAAGGCTTTGAGGTCAACGCCCCCACCGGACATATATCAATCATATTGCCCGAAAGTTCGGAGGTAATCGTTCGTTGGATATAAGTACTAATTTCCATATTTTCCCCTCGCCCCGTAGCACCTATTTCGGGAATGCCTGCGATTTCAGAAGAAAAACGGACGCACCGTGTGCATTGAATACAACGGTTCATAGCTGTTTCAATCAGGGGACCAAATTCTTTGTCAGGAACGGCCCGTTTATTAAGGTCAAAACGACTGATGTCCCCTCCATAGGCCATCGTAATGTCTTGCAAATCACACTCCCCTCCTTGATCACAGATGGGGCAATCCAAAGGATGGTTGATGAGTAAGAATTCCAAAACGCCCTTTCGGGCTTTTTCCACCATAGGAGTATTGGTGTGAACAACCATCCCCTCGCACACAGGCATGGCACAGCTCGCAACGGGCTTGGGCGAATTATTGACCTCCACAAGGCACATACGACAATTACCAGCGATGGAAAGCTTGGGATGATAACAAAAAACAGGAATCTCAATCCCTGCTTCTTCAGCCGCTTGAAGTACGGTCATGTCCTCTGGAACTTCAATCTCTTTATCGTCAATCACAATTTTTGGCATGTGTATCTCTATGCTATGCGTTTCTTCGTGAGGCGCCGCTCAAGTTCGGGACGAAAGTGCCGGATCAGTCCTTGCACAGGCCACGCAGCCGCATCTCCCAAGCCGCAAATAGCATGTCCTTCAATTTCATAGGTCACTTCCTCCAGGCGATCAATATCGTCTCTAGTCCCAATACCATCAGCGAGTCGCTCAAGCATGCGCCACATCCATCCTGTCCCTTCGCGACAAGGGGTGCACTGACCGCAACTCTCATGCATATAAAACTTTGAAAGGCGTGCAATGGCCCGAACAATGTCCGTTGATTTATCCATGACAATCACTCCCCCTGTCCCCAGGCCGCTTTTTACCTCAGCAAGGGAAGTAAAATCCATCAAGACCTTCTCGCACACATCCTTTGGAATTAATGGTACGGAAGATCCTCCAGGAATTACAGCGAGAAGATTATCCCACCCTCCCCTTACACCACCACCATATTTTTCTATCAACTCTTTGAGAGGAATCCCCATAGCTTCTTCCACATTACAGGGTGTATTAACGTGGCCTGAGATACAATAGATTTTCGTGCCTGTATTATTAGGCGTTCCAATACCGGCAAACCAAGCCCCTCCCCGACGAAGAATGGCGGGGATAACAGCAATGGTTTCAACGTTATTCACAATAGTAGGACAGCCATAAAGACCTACAATAGCAGGAAAGGGGGGTTTTAATCGCGGCATTCCCTTGCGCCCTTCAAGGCTTTCTAAAAGGGCTGTTTCCTCCCCACAAATATAAGCCCCAGCCCCTCTATGAACGTATAGATCAAAATCCCAACCCGATTTAGCCGCATTCTTGCCCAAGAGACCTGCCTTATAAGCCTCTGTAATGGCTGCATCCACATGATTAGCTTCCTCGTAAAACTCGCCTCGAATATAAACATAGCCTACATGAGCCCCGATAGCCACAGCAGTGAGCAAGGCTCCTTCGATTAATTTATGAGGCTCAAAGCGAAGAATATCGCGATCTTTACAAGTTCCAGGCTCACTTTCATCCGCATTGACAATCAAGTATCGTGGCGTTTTCTCGTCATCGGGCGGCATAAAGGCCCACTTCCGTCCTGTCAAAAAGCCTGCACCGCCCCTCCCTCGTAAGCCAGAAGCGCACACTTCTTGAATTATCCATTCTCGGCCTTTTGAAATAAGCGCTTTAGTTTTATCCCAATCACCCCGCGCGCGCGCTCCTTTTAAGCGCCAATCATGAACCCCGTAAAGGTTCGTAAAAATATGATCACTTGCCTTTAGCATGGGCTCTCCTCTTCCCTTTATAAGGAGCCGAACCTTGCCGACCAAGGACAGAGCCGGGTTTCACCTCACGCCCAGCCTCTAGGTCTTTCAAAATTTGAAGGAAACTCTTTTCATCTAAATCTTCATAATAGACATCATTAATCTGTACGACTGGCGCATTTGTACACGCACCAAGGCATTCAACTTCTGAGAGAGTAAAAAGACCATCCTTCGTTGTTTCCTTATTCTCAATACCCAAATGACGCTTGCAAACCCTTTTTAATTGCTCGCTCCCCCGCAACATACAAGGGATTGTCCCACATACTTGGAGATGATATTTGCCAACAGGCTTCAGGTTAAACATGGTGTAAAAGGTCGCAACCTCATAGCCACGAATAACGGACACACCCAGCATTTCTGTAATCGTCTTGATAGCCTCCATCGGAAGCCATCCCCCACATTGCCGTTGCGCGAGTTCAAACAAAGGAAGAATTGCACTTGCCTTTCGATCAGAGGGATAGTGGGTCAAAATTTCCTTAACGCGAGCTACATTTTCCTTTGAAAATTTAAAAGCCGTCACCGATCAATCTCCCCAAATACAATATCCAGCGAGCCAATAATACTGGGCACATCCGCAAGCATATGACCCTTTGTCATAAAATCAAAGGCTTGCATAAAGGCGAAGCTTGGCGCCCTTATTTTACAGCGATAGGGCATATTGCTCCCGTCAGACACCAAGTAGACTCCAAATTCTCCTTTAGGCGCTTCGACCACTGTATATGTTTCTCCAGCTGGCACATGATAGCCTTCTGTATAAAGTTTGAAGTGGTGAATCAGGGCTTCCATGGAAGTCTTCATTTCTGTCCGCGGGGGCGGCACAATCTTATAATCATGCACCTTCACGGGTCCCGCTGGCATTTTTTCAAGGCATTGTATGATAATGCGCACACTTTGACGCATTTCTTCCATACGTACAAGATAACGGTCATAGCAATCCCCGTTCTTTCCGACGGGAATAAAGAAGTCAAATTGGTCATACACCTCGTAGGGCTGGTTGCGCCTTAAATCCCACGCCACATTGGAAGCCCGCAGCATAGGCCCCGTAAAGCCCCAGTCGAGAGCTTGCTCTGCGGTCATTGTCCCAATATTCACGGTCCGTTGCTTGAAAATGCGATTTTCAGTTAAAAGGCCTTCTAAATCATCAATCACTTTCGGAAAGCGGTTGGCAAAGGCTAGAATATCCTCAGCTAAATCAGAAGGAAGATCCTTGTTCACACCCCCAGGACGAAAATAGTTGGCATGCATACGCGCACCAGAAACCCGCTCATAAAAGCCCATTAAAATTTCCCGTTCTTCAAACCCCCACAGGAGAGGCGTCATAGCGCCCACGTCGATGGCCATCGTCGTGATGTTCAGAAGGTGATTTAAAATGCGCGTGATTTCGCAAAATAAAACGCGAATATATTTGGCGCGCTCTGGAATTTCGAGACCCAACAATTTTTCAACAGCAAGGGCAAAGGCATGCTCTTGGGACATAGGTGAGACGTAATCTAGCCGATCAAAGTATGGGATAGCTTGTAGATAGGTTTTATACTCAATCAGCTTTTCCGTCCCGCGGTGTAAAAGCCCTATGTGGGGATCTGCCCGCTCCACAACCTCCCCATCCATCTCAAGAATGAGGCGCAAAACCCCATGGGTGGCCGGATGCTGTGGGCCAAAGTTAAGGGTAAAGCTTTGTTTTTCAGAGGCGTCCTGCTTGATCACCTCGCCTCCTTTTTCAAACTTGTTTTCAGAGACCCTTCCCAGGGGCTTTCAAAATCAAAGGTTCTAAAGGCTTGCGGCAGCTTCACGGGCTCATAAATGACACGTTTTTGTTCCGTGTCATAGCGCACCTCCATATACCCTGTAAGCGGGAAATCCTTACGCAGAGGATATCCCTCAAAACTGTAATCCGTGAGTATACGCCTCAAATCTGGATGATCTTCGAAGGAAATGCCATAGAGGTCAAATACCTCCCGCTCCCACCAATTGGCGCTGCTGTAAACGGAAGTGACAGTGGGGATAGGCACACCCTCATCCACCTGAACCTTGACGCGAAGGCGCCAGTTACGTACAAGGCTCAAGAGTTGATACACTACATCAAAGCGCGGCTCACGACCTAAATAATCCACCCCACATACATCCATCAATTGAGCAAATTGAAAGGCTTCTGAATCTCTCAAGTAGGTTAAAACCCGCGCAATAGCGGGCCGCTCCACAATGAGACAGAGTTCTCCCCGCTCAATAGACCATGAGACAAGGTCCGTCTCCAACTCTTCTTGGATCAAGTGTCCTAACTCTTCAAGGGACCGAGGAAATGCCATGTTTTAAACCCGTGAGAAATGTTTTTCGCGCTGAATTTTTCGCTGCAATTGTAAAATGCCATAAAGGAGCGCTTCTGCGGTTGGTGGGCATCCGGGGACATATACATCCACCGGTATAATACGATCACAGCCACGCGTCACCGAATAGGAGTAATGATAATATCCTCCCCCATTCGCACATGATCCCATGGAAATCACATAGCGTGGTTCAGCCATTTGATCATAAACCTTGCGCAAGGCGGGAGCCATTTTATTGGTGAGTGTTCCTGCTACAATCATCAGGTCTGCTTGACGAGGGCTTGGCCGAAACACAACACCAAAACGATCCAAGTCATAGCGCGATGCTGCCGTTTGCATCATTTCAATGGCGCAACATGCAAGCCCAAAGGTCATAGGCCAAAGGGATCCTGAGCGCGCCCAAGCCGTCACTTTATCAAGTTGCGTTACAATAAAGCCCTGGTGAGTTATTTCTTGATTCAATGTCTCGAGGAGAACATCAGGGCTTACACCTTCAGGAATGGCTTGAATCCCATAGCCCACCTTAAGAGCTTCCTTTGAGAGGGATGGTTTTTTTACTCCCATTCCAAAGCCCCTTTCCTCCACTCATAAATAAACCCAACAGTAAGAAGCCCTAAAAACACCATCATGGAGAAAAACCCATAAAGGCCAATGTCCTTGAGGCTGATTGCCCAGGGAAAAAGAAAAGCAATTTCAAGATCAAAGATAAGGAAAAGGATGGCCACAAGATAAAAGCGCACGTCAAACTTCAACCGTGCATCAGCAAAGGGCTCAAAGCCACATTCGTAAGGAGAGAGCTTTTCCGCATCGGGTTTGCGCGGCCCTCTTATAAAGGATAAAAGGATAAGTAATAGGGAAAGGCCAAAGGCAATCCCCATAAACACAAGGATACTAAAATAGTCTTCGAGACTTCCCTTTAATGGCGTATTCATTAGCTGACTTACAGAAAGGTCCACGATGTGCACTCTATTATTTTGTTGTTCTCATTCTTACAACGAAAGCGCGTCTTTGAAAACCTAAAATGTAAGAGAAAATTGGAAAGTTAAGGATGCATGGAACTAAACACAAATATCCCTGGACCCCGCGGTTAAACCGCGGGGCGTCACGTATGTGAAGAGTGGCTAGAACACTACCTTATGTCCCTTTTAAACTATTTGCATGTTGTTGTACCCGCTGTTTTCCCTGGAGTACATCCATTATTTTTACAATATGTTACAACCGTAGTACCATATATGTTTAAGTTATCGCATGCTTTATAACAGAGTGTGTATAACCGGTTTACCGCATCAGAACAACTGCTGGAGCAATATGAACTCGCCCAGGCTTTTTGATCACATGCCTGCCCACACCAATTTTTAATGGCAATCCCTGACCCGCAGTTTGATTGACAAGTTTTAACACTAACAGTCAACGCATCTGTACATTTATCAGCTTGACTTGAGTTGATTCCGCCCACTGTAGCCAAGGCTATGCTTATGCTTGCAATGATAAATAATTTTTTGGTCATCTCTTTGATCCTCTTCTCTTTTCTATAACAAAGGTAAGAATAGCCAAAAAATCTTAAATTTTT